>Ga0316207_10005734_pt1 | contig 10158 bp, 10 predicted proteins | sample 6weekpyrite_MG_FD_204943 | JGI IMG/M metagenome (GOLD analysis project Ga0316207, IMG submission 204943) | Microbial mat bacterial communities from mineral coupon in-situ incubated in ocean water Damariscotta River, Maine, United States -... | ecosystem: Environmental > Aquatic > Marine >...
CTCGTATGGTTCTTAAGTAGGGACCACTTTTCTTAAGCCGAGGTGGCAGTTGCTGTAATTGGTCTGTAGCCTGATTACGTTCAACATACTCATTGTATAGCACACTGTAAAACATTCTCCCGCGTATCGAGACTTTATAAATATAAATATCCTCAAGTGACAGATGACGACTAGACATATTAAGAAATCGAATAGCATCATTTTCCAGGCCACCATCAAGCAAAATTAGCTGGATTGTGAAATTTTCATCCAGTGCATTCTTTAACCAGGCACTTGTCTGTTGTAAGCGCTGGCTGAGTATGTTTTGTACTTGTGGTTCCGGTGTGTTACTCGTTGAAACCTGAGTTATATTTTTATTTTGTACAGTTTCAGTGTCAGTTAATGGTTGTGCTTTAATATGCAGAGCATCTTTATCTGATGAGGCAGGTATCTCCTGCATGCTTTGCGTTGAAGTATCGACAGATATTAATTTATTAGATTGTACATTCGTTGAAACAAGACTGGGTAGTAATGTGCCCACCCAGATAGCGGCCAGAATAACCAGTATTGCACCGAGTGCTTTTGCAGCGGGTTGCCAACGTAAATCCTGACCAAAATCACTGTCTTTTGCGGCCAGACTAATATGTTTTGATTTAATGTCATGACCACCGTCTGAAAAAGCAGCGAGTAGTGCTTTGTCGGCAAGTATATTTATACGACGCGTTAAGCCGTTAGATTTACGTTCAATATTATTCGCCATTTTTGGTGAGAATAAATCGGGTCCATGATAACCAACCGCACGCATTCTAAAATTTAAATAATTATAAACATCATGAGCAGGAAACGGGTCGAGATAAAAGTTGTGTGTAATGCGTTCTTTTAACTGACGAATTGAATTATTACGTAGTTTTTCATCAAGCTCGGGTTGGCCAAATAAAACCATTTGTAACAGTTTATCGTCATTCGTTTCTAGATTACTCAATAAGCGAATTTCTTCCAGTGTTTCAATTGGCATGCCCTGAGCTTCTTCAACAAAAACAACAACCTGTTTGTTGTCAGCGTGTTTTTCTAATAGATAATTTTGCAGTGCCTGCATAACTTCAAGCTTACTGGATTCAGATGTAATATCGAGTTTTAGTTCAAAGGCTATAACATGCAGTATATTTTCAGGTGACAGACTGGGGTTGGCTATGTAAACCACTTCGATGTTAGCACCTAGTTCTACCTCAAGCATACGGCATAACATGGTTTTTCCAGAACCGACTTCACCAACAACTTTAATAATTCCCTCACCAGAAGAAATAGCATATTTTAAAGCCTCTAAAGCCGCACCACGTTTATTACCACTATAAAACATACTGGTATCAGGTGTAATTTTAAATGGTGGTCTCTGTAAACCAAAATGTTCAAGATACATATTTCATCCGGTTAGTTTTATCATTTTTTCTGCATCCTGCTATAAAGAGTTGTTCTGTTTATTTGTAGAGCTTTTGCAACTTTACTAAGGTTGCCGTTATATAGTTGCATTGCCTGTTCAATAACAAATTCTTCAAGTTCTTTTAGTTTTAAATTTAAATTGAATTCACCACTGGCGATTTGTTGCTGTATTAACTGGCTACTGAACATGTCCTGTTCAGTGTTTTCTATGTCTGAAGTAAGTTGCTGTTCGAGTTCCTGTTGTAACTGATCAGTATTTATTAACTGTCCTGGAAACTTGGTGCATAAACGTATAACTATGTTTCGTAGCTCGCGAACATTGCCTGGAAAATCATAAGCTTTCCATACAAGTGTAGCTGGTTCATCAAGTTTTACAGGTTTAATAGAGTCGGCGTAGAATTGTAAAAAATGTTGCAGTAATAAAATGCTGTCATTTTCTCTTTCACGTACAGGTGGCGTTTGTATTTTTAAAATACTTAAGCGATGGAAAAGATCTGATCGAAAGTTGCCCTGCGAGACTTCAGTCTGTAGTGATTTGTTTGTAGCGGCAACTATTCGTGCCTGAGACTGTATACTTCGTGTTTCACCTATGCGTTGAAACTCCCCGCTTTCCAGAACACGTAATAATTTAGCCTGTAAGTCATAAGCCATTTCACCTATTTCATCGAGAAATAATGTTCCCTTACCAGTTTCTTCAAAAAAACCCTTATGTGATTTATCAGCACCGGTAAAAGCGCCTTTGGCATGGCCAAACAATTGAGACTCTAGTAACTCCGGGGCGATTGCCGCACAGTTAATAACAAGATAGGGTTCGTCGGCACGTTTGCTTTGTATGTGTAAAGCACTGGCAACCAGTTCTTTTCCGGTGCCGGATTCACCCTCAATTAAAACTGGGAAAATGGTTTCAGCAAACTGGCTAATTTGTTCTCGAAGAGCAGAAATACAGGCGCTGTCACCAATAATTAACGAAGACTGATTTGTCTCCTGGCGATTATTTTCAACTTGTTTGAGCATAAGTTGATGCTTGAGTCGGCTTTGCAGTAATGCGGGATCGGCTGGTTTAGGGATAAAATCAACGGCACCTAATGTTAATGCATGATGCATATTCGCCTCGTCGCTCTGGCCTGATAAAACGAGTATTTTCATGTGTGAATCATGGGCCAGTAGATCTTCTATTAAAGCAAAGCCTTCATCAGGCTCATGGGGTAGCGGCGGTAAGCCAAGGTCAACAAGTGCAAGTTCAGGTTTAGTGTCGAGTTTAGTGAGTGCAATTTTAACTTCAGCACGAGATTCAGCAGTAACTACCTGAAAGTGTTTTTTCAAAATAAAGCCCATACTTTCGGTAATTATTGGGTCATCATCTATCAGTAATACGGTAGGCTTTTGCATGTTTTCATCGGTATCACCAGTAAGCACTTTGCCCATGGTAAAAAAGCCCTAAATAATTGTTTTATATGAGAGTATTTAGACCTAAAATAGAGCTTAGTCAATGGCTAATACATGCTATTTAGAGCTTCACTTAAAGAAATTAATCTAATCTATTGATTTATATGAATTTATTATGATATCCATTATTCTGTATGAGCCTGAAATACCACCTAATACGGGTAATATCATTAGGCTCTGTGCGAACATGGGTGGTCAACTCCACTTGATTGAGCCCCTGGGTTTCGAAATAGATGATAAAAAGCTACGTAGAGCAGGTCTGGATTACGCTGAATTTGCTCAAATCAAAGTCTGGAAAGACCTCGATGAGTGTTTGCAGGCAAATAAATTTAATCGGCTATATGCCTGTTCTACCAAAGGCTCTAAGAATTATAGCGAAGCTAGCTTTGAGTCAGGTGATGCATTTGTTTTTGGCCCTGAGACACGAGGCTTACCAGAAAATTACTTAAACAGTTTACCCCCTGAGCAAGTGATCAGGATACCTATGCTACCAGAAAGCCGCAGCATGAATTTATCAAACTCAGTTGCGGTTATTGTATTTGAAGCCTGGCGACAGCTTGGTTTTGAAGGTGCTGTTTAGGTGCGTGAGTTAGCATGGACTTTTTTGCAGAACATGAATCCTGTTGCTGGTGTTAATCTTTCAGATTGATAGCATTGAGCACTGAGTATTGGCTGGTTTAGTTTGCAACCTCAATCACCATCAATGAAACAGGCCTGATCATATATTGTTACATCATTAGTAAGAGTCAGCATAGATTAGATTATTGGTTAATCCCATCTTCCCGAGTGCTAGTGAGCAGTTTTAGTTAATCTCCAGTATCAGCAGGAAATATTCTTGTGATAGGTATTTAATTTTAATTATCTAATTTCCGGTCATTACTTATAGTGATATCAACCACATGTTGAAGCGTATAGAATAAGCAGCAGGAAGAATAATTATAAAAAATCAGTCTATATAATACAAAGCAAACACTGTATGTGACATGGCTCTATATAAGCCAGTTGAGTTAATGGGTATGAAAGAAAACAACAAAACACTAATAGTCTGTCATGCATGTGATGCACTTCAGGATGTTTCTCATATCCCGAAAGGGAATATTGCCTCATGTATTTGTTGTGGTATACGTTTATTTAAAAACACAAAGTCAACTATTGAAAGGCCCTTAGCTCTGCTTATTGCATGTTCGATTTTTTTTGTAGTTGCAAACATATACCCCGTTTTGCAGCTTACTATTGCAGGCATTGAGCGAGAGACAACATTAATAGAAACTGCGATTATGTTCTATTCAGAAGGAAGCCCAGTACTAGCCGTTGTTGTAGTGCTAACGAGTTTTGTCTTTCCCGGTTTTTGTGTGTTTTCTTTATTGTATGTATATATGGCTATTTATTTTAAGAAAAACTGGTACTTCACAAGATCATTACTAGTATGGAGTAGTCAGTTATTACCATGGGCAATGCTCGATGTGTATCTACTTGCCATATTAGTTGCGGTTGTAAAACTGGTCTCATTAGCTAGTGTGATATTAGGTATTGGATTTAGCGCTATGGTCGGATTTGTAATTTTTTATGCGGCTTGTATATCATCTATAGAAATGCATGTTTTATGGACAAAATTAGATGAAAACTGTTGTGGAACGCAGTATGAATAATAAAATTATAAGAGCAAAAAACGTAGGTTTAGCTAGCTGTCATATTTGTGATCTGGTGATAGAGCTTGGCGACAACGATGCCACATGTTGCCCTCGCTGTAATTCAAAAATACATTATAGAAAACACAATAGTATAAACAGAGCATGGGCATTATTAATAAGCGCTTTTATTATGTATATACCGGCGAATACGGAAGCAATTATGGTAACGGGTGGCCTTGGCCAGGAAAGTGCAGATACAATAATAAGTGGAGTAATATATTTTATCGCAACAGGTGACTGGCCATTAGCGCTTGTTATTTTTTCAGCAAGTGTACTCTTGCCATTATTAAAAATAATATCTATTGCTTACTTATTAATAATGGTGCATCGAGGTAATGAGTTAAGAAAGAAAGAAAAAACACGTTTATACGTGATAGCGGAATTAATAGGAAAATGGTCAATGGTAGATATCTTTGTGGTTGCCTTGTTAACATCGCTAATACAGTTGGGTGAATTAAGTTATATTGTGCCGGGCCCGGCAGGTTTAGCATTCGCAATAATGGTAATATTAACAATGTTTGCCGCAATGGCATTTGACCCAAAATTACTATGGGATAAGTCGGAAGAAAAATAATGACAGAAGAAAAATCTATATTAGATTCAGGCGCAATCCCAAAAGCAAAATTAAAAACACGAGAAAGTTTTATATCGCCTGTCTGGGTAATACCTATAGTTGCCGCGTTAATGGGTGGCTGGTTAGTTTTTAAAGGAGCTATCGAAGAAAATGTTTTTGTAGAAGTGACTTTCAAAAGTGCAGCGGGTCTAGAGGCGGGTAAAACACCGGTAAAACTACGTAATGTAAAAGTTGGAGAACTGACAGAAGTTAAATTTTCAGAAGACTTATCACAGGTAATTGTAGTGATGGAGTTAACCGGAGTCTCCCGTGAAAGACTGACAGATACAACACAGTTTTGGGTAGTAAAACCACGAATTGGCGTAGAGGGTGTAAGTGGCCTGGACACTTTATTGAGTGGGGCATTTATTGAGCTTGATCCGGGTGAGGGTGGTGAGCCCGTTAGAAAATTTACGGGTCTTGAATCACCGCAAATATATCAGTTAGGAAATCCGGGCACAAAATACCTTTTAAGTTCAGACAAGCTTGGATCATTAAACAGAGGCTCCCCTGTAAAATACAGAGGTATAACGGTTGGCAGTGTGACTCGTTATAAATTAGTTGATGATCATAGTCATGTTGAAATAGAAATTTTTATTGAAGCACCACATGATCGGTTTGTAACTGAATATTCTCGCTTCTGGGATATCTCAGGTGTAAATGTTGAATTAGGTGCAAAAGGGTTTGATTTTAATATGGAGTCAGTTAGCTCATTACTGGCAGGGGGAATTGCATTTACAAATGCGCACTCTTTAGAAAATGCTCAGCAAGCCAGTGAAAATAAGTTATATACATTGCATGAAAAGGAAGAGCCAGAAATAGAAGAAATACTAACGTTTGGCGCCCCTATGAAGCTTTATTTTGAGGAAGGTGTAAGCGGCCTTTCTGTGGGTGCACCGGTTGAATATAAAGGTATTCGTTTAGGTACAGTTGTCGAGGTAGGTGTAGAAACAAATAAAGAGCAAAATAATATCATTACATTTGCAATGATTGATATTGAACCTGAGCGATTACCCGCCAAAACAGTTAATAAAAACTGGAGTAGAGAAGAGCGTATAAAAAATGTTTATAAATATTTTGACTATATGGTTGAGCATGGGATGCGCGCACAGTTAAAAAGTAATATATTAACGGGGCAGTCTTTGATTGTTCTCGATGTGTTTACTGGTATTGATAAAAAACGAGTAGAGTATAAAGCTGATGTTGTTATTGTTCCTACAGTTCCTGAAACGGTAACAGGCATTATAAAGCAGGTTAATGAATTGTTGTCCAGATTAAAGTCGTTGCCTGTTGAAAGCATAGGTTCTAACCTGGATGAGGCGACTGAAAATATAAACAGTCTGGTAAAATCATTAAATGTTGAAGAAGGTGGTATGACAGGTGTGCAGCTTAATGAGACGATGAATGAATTAAGTAAAGCGGCACGATCCATTCGTGTCATGTCTGAATATCTTGAGCGTCATCCTGAGTCGCTTATTAAAGGTAAAACTACAAAATAAAATTGGTGAAAAAGTATGTTGTTTAAAGTTTTTACGTTTATAAGTGTTGTTTTATTATCTGCATGTGGCACGTCACCTAAAACAAATTTTTATATGTTAAGTGCAGAGCGAGAAATTAGCAGTTATGCACAGGACAGTGTTTCGGTTGGCGTATGGAAAGTTGATTTACCTGATCTAATAGATCGTCCCGAAATTGTTACACGTACCGGGACGTATACTATTGAACTTGCAGACTTTCATCGATGGGCTGGTGGTTTAGAAAGCAATATAAGTATTTTAATAGCAGATGAATTATCAAATAATTTACAAACAGGTCATGTTGATGTATCACCATGGTCATCATATAGAAAATTTGATTATCAGGTTAAAGTGCATGTTAGAAAATTTGACGGTGAACTCGGCGGAGAATGTGTTCTGCAAGGTGCTTATATTGTATTAAATGGAAAAGGTAATGTTAAAATTCTTGAACATACTTTTTCATTTAAAGAAAAATTAAAGGGTAATGAATATAGCGATATGGCAGAGGCAATGAGCAATCTGGTTGTGCAATTATCGAAAGAAATTTCTAGCAGCATTTCTGCGCAGCAGAAAGTAAAATAATTCAGAAAAAATTATTCTGATTTAGCTTCTCGTCCAAGTAAATCGTGTACAGCGTCCACAGGTGATTTACCCTCATATAAAACGTGATATGCCTGTTCAATAATTGGCATATCAACGTTATGTTTTTGAGCCAGCAACCAGGCTTCTTTAGCTGTTTTTACCCCCTCAACAGCCTGTCCTATTTTTTCTCTGGCTTCTTCAATGCTTAATCCTTCTGCAAGAGCTAAACCCATTCGTCTATTTCGTGACTGGTTGTCAGTGCAGGTCAGAACAAGGTCTCCCATGCCAGCGAGTCCCATAAAAGTTTCTGCATGCGCTCCCATTGCTAAACCAAGGCGCATAATCTCATTTAATCCACGGGTTATAAGAGCAGCCCTTGTATTCGAACCAAAACCAAGACCATCAGCTATACCCGCTGCTATTGCTAGGACATTCTTAAGTGAGCCACCCAGTTCTACGCCGATCATATCTTCAGACGTATACACTCGAAAATTTCCATAATGTAAAAAACCGGCGACCTCATCTGCAATAGCATGACTGCTTGATGCTACAGTAACCGCTGTTGGCAGGTCCTTAGCTACTTCTAGAGCAAATGTCGGGCCGGATATTACGGCTGTAGATTTGCATTCAGGAATCTCTTCTGCAACAACTACATGCACTGGTTTTGCGCTGCCTTCTTCAAGGCCCTTGGTTGCCCAGACAATATGATGTTCGGGAGTTATCCATTGTTTAGCATTTTCTAGAAATCCACGTACAGCATGACTTGGTATGGCAATAAGTAGAGTATTTGCATCGCGAATTGTCTGTTCAAGCTGATCACTAAATTTTAGTGAGTCAGGTAACTGAATGTCAGGAAGATGAGTTTGGTTACGATGAGTTAACTGCATGTCTTTTACATGCTCAGGGTTAATGTCCCAAAGCACGACATCGTGTTTGGCACGAGCAACCTGTGTAGCCAGGGCCGTTCCCCAGGAGCCACCGCCAAGTACAGCTATTCTCCTGTTTAAAGGCTTATTTTCTGACATTTGCTTTTTAGTGCGCTGTTTCAGCAGGTGTTTCTTGTTGTGCCTGTTGTTGCTGCTGATGCTGCATATAAAGTGCATTAAAATTAACGGGAGAAAGTAACATTTGTGGGAAACCACCTTTAGTTACTAAGTCTGAAATAGCTTCACGAGCGTATGGGAATAAAGTTTCTGGGCAATAAGCGCCAAGCATTCCACCCATTTGTTCCTGTTCAAAGCCAACCATCTGGAATATGCCCGACTGCTTCACTTCAACAAGGAATGCCGTCTTTTCAAGCTGTTTAGCAGTAACCGTAACGGTTAGCGTTACTTCATGCAGGTCTTCATTAATGGTTTTTGCTTCTGTATTAATCTGTACATTAACTTCCGGTTTCCACTCACCTTCTGTAAACACAGCGGGTGCATTGGGTGATTCGAAAGATACATCTTTGATAAAGATTTTCTGAATTGAAAATTGTTGTTGTGCTGGTTGTTCGCTCATTTTAATGACCTAAATAAATTATATGAATATTGTTGCGTTTATAGCTAAAAAGAATAGCTAGTTCTTTAACTAGCCATTATAAATTTGTCTTGGGAGAATACCATTAAAGGCTTAGGGCTGCGAATTTAAAGTAAAGATCTATAGCATTGTGGTATCAGCATACACAATGTATCGCTCTTATTATTTAACAAGAATTGCTCTTGACAGGCTTTTAATACTGAAAGGCCATTTCGAATTAAATAAATGCTAAGTGCAAATGTTCTTTCTTAAGTCGGTATTAGCCTGCTGCAATCAGCGGATCTAACTCGCCCTTATCATCTAAGGCGGCCATATCATCATATCCGCCTACATGTGTGTCGCCAATAAAGATTTGAGGGACACTTGTCTGGCCTGCTCGCTGCTCCATTTCCTGGCGTATTTCCTGAGCGTCATTTACGTTGATCATAGTAAATTCGACATTCTTGCTCTTAAGGAGTTGCTTGGCCCATCCGCAATAGGGGCAGAAGGGTGCGTAATAAACAGTGATATTTGCTTGAGACATGGTTTTTCTTTAAGTTGAAGTTATTTTTTAGTTACGGGTAAGTTAGCATTAGACCAGCTCATAATACCCCCGGCCAGATTACTCACGTTTTCAAAACCCTGTTTGTTAAGCGTTCGACATGCGCTATTTGAACGACTACCAGATCTGCAATAGGCAAGAATCTGCTTGTTCTTGTATTTATCAAGTTCAGTAAGGCGCTTAACGAGCGACGTCATAGGTATATGAATAGAATCCCGTATATGACCGGTGTTGTATTCATTGCTTTCTCGAACGTCAAGCAGTACAACATCATTATCATTCATAAGGCGAACTGCCTCATTAACATTAAGCTGTTGAATATTAGTAAGTTTTAAGCCAATTTCAGTTTTAATAATCAGAGCTGTTATAACTGCTAAGGCAGAAACAAGGATAAGATTATTAGTGGCGAACTCAATGAGTTGAGCCATTTATTTACTCCAGTAAAGCATGAAGCCTCCGACAACAAGTAGTAGTCAGAGGCGGGTAATTAGTAATTAAGCTATTTTAGAAGCTTATTTAAATATTAATCGTCTAATAAACGTTGTGAGCAGAATACTTCCTGCATCATACCTATAAGGCGAAGTGTTCTAGCATCACCAACGCGATAAAAGACACGGTTTGCGTCTTTACGTGATGCGAGGATGCCCTTGTCACGTAATATTGCAAGGTGCTGAGAAATATTACTTTGTGATGTGCCCACATTGTCTACAATGTCCTGCACGCTGACTTCCTGATCCTGTAAAGTACACAGTATTTTTAAACGCAATGGGTGAGACATTGCTTTTAATGAGCGAGAAGCGCGATCGATATCTTCCTCTCTGGTCATTAATT
>Ga0316207_10005736_pt1 | contig 10155 bp, 7 predicted proteins | sample 6weekpyrite_MG_FD_204943 | JGI IMG/M metagenome (GOLD analysis project Ga0316207, IMG submission 204943) | Microbial mat bacterial communities from mineral coupon in-situ incubated in ocean water Damariscotta River, Maine, United States -... | ecosystem: Environmental > Aquatic > Marine >...
CTGTTTGTCACCGGAAAAGGTGTCCCAATATAACCTGCGCAGGTTCCAATAGCACCTGGTAAACCTATATAACGAATATTGGTTTGAATAGTAAAATAAGGGTTTAACACTGGAAAATTAGAGGTGATAGAGTTTACGCAACTTGTATTCCCAAGTCTATCATGTCCAGAAATAGCTAAAAGAGCAAACTCAGTAGCACTTTTAGCAAGCAGTTGAGCCTGTTCTTTAAAGTACATATGTTCTGTTCTCTTGGTTGTAACAGCTGTCATATTCATCATAGTAGCCATGATCCCTGCTATAATGACCAAGAAGGCTATGGCCATGATCATTGCCATGCCTGATCTCATGGTACTGTTTTTTAAAATATTGCTATTTCTTCGCATACCGAATACCCTCCATCGCCTGCACCAAGTGCATCTTCGTTGACACATATCTGCATCTGTATCGTCTCACCTACACCGACAAATCTAAAAGTATCTACATTTTGCAGTAATAGCGCGCTTGCACCACCTGCAAAACCCTCGCCTTCCCACGGTTGATAATCATAATATAAGACCAAGTCATCAAGTGCACCGTCGCCGTCACCATCTTCAAGGGAGACAGCATAAGCGGTCCAGGCAAGTTTGTAGTTTTCATAAATATCGGTGTTTACAAAGCTTGAAGGACCGACTGTTCCGTCAGCAAGCTGTGTTGCCGTACCCCCAAAGGTGACTCTATGCGCTGCAGTAATTGAATGTATGTTTTGCGCTATGCCATTCCAGCCGTAACTTCGATTCACATCACTGTTCGCTCCGGTAAAAAATATGGCTGAATTTGCAAAACCGCTTCCCCCCCCCGGACTGAGTGCTTGAATGACGGCGTTTACAGCAGCTGTACTTGTTCCAGGACTTTCTAAGTACAGGCCTGAACTTACCGCATTTAAGGCTGGCGGAATCGGTCCATTATCATCTACATCAATAAAACCGCTCCAGGTAGGCAAAGTAGAAACGGCTGTACCTAACCAACCATCAATATCATACCCTATCCATTCAATAACAGTTTCTCCACCCCCAGCAGACGGTAAGCCTGTAAATGCTCCACCAGCACCATTTCGAGCTATTACAGAGCTTCTTATGCGGTACTGAAGACGATTGGAGATCTGTTTTAATGTCAGTTCCACATTGGCTAGCATTTTATTATTTGTTGTACTTGCTGTGTAGGATGTGTAGGTCTGCACCAAGATATTTGTTCCAAAATTAGCCAGGATTCCGATAACAACAATGACAAATACCAATTCTAAAAAAGTAAAGGCCTTTCTCATTAGTATCTCCTCTTGTAAAATTCTGCTTCACCGATATTTGAACTGTATGAAGTGAGCACGACTTGATTACCGGCTGAACCCGGAGTTGTATCTGTGGCGGTGACTCTTACCATTTTAATGTTTGTTGCCCCACCGGCAGCTGCAGTGTCAAAATCAAAGTTAATAGCTGTTCCTCCATATGCTGCAGCATCAGTTACATAGGAGACGGCTGTAACTAATTGCCACTGTTTCTTATAGGCGAATTGCCCGCCTACGGCGCCTATATTTTCGGTGTCACCGTCTAAGCTTGAAATGCTATTGGCACCCGCTCCTATGGCAGAAGCTGCTCGTGGAAGTGTAGGCGGCGTGAGTCGGCGTCTCAGCTGTGCCGGAAAATGACCGATGCGAAAGTCTGGATCAGCAGCATTTCTTCCCAATCCTGCCGGCGGTAATGGTGTGTCTAAGACTTGCGATGCCGACATAAGTCCCGCTGCTTCTGAAGAACTGGCCGGATCCCAAGGAAAAGTCAGGGCTTGCGAGACCTTTGTCGTTGTAAGCATTATACCTTCTTGGGCCAGACTGTCTTCTTGACTTTGAGCGTCCATACCCATAATCATCGGAAGTGACAGCATAGAAACAGCAATAATTACAATGGCAAATATCAGTTCTATCATTGTAAAAGCAGATCGAGAAGCATCACTTCCTTGTTTACGATGGTGAGACTCCCCCCGGATACCGTCTACCATTGTATACGCCTGTTTGTATTGACAGATGAGTTGTTTGTATTTGCATTGGTTCCACCTGTGTTGTCCTGACCACCCCAGGCTCCGGCGTTAAAAAACTCCAGTTCAAAGGTGTTAAGCGTTTCTGTGTTGTCAAAGCGGTTGTAAACCAGCCAAGGATCCGGGATATATGTGATTGTCGCTTTAAATGGATATCCGCTGACACCGTCATAGGTAAAATCAGATGTAGTGACCGATGTAGTTACCCTGTTCGCACCCAGTTGCGTAAATCGATCAGCCTGTACGGGGATTCGAGTTGACATCACGCTTGTAGCATTTATCTCTCCGACAAGCGGTGTATGAATGGTGTTTTGATACCAACGGGTGTCATCCACACTACGAAGCGGAGTTGGTGCAGCCGGTGATGAAACAGTTTGCAGACGAGGCAAATTACAGTTTACGCAGTAGACTTCATAATAGCTTCTCAGACCATTAACGGTGTTTCCTGCCACCCTGTAACGCGGCGTATGGGCTCTAGCATAAAAGATGTTCATGTCTGGAGCTGCATTTACATAGCTGCCTGCTGGCTCATAAGCCGCTTTATTATCAGCAGTTGCATCACATTTCTTGTCTTCACAAGTCACTTTTAAACTATTGAAACTTGCTTGTATCGGGTTGTGTGGCGTTGTAACGTTTCTATCTATATTGATGTACAGGTCAAGCTCAGTCGCACCGTTGTTTGCTTTTAAAAACTCAGTTTTAGTCAAGTTGACATCAGAAAAGTTTCCGAGGGCTTGAACCCGTCCTAGAGGAAGCGGATAAGTCCCATCTGCAAGAGAAGCGCTCAGCTCTCTCCATCGGATTGGGTTGCCTTCTGCTAGAGTTCCGTTAATATCTATCCAGGTGACACCGTCTTGATCTTCACCTGTCATATTAAAATCAACATTTAATTTTAGGTTTTGACTGTAACAACCTGATGTAAAATTACTCATGGCCGTAGCGTCTTTACCTTGCGCAGCAATAAGACCTCTAAAGTTAAGTGACATGTTGACGTCGGTTAAGAGATTGTCTAGTTGATTACTGTACATATAGCCATCAGCCAAGGCCGGTGACAAAGTGGAAATTGCGTCCATATTGAACTTGTACGGATATGATCTTAGATATAGGTCATTATGTGTAGCATCTGCATTACTGCTGACATTACAGCCAATGTCACCTGTTGCCGGAGTATTTGCATTTCCGGCAACACAGTCCGGAACAGGATTGGTGACGGGGTCGTAGAAGTTTCCGGGATTATCAACAAAGGTCCAGTCCGTCTCAAGCATATGGAACTTATATTCTCCAACATTTCTGACGACGACAGAGTAGTTAGTATCTTCCCCATTCCAAAATTCAAACTTGAATGCTTCATTCTGAAGATCATTACAATCAGCGTTTGTATCAAACAGATTGATCATAGCAGCTGTATGGTTCATATCTTCATCTATTGTATATAGTGCTGCTGAACGAGCAACAAAGCCTTCTCCTTCTAGATGGTTATATCCTCTAGCAGGAGTTTCATCTCCGTAATTGGTTGCAACGGCATGAATTTCATACTTGTAACCTCCTGTAACTTTATTTGCTGTGGTAGTGGTGGCATCACCTGCCGTAGTTGATCCTGGGTCCGGGACAGCTGCCCCTGCTGTTGGATCCCACTCAGCATGATCAGTCAAGCTCAACTTGAAATTTTCAGGGCGTATAGAGAAGTTGTCACGGGAACATAGGGGTTTTCCATAATAGGTACGCAGGCATTTGTAACATCCACTTGCTGTATTGGAACATTGACTCGTACAGTTTCCATCAGTTGGATATCTCAGCGGATACAAGGTGTCAAAATACGCTTCATTTGCACCCGGTACAGTCGTACCCGAGTGATGTTCTACAAGGTTTCCTGCTTTATCTTCAAGGTACCAGACTCTAAAGCCTGAGTTCTTATTTGCCCTATCATAACTGATATTTGGCATTAGACTTTCAGCTGTATTGTTAAAACTGATAAATGCAGGTTGGCTGATATTTGAATCGGGGTTGTTACATGAGACGTTAGTATCTGTACCATAGATACCGACATTAAAGACTTCGACTTCAATATCCGTATCATAGGCTGTCGGCACGTCAAAGTTTGCCCCTCCGTAACCTACGGCCTTTGCACTAAAGCCACGTTTTGTAGCCTGTGCTTTAAGATTATAGGTATTCAAGGTTGCTGCATCACCGTCAATAACGTTAAATATACCCCATTCTGGGCGATAAGAAGTGTAGCCTGAACAACGATCATCGACAGTAAGGTTTCTATGGACAGGCACCAGTCCACTACCATAATCTGTTGTATAATCCAGTGATATGTTTAAACGTGTGTCAAAGCTGCTTTGACTGGCATTCAAGTCGTGTTGAAAACGCATATAGTGAGTCTCATACGGTCTGATCGTACCACCATAAGCATCAGCCCCGCTACCTATGCTCATTCTGAAGGTATCGGCAGATGTGACATTAAGCTCAGGCGGTACCATTTGTACATAAGCATTAATGGAGTTTCCAGCATATGCAGCAGTGCCCGGTACATAAGTGAGATAAGCCAGTTCACTGTCAACCGTAACAATGGTATTGGATAAGTCAAAATCCCCCTCTATACTTCGAACTGTAAGGTGGGTTGTCAACGGCAGTCCCAGGTTTTGAAAGGTTGTGTTTAGATCAGAGTTTACTGATGGTATAACAAAGCCGTCAAAATCGTAGGTGTAATCATAACAAACAGCAGGTTGGTACAGTTCGGTAGAAAAGACCATCATACTCGGGGTGATATAGTCACCTCCTGAGCTCCATTGGATATATAGCGTGTCCACGTTAGGATCGGCGTCTCTATAACCAGTTACAAGGTCTGATACATCAAAAGTATCAACGTCTAGACCGGTGTTGTTAACAGAAAACACATTTGTGTCGATGGCTGATGGGTCACGAAAGATACCGGTTAACTGCGCATCAAAAACGTTCGTTGAAGAGAAAGTCCCATCATTTGGCATTGGGTCATAATTAGTACCATCATCACTGATCCCAATGGAATCAGGCGCATAAAGTAATTCGCCTTCTCCTGAAAAGATACCAAGATTCGCTTGAACCGCTCCTGCAGCTGGCAGTTTAAAGCCTGTGATTGGAATAGCAGCGCTTGGATTTCCAACGATATCAAAACCGCTGTATATAGAGATGTTTCTTGGGGTGCCATTAAAGTCTTGCAAGTAGATAATAACAAGCGACCACCCCCCAAATAGACCCGGTGAACCTTCACGTCCTTCGTTTGTTGTCAGGTTTGCAACTGTAAAAGTATGTTTGCCTGAGGTCAGGTTTTGTTCTTGTAAGATATTTGTAACATCGGCGTAAGCAGCATAGGTCTCCCCTCCGCTACTTGCATATTGATGGAGGGTGGCTGCTTTGGCCTTGACATAACTTCCTGTATCTGTTTTAAGTAGGACTTTATTGGCATCGGTTGTTGAGATATCGACTGTCCCATAACCCGATCCACTTCCTGTCTCCACATAAGTAAAACCGGTGCCGCTTTCTTGAGCAAAGTGTTCTACATAGGTAGTATCTGAGTTTATACGGCCTTGCCAGAAAAGTCCGGCCCAAGCTATACCCCGGCCGCCTGCTGGTTCAAAAGATGGCGGCAAGGTGATATATGAAGATGTCGAGTTCCAAGTAGATGCATTTCCATCAATGTCTATATAACGGTTGACTCTGTTATTACTTGTCAGAGTTCCATCGTCTAAACATGCTCCTGTTGAATAGCCGCTGGTTAAGGAGGTAAGACAGGTGACAGTGTTTCCTGAAATAGCAAAATCACCACGGATATTTCTCGTTTCAGGTGGGTTTATCAATACAAAAGGGGTTGTTGTTCCCGTCGAGTATGCCGTAGGGATAGAGACATCAATAGTAACTGTGGCGGTGGAAGACACACTGTTACTGTCAGTGATAGTGTAGGTAAAGGTATCATATCCTTGAAAATCTAAATTAGGGGTGTAGGTAAAAGCACCTGTCGTGGTATCAAAACTCGTGAGAGTCCCTCCAACCAAGGTAGATATATCTGAACTTGTAATGCTAATACCAGAGCCCAAATCATTAGACAATACATTTTCATTTAAAGTCGTATTAGGAAGCGTGTTGAAATTATCATCTTTTGCTGTTGCATCAGGAATAGTAATAACAACATTGTCATAATAGATATCTTCACCGGAGGTATTTGGTCGAAGACTAATGGAAAAGCTTCCGGTACCGTCTAATGTTATGTTCAGGGATATGGGAACAGTATTGTTTATATTAACATCTAAAACTCTGATACCATTGACTTCTATTTCTAAGAACTCATCGCTTTCCCAGTTATCGTCTTCTATTGCATCAAAGGTAAATAGAACTGTCGCGTTTGCATATGCTGGAAAACTAAAGGTCTTGGTTGCGAAATCATTTGCATCACTATAAAGCTGACCACCGGTTTGCCATCCGTTGGTCATTGTCCATCCGTCCGTATTTGAATCAAATGTATCAGTGTCAAGTATGATGGCCGAAAAGGCTTGGATATTGAAAAATGTTAAAAATAAGATTCCTAGAATCAGTTTGGAAAACGGCTTCATGTTATCTCCCTTTAGAGAAAAAATTCCACACAAAAAGAGGGCTCAACCCTTCGAGTGTAAAAAATGTTGACTAATTATAAACACACAATAACTTCAACTAATGTTAAAAAGAGCGCTTAGATATGAGAAATTGTAATTTGAAAGGTTCTGTTTTCCAGCGGTTTACCGAGGGTTTACCCTTGGTTTACGAAAGTGCTTTGGCTCTTTCGTTTGCTTTGGCAATTGCTTGAATACAGCCATCTCTGACACCTGCATTTTCTAAAGCACAATATCCGGCAGCCGTTGTTCCGCCTGGACTCATTACACCATCTTTTATAAGGGCAGGGTGCTGTTCTTGTATAAGGCTTGCAAATCCATCAAACAGGCCTCTCATAATGGCTATAGCATCGGGGCGTTTAAGACCTTGATTTACCGCGCCGTCTGTGAGAGCCTCCGCAATAAGCGCAAGATAGGCAGGCCCGCTTCCCGCTAGAGCCGTAGCTATGTCTATCTCTTTTTCACTTCCCAGCCAATGCGCCTTGCCGATAGATGAAAAGATCTCTTTTGCTTGGGTCTGTAAACTGCTGTCTCCTGTAAGTGTGGTCATGGACTTTTGATAGGCGGCTGCCATGTTTGGCATTGCTCGGACATAAGCCTTGGAAGGGATAGTGTCATGCAATCTTAGCAGTGTTGTTCCTGCTAAGACCGAGTAGAGAGCTTCAGCTTTACCAAAGAGTTGTGCCGAGACTTCGTCAAGGTTTTGCGGTTTGACTGCAAATATGATTGTCTTATTTGTAATATCAAAACCTTGCAGAGAATGTTTAGAGATCTTCAATCCCAAGGCTTTTTCAAAAGTGTCAAGGTTTTCAGCGTTTCTGCCGACGACTTCTATCTCATATTTTTCTTTTAATCCCATTGCGATAGCCAGGGCCATATTGCCATTTCCAATGAAAGTGATGAGTTTAGACATCTGTGTCACCTTCTTTGTTCATAAAATCTTTTATAGATTCTGCCATACCATGATTTTGTGCAGCCTTGCCGTCCAATATAGTCTGAGCCATCGTCTTGGTGTCCGTGTTAAAAATTATGGGGGCAACAAAGTTGACCGTTGACTCCTCTAAAGGTGTGTGTATGACGACAATATTGAAAATCAGGATATTTGAATCTTCAGTGATCTCTAAAAGCTTTTGCACTGACTCGGGAATATCTATTTCATAAGGTTTTAAGACGAATGGATTGATGAGTGTGAATGACGGTTTATTGTCATCTGTGACGTTTTCAAGTTGCATAAAAGTATCATCGATTTTTGTAAGCCTCATCTCTTTTATAGATTCAAATCCTAAAAGCGGAAGTTTTAATTCAAACTGCATTGTTTACCTTGGAGTAGTTATTATATTGGCTATTGTAGCACTACAAAGTTAAAAAGGCAATGTTACACAGGCATTTTAAACTCTTTCTAACACCGACTTGGCTAAAATAATCTTACTTTATTTAAGGATATAGATGAAATATAAATTTTTTATAATTGCCTTTTTTACGGGGCTTTTTTTTGCAGGATGTGCAAAAGATGTTTCAGAGTATAATAAACCTGCGGCATTTTGGTATGAAAAGATGATACATGCGGTTTCAAACTCTTCACTTGAAAAAGCTGACGGGTATTTTTCATCTTTACAGAGTGAACATATTGGTTCACCTTTATTGGAAGAAGCAACAATCATTATGGCGCAAGCCCATATGGAAGTCGGTGATTATATGCTTGCGGAGCACTTTTTGGATGAGTACATCCGTCGTTTTGCCGATTCAAGTGAAAGAGAATTCTCAGAATATCTAAAGCTGCGTGCGAAATTTATGGCTTTGCCGAATCCTCGTCGCGATCAAACACTTATACATGATGCTCTGATCGAAGGGGAAGCTTTCAAAAGAAGTTATCCCAGATCATATTATCTTCCCGCGGTAGATACAATGCTTGTCAAGCTTTATTTGGCTCGAGCGAACCTAAATAAGACAATCTCAAATCTTTATGAACGTCTTGATAAGCCAAAAGCACAAGAGTTTTATGCAAATAAGCAACTTGAAACATGGATAAATTGGGATGAAGTCGAAGCACCTGACACCTCATGGTTCAGGGAAATATTTGAAGGTGATGGAACATCATCATGGTACGCTTTTTTACTTCCCGATACTACAAATGTTATCGCCAAAGACGTAGATGGAAACTCAAAAAACACACCGCCGCTAGAGCCACTTCCTGCATCTAGTTTGTAGTTAAGTCAAAAAGAAGTACTTATTGAGATTTCATAGTCTTAGTAATAAGTATATAATTTAAAAATATATAATCAAGGAATTTTTATGCAACTTAGTCATTACAGTTCATTCCCTTCAGATGTCCCAATCATCGTAGAAGATGAACTTTTTTTATACCCTTTTATGATCTCACCGCTTTTTTTAAGTGACGAGAAAAATATAAAAGCGGCCGCTCTTGCCATCGAGAATAACTCTCTAGTACTCGTATGTCCGACTAAGGTAGACGAAGAAGGCTCCAGAGAATTTGACGGAATATACAAAGCCGGTGTTATCGGCTCTATCATGCGAAAAGTCTCTTTACCGGATGGACGTATTAAAGTCCTGTTTCAAGGCCTTGCCCGTGGAAAGGTCTTAGAAGAAATAGGATCTGACCCTATAGTCGCAAATGTTGATATTATTGAGGATACGATCGATAATGAGTTGAAGATGGACGCAGTACTTGAGATCGTACGTGAGAAAGTTCGTACCTTGTCTCAGGTTAGTAACTATTTCCCACCGGATCTTTTGCGAACGATTGAAGAAAATCATGAACATGGTCGTATTGCTGACCTTATCTGCTCATCGATTAATTTAAAAAAAGACCTTGCTCATGAACTTTTTGTAGAAGAAAATCTTGAAAAGCGTTATTTAAAACTCATTGATGCGCTTACAGAGGAGATTGAAGCGAATAAACTTCAAAAAGAGATACGTTCTAAGGTTCATAACCGTATTGAGAAGGTCAATAAAGAGTACTTCTTAAAAGAACAGCTAAAACAGATCCAAAAAGAGTTGGGTTCAGATACGCAAAGAGAAGAAGAGATTGAGGAGTACCGAGCCCGGTTAGAGAAAAAGAAAAACTCTATGGGCGAAGATGCTTACAAAGAAGTGAATAAACAACTTGAACGTTTTGCCAGAATGCATCCCGACTCTTCCGATGCAGGGATGATTCAAACGTATATCGAATGGGTTTTAGAAATTCCTTACGGGGAGATTGCTAAAAAGTCTTTGAAAATACAAGATGTAGAAGTACAACTGGACAAAGACCATTTTTCACTTGAGAAACCTAAGGAACGTATCGTTGAGTACTTTTCTGTAAAAGAACTTTTAGAACTACGGGGTATGGAAGATAAAGAAGGTCGGGGTGCTATTCTCTGTTTTGCAGGTCCTCCAGGCGTTGGTAAGACATCATTAGCGAACTCTATAGCGGTGGCACTTAAGCGCCCACTTGTAAGAATTGCTCTTG
>Ga0316207_10005737_pt1 | contig 10153 bp, 11 predicted proteins | sample 6weekpyrite_MG_FD_204943 | JGI IMG/M metagenome (GOLD analysis project Ga0316207, IMG submission 204943) | Microbial mat bacterial communities from mineral coupon in-situ incubated in ocean water Damariscotta River, Maine, United States -... | ecosystem: Environmental > Aquatic > Marine >...
GGCGCTGGACCGCGAGTTGCGGGGTTTCGGCATGCAACGTGGTCATCGATCCGCCATGGCCGGTGTTGATCGCCTCGAGGAAGGTCATGGCCTCCTTGCCGCGGACCTCGCCGAGGATGATGCGGTCGGGCCGCATCCGCAGGGTTGCGGTCAGGAGTGCGTCGGCCGTTTGGAACTCCGCGTCACGATTGGCGATCAGGGTCACGGCGTTCGGCTGTGTTGGCAGCAATTCCGCCGCCTCTTCGATTGTGACGATCCGCTCATCAACACCCACGTAGGAAAGGATCTTTCGCGCCGCGACGGTTTTGCCGGTGGACGTGCCACCCGAGACAATCATGTTCAGCTTGTTCTCAACGCAGAATTCTATCGCGTCGTCGATCGCCCCTGAGGCCACGACCTCGCGCAGGGCGCGGTTCTTCTCCTGGCGCAACTCTTCGAGTTTGCGTTCCTCGCCGTAGAGGTATCGCAATTCGATGCTGTCGAGCGGCAGGCTCGAAAAAAAGCGCAACGAAATCGACATTCCCGACAGGACGGCCGGCGGCGTGATGACCTGGGCACGGATCGGTCGGTTTTGGTAGGTGATCGAAACCGAGACGATCGGCTTGTTCTTGCTCATCGTCGTATTGGCGCTGGAGGCGATCTGGTTTCCGAGATCTTTCACCTCGGTCACGGTCAAACGCTGTTCGAGCGCCCGCATGAAGTGATCGCCCTGGAATTCGCCCCAGCAGGAGCCGTCGGGGTTGATGCAGATCTCGATCACGTCGTCGCGGGTCGCGTCTGTCAGCTTGTCGAGCGAGGCCTGGAGATAGGACAGCGTCATGGCTCAGAATATCTCCAGATCGCGGTCGACCATCACGGTCACACGCGCGCCCTGGTTTACGTAGATGACCGGACCGATGGAGAGATATTCGCCGATCACGCTATCCGTGGCATCGGCGAAATTGTTGCCGACGCCTTCCAGAATCTCTGCCGTGGTCGCGTCTTCAATTTGAGCGGCGGCGGCACTGGGGGTGGCCGAGATGACCGAAATGAGTGCTGCGGACCCGAAACGTTCGTCGAAGCGGGTATCGACGAAGCCTGTGACGCCGGAACGTCCGAGTTCATCCCCGCCGAAGGAACTGATCCGGATGGTTTGATCAGTCGGCAGGATGATCCGATCCCAGGCGATGGTGACCCGGCGTTGCGCGATCTCGATGCCGGACCGATAACGACCGATCAGGCGTGAGCCACGCGGGATCATTAGCCGTGTGCCGTCATAGCTATAGACATCCTCGGAGATGATCGCGCGGACCTGACCAGGCAGCGAGCTGTCGAGCGCGGTTTCCATGACCGCCTGGATCATCGTGCCCTGGATCACTGTATTTGAGGGATTGGCGATGACTTCCGCTTGAGTGACCTGGCTCGGCAGTGCGCCATTCAGCACAAAATCTGTCACATCGCCGAAGGTGCGGTCCGCCAATTCTCCGGCAGCGGAGTCACCAGAAGATGCTCCGCCAAAAGCGATCACCGACGAGGCGATGCGCCTCTCCTGGAAGGCGCGCTCCGCCTCAGCGCGCCGTTGGAGCTCCGCCAGACGCCGCGCTTCCTCTTCCCGGCGTAGACGTTCTTCTTCCCGCCGGCGCAGCTCATCTTCGGTCGGGCCGAGCGGTGCCGGGACGGGCGTTGAGGCTTCGAGACGGGCGAGGTCCAGGTCCATGCGCAATTGCTGCAACTCGCGGTCCCGCAAGGTGAGCTCGTCTTGAAATTGCTGCTGCGCATTCTCGGATGCGGCCTGCAGGACCGCGATCTGTGCGGTGAGCGCATCGATCGCTTCGGCTGCTGCTGTATCCTCCTCGACGACCGGTTCCGAAGCGTTGCGCAACTCCTCGATTTGCGCCTGCAGGGCTTCCAGCTGCTCGAGTAGCTCGGCATTGGGTTCAGAGGGTTCGGGCGTTATAATCACGATTTCGGGGTCCGGAGCCGGGGGCGGAACGAAGGGTTCGATCTCGCCGAATCCGTCGCCCTCGGTCTGGAATTCGTCGGGCGTCGCTGTGGGGAGCGCAATTTCCACGTCGGGTTGAGAAAAAAAGTAGACCACCGCGCCGCCTGCGGCGATGAGACCCACGACCAGGAGCGCAAGGAGCGGTGACCTATATGACGGTCCCGATGCACGCCTCGTGCCGCCTTTCTCAAGCGCGGCGAGGCGTTTTTCGAGATCGGGTTCTGGATTGTCACTCATGAGGACGGGTCCGCGGGCGGAGTCGCGGCGATGCATACGACTTCCTCACCAAGACGAAGCACCCATTGCCCGTTTACACCGGACACCCGGATGATCCCGTCTTCGATCTGTTGCGTGTTGACCGTGCGCTCACGCCCGTTCGCATAACGGAAGATGGCTGGGACCGGTGCGTTTCGCGGAAACGCGAAATAGGTAAATGTTCCATCGTCCCAGACCCGGGTTGGCGTGAACTCGGTCCGCGCGCTCGCGCCGTAGCTGTAGTTGGGGGGTGCCCGCGCGATCACGCTTTCCGGTTGGCGCTCTTCCTCGGGATAGCGGAAAGAGACGACATAGAAGGTCGGGTTCGAGACCTCCTCGATGTTGAAATAATAGCTCCGACGATTTGTATAGACGGTCACATTGGTATGGACGCCGCGGGCCAGGGGTTTGATCGCGAAAGCGCGCCCGCCCGGGACGCCGTCGATCTCGAAACCTTCCGTGTCACCGGCAATGATCGAGCGGATGCTTTCGCCTTCGCCAAACTCGACCGTGGTGACATGGGTCAGCGAGACGCTCAGCTGGTAGACCTGGTCTTCCTGATAGGTGGCGATCCTGACGCGGCCGTCATTCGGGCCACCACGTGGGACCGCGTCCGCCATAGCAAGGGCAGGGACCAGAACAAAGAGAAGAGCAATCAAAGAAACGCGGGCTCCATTTGAAAATGCGGTCTTGCCAATGCCCTGCCGCGCTGCGTGCGCTCGGGACATTGGCACGTCAATTTTGTCTTTTGATTTCAACAAGAACCTATACAAATCAATTCTCCAATCTGTCCGAACGGATGGCGTATTCGACCACGGTGAAGCCGAACGGGTTGGTCCAGACCTGATCGATAGAGCGGCTTTCCTCGGGGCGGAATTCGAAGAGCAGCGTGGCGGTAAAGAGGCCTGTCTGGACGCCATTGATCGAGGTCAGTCGTTTCCGCAGGCGCACCGTCGCGCGGTTGGTCCCGATCCGGTTGATGCTGAGGATCTCGACGTCGAGCCGCGCGTTCGGCCCATAAACGGTCGGTGGATATTCGGGATTGGCAGAATTCCAGATTTGCCGCAGCGAGGCTGCCGCAGCCCTGTCCGAACGCTGGAGGATGCCGCGGATCCGGACATCATTGTCGAGCTGGTTATAGACCTCTCGGTCCGTCACGTAGCGGAAGACTTCTGCTTCTATGATGGCCTGGTTTTCGGTGACCGCAGTGGCTCCGACGGAGGCTTCGGGGAGCGCAAAGCCGGTCGCGGGATCGTAAGGCACGACCACCGGCGGCGGGTCCACATCGAGGATGGCAACGGCGGCCGCGGCAAGGCTCCCGAGAATGCCGAAGATCAGACCGATGAGGCCGATTCGCTGCCAGAGCCGCTCCCGTCTGAGTGCGCCATAGACGAGTTCCTCTTCGATGATGTCTGTTTCTTCGTACAATGCAGCCGCCCTCAGTCTGCGCGAAGATCGGGGAGGGTGAACTCCATGAACCGCTGTTCCTCGGCGATGGTCGCGGCATCGATGACGCCGCTCATGCCGTCACCCACGGTCTGCACCGCTTCGAGCTGCCACATTGCGACGAGCGCGATGGCGAGCTCGGCCGTCACGCGCGTGTTGAGATCGACGCTTTCCTTGAGCTCGTCCATGTCGTCGATGAGACCGACGAGGCGCTCAACGCGCTCAAGCGATTGGCCGGCATCGTCGTAGCTGTTCTGCGCTGCCGCCGAGACCAGAGCGCTGGTGGTGGCCTGGGTCGCCACCCGTTCTGCGCCAGGATTGCCGCTCCGGGCCATCTCGCTCAGCGTGTCCTCGTCGAACCCGAGATCGGCCAAAACCCGGTCCATCTGGGTTTCTATTTCAGTGGCACCAGAGCCGGTCAGACCGGAGAAATCGCCGGTTCGGATCGCGCGGATCGTGGCCTGAATGTCGCCGAACTCCTGATCGAGGAGGCCGTTCAACTCCGCTTCCATCTGGGTCCTGATGATCTCCGGCAGTTCAGCCAACCGGGTCAGGGCCTCATAGGTCCGCTGCAATTCTGCGAGTTGGTCCGTGAGTGTGGCCAGTTGCTCGCGGAGTTGCGTCAGCTGCTCGTTTTGCAGGATTTCGTCCTCGATCATCTGCCGGAGCTGTTGGATGTTCTGCGCGATGTTCTGGGTGTCGACGACCGGCACGCCCTGGGCATGTGCCACGTTGTCAGAAACGAGCGGGCTAAAGAGCGCGAGTACACAGACAAGGGCAGCTGAGCGCATCCGTCTCAATTGGGCAGCGAGGCGGGTCATCAATCCAAATCCTCCAATGTGAACTCCATGAAGTCTGGTTCGGTCATGCGGGCGGCGGCCTGGGCGAGTTCTGCGGCACTCAGAGGTTGCGCGCGCGCGGCTTGAAGCCGGATACGTGCTGCCATCAAACGCACCAATTCGGCGCGGGCATAGCTGTTGAGCGCCACGCTCCCCTGGACGTCCTCGGTCTCGCCAATCCGGAGCACGATATCCTGGACACGCAGGGCGGCCTGGCGGATCGCGGCCGGAGAGCTGCTGCCATAGAACGCCGCCCCAAAGCCGGTCAGGGAGAGATCGGCATTTGCGAGGAGCGCAGCGTCGATGGTGCCGAGGGCTTCGATGCCGCCGATCCGGGAGAGGTAGAGGTTGTAGCGTTCGGGAATGACCTGGACGTAGTGCTGCGTCTCCGTGAACGGCGGTACGCCGCCATACTCAAAAACGCGACCGGGCCCCGCATTATAGGCGGCAAGCGCGTTGATGATGTTGCCGTCGAAGGTGCTGAGCTGTGCCGCGAGATAGCGCGCGCCGCCTTCGACCTGAAGATAGGGGCTGTCATAATATTCCGGGTTGATGCCGAGATCGCTGGCTGTGTCCGGCATGATCTGGGTGAGACCGAAGGCTCCGACCGGAGAGCGCGCGCCGATCGAGAAGCGGCTTTCCTGCCAGATCAGCGCCTGGAGGAGGGCCCGCCATTGCACGACCGAAAGACTCGCGCGACCAACCCCGGGCAGGTCTGCGGTGTCCCGGGCGACCCGAATGATCAGCTGCTCGATGTTTTCCGCCGCATCGCCAAACATACCTGCTCCGCCGGGATTGGGATCGACGTCACCCGAGCCAAAGACCGCCGCGGCGGACCGTTCCGGGTCGCCGCTACCGGATTCCAGAGTCGACATCATGGCCGGCAGGCCTTGGCCGCCAAAGCTGGTCTGCGCGTCGAGGATGTTGTTCAGGACAGCGAGCTGTTCTTGCCGGATCTCTGCGAGGAGTTCCTCGACGGTCAGTTTCTCGCGCTGGACAGCCAGGTCCGCCTCCCGGTCGCCGGACTCGATAATATCGCGTGCGGTCAGCCCCCGGTCATTGACGGGGACACCCTGAGAGAAAGCCGCCGAGGCACCAAGGGCCGCGATCGCGAGACTGAGGACGAAGTTACGCAAGCGTCCTCTCCGATAGGTCCGGGCTGCCGAGTGGCGTGAAATCGCAAACCGCGTCGCCGGATGAAACCGCCGCGGCGGAAAAACAATTGACGCTCGGCTCGCGATACCCGGCGCAGGCCGAAAGAAGGGACAGAATGGCAAGCAAGAGGAGTTTGTGGATCATGAGAGCCTCCAGAAATCAGGGCGGTCGCGATAGTCGGCACCAACGAGCGCCTCGCCTTTTTCCATGCCGCCGAGGATGGTGAGATAGGGGCCGAGCGCGCTGAGACCGGCATCGACGACGACCGAGCCGGTATCGTCGCGGATGAGCGCGAGGCGGCTGTCGCTGCCGGTGTTCAGGAGCACGTCGAGTTCCTTTTCGAAAAGGTTCAACATCGCGTAGTCGGAGGCGTGCGCCCGGATGTTCGGCAGCAGGATCTGCGTCGGCACCGCCTCGATAATGGTCCTGCCGGTGCGGGTGCGTTCGAGCTGGCTCGCGTATTGGGTCATCATCACCGCGACGGTGTTCTGTTTCCGGGCGGTCACCAGCCAGTTCGAGAGCCGCTCCGCGAAATACGCGTTGTCGAGCGCCTTCCAGGCCTCATCGATGATGATGATCGTCGGGCGGCGGTCCTCGATCTCGCGCTCGACCCGGCGAAAGAGGTAACTCAGGACGGCCATGCGCTCCTTCTCGCTCTCGCTGTCGAGAATGCCGGTCAGGTCGAAGCCGAGGACATCGCCCTCAAGCGAGAACGTGTCCTCCAAGCTTTGCCCGAAGATCCAGCCGAAACGACCGTCCTCAGTCCATTCGAGCAGCCGCTGGTGCAGATCGCCATCGTCGTCGGTGGAGACGAAGAGCGAGGCGAAGTCTTTCCAGTTCCGAAGCGCGGGGTTGGCCGCCGATGCGTTCTGGCGAACGACTTCCTGGATGCGGTTGGTCTGGGCAGGGGTAAGCGGCTTGTCGGGCCGCAAAAGCAGGGAGGCGAGCCAGTCCGAGAGCCAGGCGGTGCCACGCGCGTCGATCTCGGTCCAGAGCGGGTTGAGGCCGGTCGCCTGTCCGGCCTTGACGGAGGTATAGCGTCCGCCATTGGCGCGCACCGCCATCTCCATCCCGAGCCTGTAGTCAAAGACGAAGATGCGCGCGCCGACCCGGCGGGCCTGGGTCATCAGGAAGGCGGAGAGGACAGATTTTCCGGAGCCCGGACGCCCCAGGATCAACGTATGGCCGCTGGTCGGTTCTTTGTCAGGTGAGCCCTGCTCGTGATAAGAAAACCGGTAGGCGCTCCGTTCCGGTGTCGGGAAGAGCGTGATCTCCTGACCCCATGGGAGTTGATGCTTGTCCTTGCCGAGCTGCGTGCGATGCAGAGCCGCGAAATCCGCGAAGTTGCGGTTGGTGACGGCGCTGGCGCGGACGCGCTTGGGCTGGTTGCCGGGATGCTGGCTGAAATAATGCGTTTTCGCAGCCATCCGCTCGCCGATCATCTTCACGCCTTCGGCTGCTGCGGCATTGACGATCTCGGCCCCGAGGGTCTGGAGCTCATCCAGCGTGTCGCAGAAGACGGTGACCACCATGTGGTGTTCGCCGAAGCTCTGGCGTTTGGCTTCGAGATCGTCGTGGGCGATGTCGAGTGCGTCGAGGAGTGAGAGCGCCGCGTCCTGCGAAGCCTGCATCTGGCGCTTTTGACGCTTGATCCGATCGGCCATCAGGTTCGAATTGATCGGGGTGAAGGAATGCGTGACGATCATGTCGACCGGCAGGTTCAGCATGTCGAACATCGTGCAGGTGGTGGCTTCGGAATATTCACCGATGGTGAAACTCTTGCCGTAGCGACGACCGGCCACGCCGTCCGAGAGCTCGAAATGCTCATCGAAGAAGATCACGCGGGTGTTGGCGACATTATAGGCGAGAAAGCCGTAACGGTTCGCCGGATAGAGCGGCAGTTCCTGACCGGTGTTGAGCGCGCCCAGGAATCCGACGAGTTCGCCCGAATTTGCCGACAGAACACGCGGCTTGAGATCGGCCAGCCCGGAGGTGAATACACCGATCGCTTCCTTGAGGCGGCGGACCCTTTTCTGGGTCTCCTCCCGAAAACGCTCCGGCGCGCTGCGATTCATGAACCCCAGAAAACTCTTGGGTGGCGGGCGGTGGATGACGGTCAGAGTCAGGGTCTTGTCGCGCAGACCGTTCCCGGCGAGCTTCTCGCGCCAGGTCCGATCCACCGCCGCCGCAAAATCATCGCCCTGGACCGGCATCAGGTCCGGCGCGATCGCCTTCGAGACCTTATGGACGTAGTAGCTGAACTCGGGTCCGAGCTGCGCGATGACCCGCGCGAAGAGCGCGGTCACCTTGTCGAGATAGCTGTCGTCAGTGGTGTAGCTGTTGACGCCGCTCAGGCGGATGCACTGAAATAGCTCATTCACTCGTGTCCGCACCGTATGGTCGTCGACCAGACTGACGTAAGGAAGCATATGCGCGAGGCGTTTCTCGCGGGCATACCAGTCCGGCAGGAGGGTGCGTTCGTCGAGTGTTTCATCACGGGGCATAGCTGTCGCCCCCGTGAATGCTCCGGTTCTGCGTCGGCGGGGTTTCTTGCAGCGCCGTCATCATCACGTCGATGAAGCGCGGGTCCCAATCCGCCGCCTTCCAGAGGAGTGGGTACAGCACCGCCGCGATACCAAGCACGGCAACGTGCTGAATCCAGACGAAGAGCAGCACCGACCCGAAGAGCCACACCATGGCATACATGATCGGCAGGCCGAGGAGCTTCGGCGGGCGGACAAGGCCCAGAAAGAGGGGGGATCGCTCGGCCATGGTCTCGTCCTCTCAGGCTCCGAAGACAGCCGCGACGATGGTCGGGGCCGCGGCGACGCCGGCGATACCAACCAGCACCCAAAGCGCCTGGCGCAGGTCGATGATGTTGAAGAACCAGCTCAGGAATACGCCGAGCACGGCAAGCGTGGCGATGACGACCCCCAGTGGTCCAGTCAGGGCGTCCACGATCCCCTGCAGCAGGTCCTGGATCGGAGAGAGATCGATACTTTGTGCCATTGCGGGTTCGGCACCGACCCCCAACATCACGGCACATGCGATAAGGAATTGCGTCATCAGCTTCACTAAGATGTTCCTTCCAGCCGGTTGAAGACGGCCAGCACCCGCTGGACGTGGTTTTGGGTTTCCGTGAAGGGGGGAATGCCTCCGTATCGGCGCACGGCGTCCGGGCCGGCATTGTATGCGGCGAGGGCCAGGCGGACGTCGCCGAACTCGGCCAACATCTGGGCCAGATAGCGCGCGGATCCGTCGAGGTTCTGCCGCCAGTCTCGCGGGTCGATGCCGAGCTCAGCGGCCGTATCGGGCATCAGCTGACCAAGACCGATGGCCCCGGCAATGGAGACGGCACGCGGGTCGTAGGCGCTTTCGACCTCGATATTGGCGCGATAGAGGTTCAGCCAGTCGGTGACCGTGATGTCTGCGGCGCGAAGGCCACGATGGCCCGCATAGCGGCGGGCGGTTGCCTGGATAGCCGCGAGGATTTCCGGACGGGGCGTACGGGCAGTCGGGGCAATGGCGGCGATGCCTAGCGCTTCGGTCTGTTCCGCATTTTCACCAAAGATTCGAAGCCGGTCCGTAGCGGTTCCTTGGCCGATGCCATCATTGTAGTTCCGAGCAAAGCTCTCTTGCGCCCGCGACGCTGTCAGAGAGCCGTCACCCTCCATCACCAGCACCATCTGTGCCGCGACTGAAGGTGTCAGAAGAGGAAGAAGAAGAACGCTAAGGCCTGTTTGCTGCCATCTCTTCGCTCGAGAGCTTGTGGACGGTTCGCTTGCCCTCCTCGAGCGGAATGTCGGCATGCGAAAAGCCGATCCCCTGCAGGAAGGAGATGACCCCGGTGACGGTCTTGATTTCGCGGATCTTGATGTCGTTGCGGGATGTCCGTGTCCGAGCCGTAACCAGGAGCTTTTCCAGACCTTCGTCGCTGACGGCACGCAGAATCCAGACCCCGTGCCAGTTGGGGCCTTTCTTGTAGGCGTCCGACTTGCAGACAACTTCGACGCGATAGCCGCTGGCGGCCAGATCGCGGAATCTGGGCTCGGTGACCACATTTGGTGCTTCTTTTTCCAGGTCCATCACCCTGATCACGTTCTCCATGAAGACGCAGACCCGGGCATCAGGTGTTGATGCCAAGTCGTACGATACTATATTAATGGCCTCAAGATATAAAATCGTAGTTGCAGCTGTATTGTGGTTGCGCACCCATTAGGCATGCGCGGTGGATTCATTCAAGGAGATATGGGGTTCTGGAAACATCCAGTCGAGCGGTGCCGCCGGTGCACAAGCCATGTTTTGTTCGCGCTCCTCACTGAAGGCACAGCCATGATACTCCGATCGCCAATCCGGACAGCGAAAGAAAGATCGCCGTGCTCGGTGTGACGTCCGCGACCCCTGTTCAACCGCCGTTGGCTGTCACGAGCAAGAACAGAACCGCCGCGACGCCGGCGGTTCGCAAGAGTGTCGCTAG
>Ga0316207_10005738_pt1 | contig 10153 bp, 11 predicted proteins | sample 6weekpyrite_MG_FD_204943 | JGI IMG/M metagenome (GOLD analysis project Ga0316207, IMG submission 204943) | Microbial mat bacterial communities from mineral coupon in-situ incubated in ocean water Damariscotta River, Maine, United States -... | ecosystem: Environmental > Aquatic > Marine >...
AAACAAAATTCCCGTTTCCCCATGACGTCTAGTACTGGGCAACAATGATGGAATTGCCCAAATGACCTGATCCTTTTCACGAAAGGGAATGCCGCGTAGGTCACTTGGCTCAATCTGTGACAACCGAATATCAATAACGGTCACTTGATGTTTTGCTGCCAGTTGATTGACCAGCTGAGACTTACCAATACCCGGTGGACCCCACAACATGACTGGTGCATGATGCCCTTGCTTTGTGGACAGAAATTCTTGTTCTAAAATAAATGAAATATCTGCTGGGCGCATAAATGATCCGATTCTTTATTAATAGTAGCGATATTATCGGATTTTTAAGGTTTTCAGTATATCCCATATGGGAGGTCGGTTATTTAACAACTTACTCCTCTGGTTCAAGATTTAGCCACTCTTTTAAAAAAAATACCATAAAACCCTCTGAAGAACGGCATGGGCCGACCAGTTTTGCGGCATATTGCATATTAGAATGATCGGCTTTTTGTAGTGCAACGGTTTCTGTATCGCACACTTCAACCACGTTTTCAGGGAAGCGTGTTCTGCGTCTTTTTGGCGCATATACCACGGCATAACACTCTTTTACGATATTTGTTTGAGGATCAACAACATAACCTTTCATGTGTACCTTCTTTAGTCAGCAACTTGGATCAGCTTGCTTTAATTGTGTCGGTTGATTATTAATCGCAATTATAGCTTGAAATTAGTGGAAATAGGCGCAATATACAAAGTAATACCATAACACAACAGGGGAGTTAGTCATGGAAGAAACCGTTAATAAAGAAAGCGTAAAAACCAAAGAAACCTGGATACGCGGTGTTTATATCCTTATTTTTGTCTTTGCCTATTCGGTCGCAGAAATTGTCATGGGAGCGGTTGTCTTGCTTCAGTTTCTTTCAGTTCTGTTCACCAGTGAAAAAAATGAAAAGCTTCTTTTGTTGGGGCAAGATGTGAGTTATTACATATATCAAGTCATGCGCTACTTAACGTTTAACTCTGACGATAAACCTTTTCCATTTTCCGACTGGCCAGGTATAGAAAGAAAATATTTAGAAAAATGAATTTTGCTACTGTTTTATTGCAGAACTCATTAAACACTTATGAAAAAAATATGTTGACTGAGTATTTCATACATTTGTAATTAAATTTACATTTTATTGAAATACTTTTGAGATTATATATCACTAAAAGAATAATTAACTTTTCATTATTAGTGAGGTGATGTATGAATATCGCAGAGTTAGAAAGTGAAGCATTAGTTGGTGATATAGAATTAATAAACAAAGTTAATGACTTGAGTAGTCTCCAAGAAAGGTTGCTTACTCAGGTAGAGCAAGACAGGTTATTTAGAGTATATAAACAGTTAAATCTAGTTTTCAATTTAACTCATTTAGCTTCACCCAAATAAGCTTTATGTTATAGCTATCTGTCGATTTTTGTTGGACTATCATCTCCCAGTTGCCAATTTTTGTGCTCTAATGAATTATAGGTAGAAATAGTGAATCCTATAATGACTGAATTGTCATAAGTTTGTAACATTTGTATGGTTTAATTTAAGTTTATGTCTGAATTCGCAGTTAGAAGTAAAGGGTATACACCTTTTGCCAATATTAACTCTAGTCTTGATGTTGAGCTGAACTTCATACGTTTCAGTCAAAGTGTTTTATTACAGCTCCGCTCCTCGAAATCTTCTAGCCAAGAAAAAATAAAATTATTATCCCTATCTAAAGAAAAATTAGATGAGTTTTTCGAGATTAGAATCTCCGGCTTGCAGAATAAGTTAAAACAAGCGCGAAACGAATCAGGAATTACCGACTCTGACGTTAAGCGGATTAATGAACAATTACATGAGCAAGTTGATAAGTTGACAGTGGATCAATATGGTCTACTGTTCGAAAGCATACTACCTGGCTTAACGCAGGAGAAGGTTTGTTTTTTAAGTTCTCAACAATGGAGTGACTCACAGAAGGATTGGTTGAAACAGTACTTTAAAACTAATTTAATCCCTCTATTAAGTCCAATATCGTTGGACTTAACTCATCCATTTCCACGAATTCAAAACAAAACGCTTTACTATATAGTGGCTTTAAGTGGAGTCGATGCTTATGGGCGAGAAAATGGAAAAGCGATTATTCAACAACCACAAGTTTTGGAGCAATATGTGCATTTACCATCAAGTTTTAGCTCGGGTAGAGGTGAAGAGTTTGTATTGATGGATATGCTTGTCCAAGAATTTGCTGCAGATCTGTTTAATGGTTTGGATGTTGAGGGTATTTACCCCTTTAGAGTAACGCGTGCATTTGACTCTGAGAATTATGATTTTAGAGATTGTGACCAAGGTGTGGCTAGTAAAGACCAAAAAACAAGATTAGATGGTAAAATTGTGCGTTTAGAAACGAGTAAATCTTGTCCTTTAAGTGTGTTAACTTACTTGTGCAATACATTGAATATAGAAGAAAATGATATTTATACTACAAATGGACCGATAGATTTAAATGTATATGCAAAAGCGATTAGTTCGCTAAAAAGTCGTCAGAAGGAAGGCTTTCAAATCCTATTTGAAGGCATTAATAATTTGATGGGCCAAACAAGAAAAAAAGTTAATACCCTCGCTATATCGCTTAAGCAAAAACTAGGTAGATTACTCAATTAAGCAATGTATATAAAGCGGATAATTTAGTCGCTTTTTCTTTCATTTCCAGAACGGTATATAATGGTAAAGTAACCCTTTATGTCAGAAGATATCATGTCAGAATTAGAAGCAAATACACTGGATAAACCAGAGTTGTACATCAATCGTGAACTCAGCTTAGTCGAGTTTAATCGTCGGGTTTTAGCGCAGGCTCAAGATCAGAGTAATCCTTTATTGGAACGTTTACGTTTCATCTGTATTGCTAGCTCAAATCTTGATGAGTTCTTTGAAATTCGGCTAGCTGGGATAAAGCAAAAAGTAAAAATGGGTATCAGCTCATCTGGCCCGGACAACATTACACCCCCTGACTTGCTTAGCATGATAAGGCCTCAAATTTTGGGGCTGGTTAACGATCAGTATGAGACATTAAACAAAGACATACTGCCTTCTCTGGAAAAAGAAAATATTCGTTTTATCCGTCGTGGCCAGTGGTCAGAGGCTCAAGATAAATGGTTACATGACTTTTTTACTGAGTCATTATTACCTGTATTAAGCCCGATAGGCTTGGATATTGCTCATCCCTTTCCGCGCATTCAAAATAAAAGTTTGTGTTTTATAATTTCTTTGAAAGGTAAAGATGCTTTTGGTCGGGATAGTGGTAAAGCGGTTATTCAAGCGCCATTATCATTGCCGGGCTTAATTCAGTTACCACCCGATGTAGATGGTAATGGGCCACATGATTATGTATTTCTTTCATCAATCATCCATGCTTATGTTGATGAGCTATTTCATGGGCTTAAAGTTGTGGGTATGTATCAATTTCGTTTAACACGAAACAGTGATTTGATCTTCGACGAAGATGAAGTTGATGACTTAATCAATGCTATGGAAGGTCAGTTACTTTCGCGTCGATATGGTGATGTGGTGCGTTTGGAGGTTGATCGCGAGTGTCCTGAAGAGTTGGTTGATTTCTTAATTAAAACTATTGATGTAACGGTTGATGATGTCTACATGTGCGATGGGCCGGTCAATTTAAACCGGTTTTTTAACGTATGCGATATGGATGGGCGATCTGATTTACAGTTTCCGCCGTTTACTCCCAAGGTTCCATCGAAATTCTCAGGGAATCCCGATTATTTTAAAGTATTGGATCGTAATGATGTCTTATTGCATCACCCATTTGAGTCATTTGCACCTTTTATTGATTTTCTGTTACAAGCGGCTAAAGACTCTAATGTTTTAGCGATCAAGCAAACACTGTATCGTACTGGCCCAAAATCAGCAGTGGTTGATGCATTAGTGTTAGCAGCTCAACTTGGCAAGGAAGTAACTGTAGTTATTGAAATTCGAGCACGTTTTGACGAAGCTGAAAATATAAATCTAGCGGATAGACTACAGCGAGCAGGGGTCCAAGTTGTCTACGGCGTGGTTGGATTTAAAACTCACGTTAAGATGGCGATGGTCGTACGGCGAGAAGGAAAACAGCTAAAGCGTTATATTCACCTAGGAACTGGAAATTATCATCCGAAAACCACAAAGATTTATACCGATTATGGCTTGTTTACTAGTGACAAAGCGATCGGCGAAGACGTTCATAGTGTGTTTATGCAATTAACGAGTCTTGGCAAAGTATCAAAAATGCATAAGCTTCTGCAATCGCCGTTTACTATGCACAGTTCGATCATCGAGAAAATTGAGCGTGAGGCAATAAATGCGAGTGAAGGAAAGCCTGCTAGAATTATTGCTAAAATGAACTCTTTAATTGAGCCAAAAGTTATTGAAGCCTTATATAGAGCATCTAACGCAGGGGTTAAAATTGATTTAATCATTCGAGGTATGTGTCGTTTGCGCCCAGGGATTCCTGGAGTCTCGGAAAATATTCGGGTTAGATCAATTATAGGCCGATTTCTTGAGCATACGCGAGTGATGTATTTTCAAAATAGCGATAATCCAGATGTAATGTGCTCAAGTGCAGATTGGATGGAGCGTAATTTCTTCCAGCGAGTGGAAATACTTTTTCCCATTGAGTCAAAGAAGTTATCACAACTGGTAACTGAGCAAATGAAATGTTATTTAGCTGACAACACGCATGCATGGTTATTACAGGCTGATGGAAGTTATACCAAAGCTGAAATTCTTGAGGGTGATGAGTCTTATTCTGTGCAGAACGCGCTTATGGAAAACCTACGCTGCAAAGTTAAGGGCTCCATTTAATATCTTTTGCTATAGAAATTTCTAAACTTATTCCTGCTTGTTCCAGAATTGATTGTTCTTTTTCAAGGTCAGCAGCCGTTAGTGGATGTTGATCTAAAAAATTGTCCGGAAATTCTAATTTAATATGTTTTTGATTGACTGAAATCCACGGTATGACGAGATTGTCATAATGCCTGCTTCGGTTTAATAATATGGATATTCGTAACAAAATTGAAATCTTCTGGGCTTTTATTCTCCAGTCTTCATTCAGGCCTTTGAATAAAACTGCTGAGCATCTATTACGTTGTGTCCGTATTATTGTGGCAAGAATTTGTTGATCGTCACGCGAGAAACCGGGTAGGTCAGCGTTGCTGATGATGTATTCACCATGTTTATGTGATTGCGAATGCGAAATGCTTAATCCAATTTCATGGACACTTGAAGCCCAGTCTAATTGGCGTAGGCATTCATCATCATCTATTTTCCAATCTACCGCAATTTGAGAAAACAAATCTATAGCGGTATTTTTTACTGCTTCTGCATGAGGCTCGTCAATGCTGTAAAGGCGGGCGCGACTTTGTATTGTTTTGCTACGCGTATCTTCATGCTCTTCACGACCAATCAGATCGTACAAAATGCCTTCGCGTAAAGCCCCCTCCGAGACAAACATATGTTCAATGTTGAATGCATTGAAAATAGCCTTTAGTACCATCACACCGCCGGCAAAAACAGGTTTTCGATCGGACTTTAAACCAATGAGTTTTAATTCATCGATATGATTTACTTGGCTCAGTGCATCAATAAGTTTATCCATAGAGGTAGCACTAATGCCATTGTTACTCCAGCCCATTTTAAAGACAACGTTTGCCACCGCTTTGATGGTACCAGAGGCGCCTATTACATCTACCCAATTAAGTTTTTTATAGTGCTCGGCATAAGGCTCCAGCTCGACTTCAGCCGCCAACCTGGCTTGTTTGAGACGTTTTTTACTAATCTTTCCATTAGGCAGGTAAGACTCGCTGATAACCACGCTGCCCATCTCAAAGCTTCGTATATAAATAGGTTCGAAGCGATCGCCAAGCGTGATTTCTGTACTACCCCCGCCAATATCGATAACCATGCGTCTGCCATTATCTTCGACAACATGGTGTGCAACCCCCAGGTATATAAGCCTGGCCTCTTCAATACCCGAAACGATTTCTATGCGATGTTTAAGTAGAGCCTCGGCTTTTTCCAGTATCTCATCAGAATTTGATGATCTTCTGAGGGTGTTTGTACCGACAATCCGTACACCATTAGTAGGAATATGTTGAATTCTCTGCCCAAAGCGAGCCAGGCATTCAAGCGCGCGCGTTGCCGCCTCTTCTGAAAGGTTGTCGTTTTCATCTAAACCAGCTCGTAAGCGAACACTTTCTTTTAATTGATCAATAACTATTAAATTGTCGCCTTCGCGTTTTGCGATCAACATATGAAAGCTGTTAGAACCTAAGTCAATTGCGGCTAAGGTTTCTGGTAAAGATTGGAAATGTTGAGTAAGTAGTTTCATAAATTGTGTCAATTATAATCCTGTCCCGACCAATGGCAAACTAGAATTGAAGAATTCTGTGAAAATTGTAGTTTGTAGTGAGGATCGCGTTACGTTTTTCACAAACTTTTTGCTTTCATTCTTGACACTGTATATTGAATAGCTATCATGTGTATATACATTTTTTTAAAAAAATCGAGAAGATGAAAAAGAAGAAGGACAAGAAAGCTAAGAAGAAAGATAGTCAGTTGCTTATTCGCGTAAATGGCGAAGAGCGAGATAGATTTCTTGAAATTTGTGAAGAACTGGATACTAGTGCTGCTAGAGAAATAAGGCGTTTTATGCGCGACATTATAGAAGCAAATGAGAATGACTGAATTTTGATGTGAAATTCCTTTGGCTTCTTTTGAGACCAAGGGGCGATAACCTACGCTGTTAGCGTATTGACATAATTTAGGAGAAATATCATGGCGAAGAAAGCAAAATCGTTGAAAAAAGAAATTAAAGCAAGAAAAGCAAAAGTAAGTAAGCAAAAAAGTAAGATTAAGAAATTACAAAAGGCTTTGAAAAAAGCGAAGTAATCGAAAAAAAGGGGGCCTTTAATTACGAATACCCCAATGTTTAAAATTAAAAAAGCGAACCTCTTTTGAGGTTCGCTTTTTTGGCTTGGGCGGCCTCTAGTTGAATTGGTTTTTATAGGTGTTCAAGGCCAATTCGTGCTACATTTGTGTTGGATTATAATCAGCATCAGGTAAACAGCTATGTTTGAAGCTATTCCTAGCCCCTTTCTAGCGCCATTTGATGGCGAGTTCCGAATTAAAGACTATCCTACTGCTCCACCGAAAGATGGGTTAAGCAAGCACGAGTGTAAAAAACGTTTGCAAGAACTATCGGTGAGTTTAAGTGACCTTCAGCGTGTATTATATGCGCAAAGTGAATACTCATTACTTTTAATATTTCAAGCAATGGATGCCGCAGGAAAAGATAGTACAGTCCGAGCCGTAATGGACAGTGTTGACCCCAATGGCTGCCAAGTATATTCCTTTCAGGCCCCTAACAGTGAAGAGTTAAAGCATGACTTCATATGGCGGACTGTAAATAAATTGCCCCCGCATGGGCGAATTGGAATATTCAATCGTAGTTATTATGAAGAAGTCTTAATTGTAAAAGTTCATCCCGAGCTTCTAAAAGGTCAAAAAATTGAGCCCGCGGACCTAAATAAAAAGTTTTGGAATAATCGCTATGAGTCTATATTGGATCATGAGAAACATTTGGCGCGAAACAAAACTGTAATTTTAAAATTCTGGTTAAATATTTCTAAAAAAGAACAGAAGAAGCGGTTTCTTTCTCGTATTGATGAGCCGCAGAAAAATTGGAAGTTTTGTGCAGATGATATAAACGAGCGTCAATATTGGGATGATTACATGCGGGAGTATCAATCGACTATCTCAAAAACATCTCGATCTTGGGCACCGTGGTATGCCATACCGGCTGATAACAAACCCTATATGCGTATGTGTGTGGCAGATATTATTGTCGCGACTTTACGAAGTCTTGGGTTAAACTATCCCAGGCTAGGGCCCAATGAATTTAAAGATTTTAAAAAGATGAGAGAGTTACTAGAAGATGAGTGACCAATCTTGTGAATTATTTATTTTACGTCATGCTAAATCGGACTGGAACACAGATGTTCCCAGCGATTTTCAGCGCCCACTGAATAAACGTGGAATTAAAGCGATTAAACAAACCGCTGAATGGCTGGACAATTATTATGATCAGCCAATTAAAATCATCTCATCTCCAGCGCTTAGAGCTTGGCAAACCGCAGTTGCAGTTAGTGAGCATCTAGGCATTCCTGAGCAGGATATTTCATTCAATGGCAAGTTATATCTGGCTTCTCATAACCGAATATTAGGCGTCTTATCTGAAATTAACAAAGACATTAAAGCTGTTATGTTGATTGGGCATAATCCGGGCCTCGAAGAGTTGTTTGACTATCTGGTGATTGAAGGTGCCCCTGAGTTTGAAGATGGTAAAATCTTGCCAACTGCAACAATTGCCCATATAAAACTACATACTAATTGGAAAGATTTACAGAAAGATTCAGGTGAGTTAGTGAAGGTGCGACGCCCTGAATAATTCTGTTATTGGTAATGTTTGAGTATTAGCATGAATATTCTTCACAAAGAAAAAGAAATTACAATCGCTGATTTTCGACGCTCCGCCTTACAAAATTCTCAAAAAGCACTACGTTTGACTGAAGAATTAGAGCTTGATTTCAATCGCAATGTCCATGAATTAAGAGTTATTACCAAACGTTTAAGAAGCTATTGGAGGGCGATTCGACCAGCATTAGGCGATAAGGATATTTATACCGAACATAACTCTCAATTAGGTGGGGTGACTCGTTTGCTCACTCAATCTAGAGAAAATCATGTAAACCGGAAATTAATAAAAGGTTTTAAAAAGAATATTGAAGGTATAGCGGGTAAAAAATTCTATAATGGGTTAGTCAGCTTATTTCCAAATGCAGAGCATATTGAGCTTCCACATAAAGCCCCCCTGACGCAATGCTTTGTCGATGAGTTCAGTTACTGGGATCAATTAAATCTTGATGTATTTGTGACAGGTGTCGATCAAAATGAAGGTGTCGTTAATACTTATAAAAAAGCTAAAAAACTCGGCGAGAGAGCAATTTCCTCTAACTTAGAAGTTGAAGTTACGCATCAATGGCGAAAATGGTTAAAATATTTGATGTATCAACTTGAAGTGAATCCCCACACTGAAGAAATAGATATACGGTTTTTGGAACAACTGAATAAGCAGACCAAACTTTTGGGTAAGCTACATGATCTGTGTGTACTGTCAGAAATTATTTATAAAGCGAAAGGTAAAGTATTTACACAGGATAAGGTGAAAAAAGTGCGTCAGGTAATAGATAAGAAGCAGAATAAGCTTCATAACAAAATACTAAAAAATCATTAAATGACTTAGAATTCCAATAGTGTGAGCATTCAACTGAATAAAGAAGTATTTAAATGAATGGGATTCCTGGAGGTTGGTTTTCTGATTCTTTCCATTGTTTGAGTGCGCGCATTCGCGATGTTTTTTTATATTGATGTTCCTGCATGCGTTTTAGAATATTATCAAGCACTTTTAGCGCTTCAATTATGTAGGGGCCTTTATTTAACATAACGCATTCTGCTCGGACACTCATTGCGGCGTCGGTGATTTCAGGGCGGGACTGTATTCTATTTTTTGCTAATGACTCCAAAACTTGTGTTGCCCATACCACGGGGATGTGAGCCGCTTCGCAGATCCAGAGTATTTCTTCTTGTATCTCAGCCATTCTAATGCTCCCTAACTCTACAGCAAGGTCGCCTCTGGCAATCATGACGCCGATTTGTGCTCTTCCAATTGTGCTAAGGATAATTTCAGGCAGGTTTTTTACGGCTTTTTTAGTTTCAATTTTTATGATAATTGGGAGATGTGCGGCGTCTCTCTTTTGAAGTTCTTGTACAATGTTGTCCATATCTTCGTGAGACTGAACAAAAGAATAAGATATTACATCTGCATGTGTTGCTATGAAGTCCAAGTCTTCGAGGTCTTTATTCGTTAATGGTGGAAGGTTTAATTCAGTGTTCGGGAAATTTAGGCCTTTCTCGGAATGAATAAAGGCGCCTTTAGGTGGAGCATGGGTGATATTTAATAAAACTTCTTTTTCACCTATGTGCTCAACGATGGCTCCAATTTTTCCATCATCGATCCAAACGGTATCATTCACTTTTAATTTA
>Ga0316207_10005739_pt1 | contig 10150 bp, 7 predicted proteins | sample 6weekpyrite_MG_FD_204943 | JGI IMG/M metagenome (GOLD analysis project Ga0316207, IMG submission 204943) | Microbial mat bacterial communities from mineral coupon in-situ incubated in ocean water Damariscotta River, Maine, United States -... | ecosystem: Environmental > Aquatic > Marine >...
TCTCAGGAGGTCCCTCTGTGTCTCAGTCTGCTCTTCAGTTCGAATTTTCCGACCATTCGGAACCACTGGTTCTTTCGGCAGCCCGACAACTTGCCGATCTTCTTGCATCGGGCACAGTGCTGACCCGCCAGGTCATCAGCGAAACGCTCAGCGAACAGTTCGGAGGGAGCGATGCCGACGGGCGCTGGTCGGTAACCGAAGCGCACGCCGCGCTCGAACTGGCGCAGGTCCTCTGGCTGATTGGCAAACCCGAGATGACGGTCACCGCGCCGCCCGATCTTGCCGAACAGGCGTTCGCCACACTCGAGGCGAGCGTTCCCACACAGACCAACCGCAGCGAAGAGCAGATTGCACTCCAGCAATTCGCAACGCCGCCACGATTGGCCTGGCTGGCCGCGCGTGCCTGTACCCTGACCAAGGATGACCGCGTGCTCGAGCCTTCGGCCGGCACCGGCATGCTGGCGCTATGGGCGAGCAAGACAGCTTCTACGCTCGATCTCAACGAAATCTCCGCATCGCGCCGATGCTGCCTTGCCGCGCTGTTTCCGCAAGCGAAGGTGACCGGACACGATGGCGAATTGATCGACGAACTGCTGGCGCCCGATTGCTCGCCAAGCGCGGTGCTTATGAACCCGCCCTTCTCATGGAGCGCCGAACGCGGCCATGATGGCCGAACCGGAGCGCGCCATCTGCGTTCGGTCTTTTCCCGGCTCCGGTCCGGCGGCCGCCTGGTCGCGATCATGCCCGAATGGTTCGACCTGCACCGTTTCGTAGCGAAGCTGGGCGGCCAGATCACCCCATTGCTCAACGTCACGATCGACGACGGCTTTCGTCGCTCCGGCACCGGCATCGCAACGCGCCTGCTGGTGATCGACAAGGCCCACCGCGATGTCGCGATTGTCACGGCCCGAACGAGCAATTTCTCCGAGATTGCGGGGCTGATCGATGCGCTCCCCGTTCGGGAAAGCCTGAATCCGTCGCTGCCTGTCGTCCCGGTCCGGCCAATCGGCGCGTTCCGGTTGGTTCCGCAAGCACGGCGAACCCCGCTCGCTCCTCCCGTTCGCTCCGCTCCGGCCTCGGAAGCGGAACCGGTCTGCTACGAGGCACTTCCCGATCCCGCGCCGATCGAGGATCAGGTCGGGCATTACCTGCCTTATCGTCCAAGCCGGGTGGTGATCGATGGCGCCGCCACGCATCCGACTGCGCTGGTGGAATCGGTCGCCATGGGCTCGATCGCCGCGCCGATCCCTGAAGCGGTGCCGCAATTGCCTGCCGGCCTTATCGCCAAAGGCCTGCTCTCGGCCGCCCAGGCCGAAACGCTCATCTACGCCGCCAATGCCCATGCCCGCGATATTGCCGGAAGGTTCGAACCCGACGACGAGGGTTGCGTTCTCAAACCCAGCACGGACGGCAAGGCCTATCGCATGGGCTATTTCCTCGGCGACGGGACCGGTGCAGGCAAAGGCCGTCAGGTCGCCAGCGTGATTCTCGATCGCTGGGTGCGCGGTGAGCGACGTCATATCTGGATCTCGAAGAACGAGGCGCTGCTCGAAGACGCGCGCCGCGACTGGAGCGCGCTCGGCGGTCTGCCGCTCGATATCCAGCCGCTGGCCACCTGGAAGCTCGGTACGATGATCACGATGCCCGAAGGCATCCTGTTCGTCACTTATCCGACGCTGCGTTCCGGTCGCGGCGATGCCACGCGGCTCGAACAGATCCTTGCATGGGCAGGCGTAGCCTTCGACGGGGTCATCGTGTTCGATGAAGCCCATGCCATGGCGGGCGCAGCGGGCGGTGAGGGCGCGCGCGGCAAGGTCAAGGGTTCCGAGCAGGGGATTGCCGGCATTCGCCTGCAGAATCTCCTGCCGCGCGCCCGCGTCGTCTATGCCTCGGCGACGGGCGCGTCCGACGTCAACAATCTCGCCTACGCCACCCGCCTCGGTCTCTGGGGTCCCGAGACCGCATTCCCCGATCGCACGAGCTTCGTTGCCGAAATCCGTCAGGGCGGGATCGCGGCGATGGAACTGGTCGCCCGTGACCTGAAGGCGCTCGGTCTCTACACGGCGCGTGCGCTGTCGTTCGCCGGCGTCGAATACGACGTGCTCGAGCATTGCCTGACGCCCGACCAGATCGCGGTCTACGATGCCTATGCCCATGCCTGGGCCATCATCCATGCTAACCTCAAAGACGCGCTCGAGGCCACGCGCATTGTCGATGTGGACAGCGGCGATACGCTCAATGGCGGCGCGAAGGCGGCTGCGCTCTCGGTGTTCGAGGGGACCAAGCAGCGTTTCTTTGCCCAGCTGCTCCTCTCGATGAAACTGCCAAGCTTGCTGCCGGCCATCGAGCAGGCGCTTGCAGCGGATAATTCGGTCGTCATCCAGCTGGTCTCGACATCGGAAGCCATGCTGGATCGTCGGCTTGCCGAACTGTCCGATGCCGAACGCGCCTCACCCGAGATCGATCTGAGCCCGGCCTCTTTCGTGATCGATTACCTCGAAAAGAGCTTTCCGGTTCGATTGATGACAGTCTTCACCGACGAGAACGGCAACCCGCGTTCCGAACCGATGAGCGACGCGGAGGGCCGTCCTGTGCTATGCCGCAGCGCGCTGGCCGCCCGCGACCAGATGATCGAACAGCTCTGCGCGCTGCCGCCGATTGCCACCGCGCTCGATGCGATCCTCGAGCGCTTCGGCACCGACAAGGTCGCGGAAGTGACCGGGCGCAGCCGGCGCCTTGTCATCGGGCCGGATGGGCAGCACGTCCTCCAGGCGCGCTCGGCCCGCTCCAATGTCGCCGAGACCCGCGCCTTCATGGAGGGCACCAAGCGCATCCTCGTCTTTTCCGATGCGGGCGGGACGGGGCGGTCCTACCATGCCGATCTCGATTGCCCGAACAGGGAACGCCGGGTGCATTTCCTGCTCGAACCGGGCTGGCGCGCCGATGCGGCGATCCAGGGACTTGGCCGCACGAACCGTACCAACCAGGCTTCTGCCCCGCTGTTCCGTCCGGTCACCACCGATGTGCGCGGCGAGCGCCGCTTTATCTCGACGATTGCACGAAGGCTCGACAGTCTCGGTGCGCTGACCCGCGGCCAGCGCCAGACCGGCGGGCAGAACCTCTTCGATCCCGCCGACAATCTCGAAAGTTCTTATGCCAGGGAAGCGCTGATCCGCTGGTTTGGCCTGCTGTTTGCAGGCAAGCTCGACGCCGTCGCCCTCGACCGCTTCGAGGAATTGACGGGCCTGCGGATTGCGGCGCCCGACGGCGGCATGGTCGATGATCTGCCGCCAATCCAGCGCTGGCTCAACCGGATTTTGGCCCTGCCGATCGGTTTGCAGAACGCGATCTTCGATGAGTATCTCGCTCTTGTCGAGGCGCGCGTCGATGCCGCACGGCAAGCAGGTACGCTCGATCTTGGCGTCGAGACGATCCCCGTTGAAAGCTTCGATATCCTGTCCGACACTCTGCTGCGCACCGATCGCGTGTCCGGGGCTACCACGCACCTTCTAGAAATCGAGATCGCGCGTGCGCTCCGTCCGCTCTCGCTTGAACGGCTCGATGCGATTCACGGGATCGGCGACAAGCACCATCACTGCCTGCGCAATGCCCGTTCGGGTCGGGTCGCGTTGCTGGTTCCGGCCCGCAGCCTGCTGACCGACGAGGGCGAGCGCATTCGCCGTCACGAACTGATCCGGCCGTTGAAACGCACCTACCTGTCGGACGATGCGCTGGCTGAAAGCAGCTGGGAGGACATGGGCGATGCCGCGTTCCGGACAGCCTGGAACAAAGAAGTCGCCGAGGCTGGCGCCAGCCTGAAGCGCGAACGGCTGTACCTCGCCACCGGTCTGCTCCTGCCGGTCTGGGACAAGCTTCCTGCCGAGCATGTGCGGGTCAGCCGGATTGCGGCGAGCGACGGCCGCTCGCTGATCGGCCGCGAGGTGCCGGTCGGTTCCGTGGCCGACCTGTGCCGGGCACTCGATATCGACGGTGGGCAGGTACTGCCGGTCGGCGAGCTCGTCACGGCCGTCCTGCAATCCGGACGCCCGCAGGCACTCGCCGGACCCGATGACCTCATGCTGAAGCGCAGCCTCGTCAACGGTTCGCAGCGGCTCGAGCTTACCGGGTGGTCGGCCGCGCGGCTTGACTGGTACAAGGCGCAAGGCTGCTTCACCGAGATCATCCGCTACAAGACACGGCTCTTCGTTCCGACCGACCAGGCGGAGCAGATCCTCGAGCGGCTTGCCGCTCGCTAGTTCGCATGTCGGCGGGTTTGGCTGTTACTCGCAGCCGATCCCGTCATTGTCGCGGTCGAGGTGCCGCCCGTAACCGGGATCGCCTCGCCTGACCGGTGCTGCGCCTGCCGCCCGTGCGGCGGCGCAGTTCGGGAAATAGGTGCTCGTTCCACTGCTCCGCTGCGGCGGACTGGCCGGCGCTGCGCTGGACCCGCGATGGCAGTGCCGGGTTCCGGCCTTGCGGTCGTAGTGGCAGCCGTCCGCGGCAAGCCCGCCGCCATGCGCCAGAGCAGGAACCGCGTTGCCAAACATGGCAAGCGGGGCCGCGAGGGCCAGGGCGAGTAGCCCGAGAAGTTTCATGTCTATTTCCCCCAAAGCCGCGATGACAAATCCCCAGATGATGCTAGCCCTAGCCCCCTAACGCATGATGAAGACAGGAAAATATCGATTCCATGGGACCGAAGCGGCAGATTGCAGGAGCGCTTTTCATGTTGCTGGCGCTGACCGCGATTATCCTCGCTATTGGTGAGGGCTGGACCCCGATGAGGAGATGAACGCGATGTCGAGCGAACCCGAGCCGAAGACGAGCCTCGCGCTTCGCGTCGAGTTTAGCCTTTTGCTAACCGCATGGATCCTATCGCTGATCTGGATGTTGACGAGCCTTGTGAACTGGCTGAACTGAATGCGGCAGAACAACCCGATCCGCAGTCACCGCGTGACAACCTTCTTCGACTGGCTCGAAACCGTGCCGTTCGGCGAGGAGTTCGACGAGCGCCCCGAATATGCCTTTTTCACCGACCTCACCGAAGATGAACTTGTCGCGGCCGAGCATGAACTGGTGCGCCGCTATGCGGGCCTGGCCCATCGCGAGGATATGAAAGCCCTGACTGGGCTGGGTCAAATTGCTCCGCGTGCCTCGGACAACGATCAGTGACCCCGTTGTTTCGATTTAAAGAGCTGTAGATGCTCTAACAAGGTGTAAACAAGTCACAGAAAAAAATATAAAAAAATATGGTTGATCTCTCGATTTCTTCCTTTATTGGAGCGATCACTCTCTTCCGGGGGGAATAAAAGAGGGAAATACATGAGGACTATTATTATGTCCGGCGCGGTCATCGCGTCGGCTATTGCTACGCCTGCGCTCGCTCAGGAAGCGGACGCTTCCGGTTTCTACATCGGCGCTCTGGCTGGTTACGACAGCGTCGAGCTCGAATACGATGGCCTCTCGGGCGACGAAAGCGATGTTCTGTACGGCGTGGTCGCAGGCTATGATGCCAATCTCGGCGGTGCTGTAGTCGGTATCGAAGCCGAAATCGCCGATTCCGGCGTTTCGTCCACAGCAACCGACATCTTCGAATTCGATGACAGCGCGACGCTGAGCGCCAGCCGTGACCTTTACATCGGTGCGCGCGTCGGTGCGCGTGTCACCCCGAGCATCCTGCTGTATGCCAAGGGCGGTTACACCAATGCCCGCGTGAAGCTCGCCTACACCGACTCGTTCGGCGACACCTATAGCGATTCCGACACGCTCGACGGCTACCGTATTGGCGCCGGCGCCGAGTACACTTTCGGCAACTTCGGCTTCCGCGCTGAATACCGCTACTCGGACTATGGCGAGTACAGCTACGAAGGCGTCAGCACCGGCATCGAGGCGCGTCGCAGCCAGGTCGTCGGCACTGTCGTCTACGGCTTCTGATCAGATAGTCTGTCCCGGATAAGAGTTCGGCCCGGCCTCCTGTGAGGTCGGGCCGTTTTGCATTTCGCCTGGTGGCGTCTTCTTGTGGCGGTCTTTGCTATGGAGCGCGATCTCTATCGGACCGAGAAATCAAATATCCGGGCGCTCATGGCGCCAGCCGTGCCGCCGCTTCCGAGCGAGAAGATGAAGCCGTATTCGCCGGGCTCCATGACCGCATCGGCCTTTACTTCATAAACGCCGGGACGAACCAAATCGTAATGAAACGGGATCCGGTCCTTGTCCATCACGCCGCTTTTGGCTCCGGCAATGTTCATGCTCCCGACCCGGGCTTCGCGGCGGCCCTTCTTCTGTGTCAGTTCAACCAGCGTGAACTCTGCCGGCGACAGGACTGTCGTATTCAGACCGCTTGCCCATGCATTGGACGCGCTCGCATCGCTAGCATTGTCGAAAAAGAAGTAGAAGACCGGCTTCGTCGTCGACTGCACGGGGGCGGTTTCGTCCTGGATCGCGACCTTGACGCTGGCCGAGGCAATCCCGCCGGTCAGCGCGTATCCCAGTATGCCGCCGGTCTTTGCCTGGTTTGAAACCGTGGCGTTCATCCTGGTCATGCGGGCGTCTGAGCCCGATCCCTGCAAGAGATAGACCCCTGCCGGATGCGGGATCATCGGGTCGGCCGAGTCCAACGAGTACTCCGGCTTGGAATTGGCGCCTGTGCTGAGCATCGCCGCGATGACGGTGGACGAAACGCCCTTCTGCTTGAGCTCGATCATCTGTTCGGTGCTCAGATCGAACGTCGCGTTTTCGCTTTCGATCTTGGCCACGATCGCCTCGTCACCCAATCCCATCTGGGACAGCTGCAAGACATCAGCCACCGACAAGGGTTCCGCCAGAACCGGTGAGCCAGCCATCAGGACGATTGCGGCCAGCGCGAACGACAAGGATTTTTTCATGAGCCCCCTCACATTGAACTAAATGCTTCTCTTGCATTCATTCTCGGCCAATTCAACTTGTCGTGGAGGGCATTTGCCCTGGCAAGGTCTGACAAGACATTGAAAGGGTTAACGCGGGATCGGTCGCAAGTTGCCACCGGTCCTTGCGTCTTTGTGCCTGAAGCGAACGCTCCGCGCTCCGCCCTATTGCCATAGCCGTGAACCGATCATCCCGCCCGCCCCATCACGAGTTGAGAGGGGAGGGGGCTTTGCCCTGATTGCGCCCAAGGATGCCGGTTGTCGGCACGCCCGGTCGCCCCATCAGGAGTACAAGCCATGATCAAAACCATCCCGCTCAACAAGCTCGCCCCTTCGCCGCGCAATGTCAGGAAGCATGCCGATCCTGCCGCTGATGCCGAACTGAAAGCCAGCATTGCCGCCAGCGGCCTGCTGCAGAACCTCATCGTGCGTGCCGGCTCCAAGGGCAAGTTCGAGGTCGAGGCTGGCGAACGGCGCCGCCGCGCGCTCGTCGCTCTTGCCGATGACAAGGTTCTGCCGCGCACGCATCCGGTGACCTGCCTGGTGCTCGACGATACGGTGAGCGATGCGGTCGAGACCAGCCTTGCTGAAAACTTCCACCGCCTCGCGATGAACCCGGCCGACGAAGCGCAGGCGTTCGCTTCATTGATCGAGGCGGGCGCCAGAAGCGAGGAAGTCGCGCGCCGCTTCGGTCTGACCGTCCGCTTTGTCGAAGGTCGCCTGCGGCTCGCCAACCTTGCGCAGCCGGTTCTCACGGCCCTCGCATCGGGCGCCATCACGCTCGATCTGGCCAAGGCCTATGGCGCGACGTCGGACCAGGCAATCCAGGCCCGCGTCTTCGAGCAGGTCTCCACGGCATATTATTCGCCCAGTCCCGACAGCATCCGCCGCATGGTGTTGACCGGCACCGTGCGCGGCAGCGATCCGCGCGCACGGTTCGTTGGGCGCGATGCCTATGTCGAAGCGGGTGGCCGGATCGAACGCGAGCTCTTCGACGACGATGACAGCGAAAGCTGGGTCGACGTCGCCCTGCTCGAGGATCTCGCGCGGGCGAAGATGGGAGAGCACGCCAAAGCCCTTGCCGCCGAGCACGAGATCGCCTGGGTGCGCCCGACGCTCGATAACTACGTCAGCCATGACGTGCTCGATGGGCTCCACCGCTTGCCCGCCGAACCGGCACCCTTGAGCGAAGCCGAACTGGCGCGGCTCGACGAACTCGACAAGTCGTTCGACGAACATGCCGCGATCCTCGAATGCGAGGACAGCGCCGAGGAAGCCATCGCTGCCGCCGAAGCGACAATCGAGCGAGTCGAACGCGAGACCGACGAGATCCGCAATCGGCCGCTGGTGCTCGACCCCGAGCTCAGGCCCGATGCCGGGATGATCCTGACCCTCGGCCGTGACGGCACGCCGGTGCTCCAGCCGCATTACTACACCGAAAATGCAGGCGTGCTGGCACCGGACGACGATGCGGTCGAAGTCGTCTCGGATAGCGCGGGCGATGCCCCGCGCCGTGGGACCCTCTCGAAGCGGCTTGTCGACGAACTGGCGATGCAGCGCCGCGATGTCCTCGCGCTCCATGTCGCGTCAGATCCGGCCCTGGCGCTCGATCTCCTCGTCTTCACGCTGGCCGATGCCGATACGCATGACTGGCGGGCCCGGTCGGCGACGACCTTGCGCGGGCCGATCGCGGCAGGGCCGGTCATCGGTTTCGAAGCCAAGGATGCGCCGTCGACGGCGGCGCTGGCCGAACTGAGAGGCGGACTCGACGAAAGCTGGCGTGCCGGCGACGACGTCGTCGCGCGCTTCAAGGCGTTCCGCCTCCTCGACGAGGAAGCACGCGCCTCCTGGCTCGGCTTTGTCGTCGCCCGCACCTTCGAGGCGAGCCTCAACATGGCGGGCGACCGGGCGATCGCGCTTCACGATCACCTGGGGACGAGCATCGGCATCGAGATCGCGCGCTGGTGGCGGCCCACGGCGGCCAACTACTTCGACCGGGTGTCGAAGCCGGTGATCCTTGAGGCCTTGTCCGAAGTCGGCGGGTCGGACCTCGTCGCGCGATTTGCCGCCTCGAAGAAGGGCGAACTGGCCGAGAGCGCCGAACGCGTCTTCTCGGGCAATTTCATCACCGATGCGGCGGTGCGCGAGGCGGCGCTGGGCTGGGTTCCCGAGGTCATGCGCTTTGCCGCGCCCGCGAGCAACGCCAACGATCAGGCGGTCGAGGTCGATGCTGATGAACATGCTTCGGATGCTGTCGCCGGCGATGTCGCCGCCGACGATGTCTCCTCCGACGATGACAATCCCCGCGAGATGGCCGCCTGACCTCCTCCTGACAGGACAGGCCATCTGGCAACAGGGTGAGGCGGTCCCTTCCACTCGGAAGGGGCCGCCTCTTCTCGTGGCTCCGCTGGAAGAGAGGGGAGGGAGCCTTGGCTCCTTGCGGACCGGGCGATGCCTTTGTCGTCCCGGCCGCATCAGGAGAACAGCCATGCCCCGCATTTCCCACAAGTCGCGCACCCGTTCACGGGCCGAGACCGTCTCGCCCGCGCAGCGCATCACCGCCGAAATCATCAAGCGCCTCGAGGAAGGCACGCGTCCCTGGGTCAAACCGTGGCGCGGCGTACCCTCGGCGCGGCCTTTGCGCGCCTGTGGCATTCCCTACCAGGGCATCAACGTGTTCTGGCTGTGGCTGGTTGCCGATATGTGCAGCTTCGCCTCGCCCTACTGGATGACCTATCGCCAGGCCAAGGAGCTGGGCGGACAGGTCCGCAAGGGCGAGAAGGCGACGATCGCGGTCTTCTACAAGAGCTACACGAAGGAGGTCGAGGATCCCGCGACCGGCGAGAAGGAAGACCAGGCGCGCCGCGTCCTCAAGAGCTTTCCGGTGTTCAACGCCGACCAGGTCGATGACCTGCCCGAGCGCTTCCGGCCCGCGCCGCCGGTTCAGCCGGTTACGCCCGCTGGCCAGCGCGACGAACTCGACACCTTCTTCGCGAAGATCCCGGCCAAGCTGCGGCACCAGGGCGCCGAGGCTTACTATGAACCCGTGCCCGACCGCGTCACCATGCCCCCGGTCGCGCTCTTCACCGGCTACGATCATTATTATGCGACGCTCGCCCACGAACTGTCGCATAATGCCGTGACCCGGATTATGCCGCACGGCCTCCGGTGTAGGCTGGTTTTCTCAGCGTCGGCCATGCGGCGGTTCGGCATAATCAGAGCCCTTCCAGGAATGCGAGGAGCTGGTCGTC
>Ga0316207_10005740_pt1 | contig 10149 bp, 12 predicted proteins | sample 6weekpyrite_MG_FD_204943 | JGI IMG/M metagenome (GOLD analysis project Ga0316207, IMG submission 204943) | Microbial mat bacterial communities from mineral coupon in-situ incubated in ocean water Damariscotta River, Maine, United States -... | ecosystem: Environmental > Aquatic > Marine >...
TAAGAGAGATGGTGATGTTACAAAATTTTCATGATGGTTCTATAAATGTTTTGGGGCATGAACTTAATCATATTAGTAATGAAGACGCTCAAAAGTTAAGACAAGAGTGGGGGGTTTTATTTCAGTCTGGCGCTTTATTTTCATCGTTAAGCGTTGCTGAAAATATTGCACTGCCGCTTGTTGAATATACAGATTTATCTCAAACGATGATAAATGAAATTGTTGAATATAAAATAAGCATAGTTGGTCTTAAACCAGAAGATGCACATCTTTATCCATCACAAATAAGCGGTGGTATGAAAAAAAAAGCGGCTCTTGCAAGATCTTTGGCAATGGACCCTAAACTATTGTTTTTAGATGAGCCTACTAGTGGTTTAGACCCAATATCTGCAAGAGAGTTTGACGCTTTGATCTTACAGCTAAGAAATATTTTAAACTTAACCATTGTAATGGTTTCACATGATTTGCAATCAATATATGATACTCTTGACAAGGTTGCAATTATAGATGAAAAAAGGATAATATATGAAGGGAGTTTAGATAAAATAAACTCTATAGATAACAAGTTTATACAAACATTTTTTACAGGTAGTTTTCATAGGGACTTGAATGAATAATAAAGTAAATTATACAATTATCGGTATTTTTGTGATCATAGGGATATCTTTTATGATAGCTTTTGGGTATTGGTTATTAAAGCCATCAGATGAACAAGAGATGAGGTTGTATAACATACGCTTTGACGAATCTGTATTGGGTCTAAACATGGATGCCCCTGTGAAGTATAGAGGGATTAGTGTTGGTAAGGTTGTCAAATTAAGAATTAATCCAGACAATTTAGAAGAAGTTGAGGTATTGATAAGTATTTTAAAAACAACACCAATAAAGTCGACAACAGTAGCAAAGTTGACATCTCACGGTATAACAGGACTAAGTTATATAAACCTTAGTCTAGGACATCAGGATTCAGAACCATTAAAAATACAAGAGGGGGAGGATTATCCCGTAATAAAAACAATACCATCACTTTTTAATAGATTGGAATCATCATTTGGAACTGTATCTGAGAACTTAACTTCAACATTGATAATGACACAACAGTTATTAAACGATGAGAATCAAAAACAATTTACACGCCTTTTAGGTAATACTGCTGATTCTATGGACAATGTAAATAAAATGCTAAATGAGAAAAATCAAGAACAGCTTGGATTACTTATAAAAAGAAGCGCATCTTTAGTTGAAAAGATGAATAAGTTGTTAGATGATAACACAAGTAAAAACTTTCGTGAATCAATGTCAAATTTAAACCTGGCGAGTTCGAAGTTAAATGATATGATGCCTCGTATAGATAAGTTTGTTCAAAACAGTATTGTATGGGAAGATAAAATATCAGGTTCTTTTAACTCAATAACTCAAAGCTATAATAATATAAGTTCTTCAATGATAGAGTTTAAAAAAGCTGTAGCATCTGGTCAGTTTAACATTAAGGATATATCTGGTGATTTAATTCCAACCATGAACAGTACTTTTATCGAGGTACAGCAATTAATGATTAAATTGGAAGAAGCACTAAATCAATATGAAAGAAGCCCTGGAGATATAATTTTTAAACAAGAGAAGATTAAAAAAGGGCCGGGGGAGGATTAAGAGATGAGACTATTTTTCATAATTTTAACAGTTTTATTATTTTTTGGCTGTTCATCTATCAAACCATCTGTTACCGAGTATAGGATACTATCTCATAACATAGTAAAAGACACTAATGCAAATGCATGTAATGACAAGTCACTAAAAGTTGCACTCGCATTTAGTTCAAGTTCATTAATGTCAAAGAAGATGAACTATATACTTAATGATAATAAGAGCTTTTCATATTCACAAGCACAGTGGAGTGATACACCAAATCGTGCTATCTCACTGGAGATATTAAAACAAATACGAGAGATGGAAATTTTTAAATATGTCCTTAGTTCAAAAACAAGAAGTAAAAGTGATTTAGTGCTTGAGACTTATATTGAAGATTTTGTGCAGTATTATAATGATGATTTATCAAAATCTTATGTGAATGTTGCGATTAGTTTCTCACTAATAGATTTAAAGACTAATGATGTAATCGCTTCGAACACGTTTAAATCGAAACAAATATCTACTTCAGCTGATGCTGTTGGTGGTTCAGAGGCTTTGAATAAAGCATTGAGTATTGTTTTGTCTCAAAATATAAAATGGTTAGGTAGGATTTGTAAATGATAAGAGAAAAAGAATATAAGGATAGAAGAGACCTGCTGTTAGAAAAACTATCTAATAATTGTGTAGCTGTTGTATTTAGTGCTACAAACAAGACAAGATCAAATGACACAGAGTATCCGTATAGACAAGATAGTGATTTTTACTATCTAACAGGTTTTAAAGAGGATAACTCGGCATTGATGTTTATAAAAACAAAAGATGAACTCAAGTCTGTTTTATTTGTACAAAAAAAAGACAAAAACATTGAATTATGGAATGGCAAGCGTTTAGGTGTAAAAAAAGCTAAACAAAAATTTAAAGTAGATGAGGTATATGAAAGCGATGATATAAAAATAAAATTAAAAGAATTTTTAGTAGATAAAAAGTCTTTATATTGCGATTTGAAATCGGATGACAAAAAAGTAAAAAAATCTCTGTCTTATGCTAAAAATTTAAAAAATCATAAAAATATATCATATTTGGTACAAGAGATGAGATTGAAAAAATCTCTGGATGAAATAAGATTAATTAAAAAAGCTATAGATATTACAAAAAAATCGCATCATCGTGCTATGTCTGTAGAGAAGTTGGGAAAAAAGGAGTATGAACTTCAAGCTGAAATAGAATATATTTTTAAAAAAAATGGTGCATACAGCGATGCATATACATCTATAGTAGCCGGTGGCAACAATGCCAATACATTACACTATATTAAAAATGACAAAGTATTACTTGATAATGATTTAATACTTATCGATGCCGGCTGCGAGTATGAGTATTACGCTAGTGATATAACAAGAACAATTCCTGTGAATGGAAGATTTACAAATGCTCAAAAAGATATATATAAGTTAGTTTTAAACACACAGTTAAAAATAATAAAAATGATAAAACCTGGTGTAAAAAGAAGCAAATTACAAAAAAAAGCAGAACTGTTACTTACAAAAGGGATGATAAAGTTAGGTATTTTAAAAGGCAGTATTAAAAAGAATATCAAAAACAACAAACATAAAAAATATTATCCACATGGAATAGGGCACTGGATGGGGATAGATGTTCATGACCAAGCACCATATACAGACAAAGAAAAAAATGAGATACTATTATCTGATGGTATTGTTTTGACAATTGAGCCGGGTATATATATAGATAAGTATGACAAAAGCGTCCCAAAAAAATATCGTGGAATAGGTATTAGAATAGAAGATGATATCTTAGTTACAAAAGATGGATATAAAAACTTGTCTAAAAAAATTGCTAAGAGTATAAAAGAGATTGAGAAGATCTCTTTTAAATCTTAATCGTTATAGCTATAAGTCCAACCTGTTAAACTGTCATTTTTTGCTTCATAAAAGTCATCTGAATCTGCTAAAAAGTCTATAACATGCATAATTATATTTGGTATACTGGATTGATCTTCGGGCTTTACAAGAAGCAATGGCATTGGTGTCTCCTGATGGCTCATACCAAAGCCTACAGGCATAAGTTGGCTCATAACCTCTATGGGATTTTTAATATTATTATCATCTAAAAACTTTCCTAATACAGCCTCTTTTATATCTTCTGGCAGTTTGTCTGATGTATTTAAAAATATTGTAAAATGGATAGGGTTGTCTTTAAAATGACTTGGAGCAGGGGCTGCCATCATGATATATTCCACATTTTCTAGAAGTTTGTTTAGCTCTATTGGGTCTAGATATTGATCTGTTTGTATCGCTTTAGCTACTGGCAACTTAAGAGTCCTCCCCTGTTAATGGTTTTCCGGTCTCCTCTTCAATTTCACGTTGTAGTTTTGACATTTCAAATCTTATAGTATCTAATACGTGTGGAGGGACATTGTCATCTTTCATCCATCTTACTTCATCGATATTTCCACCGTAGTCCCCACCAAGCTCTTCAACCTTTTTAGAGTACTCAGCTAAATCTGCACATATCTCAACTCTATCATCTACTGTATCACGAAGTTCTATAAACCAATCTTCTCTACTTCCGTCTGCCATTTTAATTGTTGATTCAAAAATTACAGACATCTATTATCTCTCTGTCTCATCAAATTTTTTAGTAAAAGTTGCTAAGTCGTCTTTTTTCTTTAAGTCACCATTGTAAGGCATATCTTTCAAGTTTACGTTATCGTCATTAAGTATCTTTGGAACAGCATCACCATTGGCAATTACCTCCATGTGAGAATCTAACTCATCTTCGCTATATGCCATTTGCATGTCAGCAGTTACTACATGTGGGATTGCTTCTATAATTTTCATTTTTTCCAACTCTTCAGATACACCTTCACCCTCTATAGTTATGATTATTCTACCTTTTTCATCATGCATATGGTAATCACATGCTTCACAATCTTTAAGGCTTTGAACAACCTCCTCTAGGTACTTTGGTACTGTTTGAACTACTATACTTGATATATTCATTTTTTTTCCTTATTCGTAAATAATTTTTCTTATTTTATCGCCATTTTCTTGACGAATTTTATCATATAATTTCTGATGTTTTAATTTCTCATCATAACTTATAGGTGTTCTTAAGGATTTATACTCAACTAAAACACCATCTTTGTAAACTCCAGATACAATAGCTTTTACCCAATAAAAACCTCCGTCACTTCGCATGTTTTTTACAATACCTGTCCATTGTTTATTATCTCTTAGCGTATCCCATAAATCCTTGAAAACTGCACTGGGCATATCTGGATGTCTTACGATGTTATGCGGTTTACCTATGAGTTCATTTAAACTATATCCGCTTATATCACAAAACATATCATTTGCATGTGTGATATTTCCACTTAAATCAGTCCTTGAAATAATCAGTTCATCTTGTGGTACCTGTGTCTCTATTAAAAATTCACTTTTATTGTATTCCATAATATGCCCTTACCTTATTTTATATAAATTGATAATATTACTATTACTAGATACCAAAAATCTATTTTCATCTATAAACTCTATATCAGAAGTTGTGATCTTGTTACCAGCAAATTTTGTTATTGTTGATTTTGTAATAGTATTGAACAAGCTTATATTATTTTGCTCATCACTTGAATATGCAGCAAGTTTTCCACTTGGAGATAAACCGACACTATAGACAAGGAAATTAGATTTTTTATGATAAGATGAGTTGAAACTTGGAGCATATACTCCAACCCTTCTGTCTTGACCAGCAGTTGCAATTATCCCATTTTTATAAGATATCTGAAAAACATTGTCAAGGTTTTCCCCTTTGATTGTTCTTAAGTTTTTACCACTTTTCGTATCATGGATACGTATGTTTCCGCTCTCATCGGCTATGACTACTTTAGTTTTTTCTTTATTTATAGCAAAGTCTGAAAACTTTGCTCCACTTACTTGTACACGGTAGTTTTGTTTTAGTCTATCGATATCATAAGAGACCAGCTCATTACTAAGTAGTGCTAAAAGGACAGTGTTCGAATCTATGAACTTCGCTTTAATGATGCTGAGTTTATTTGTGTAGTCTATGATTTGTTTAGTAGTATTATCTTTATGTATATGTAAACGGGAGAAACCTTTTTTATCTTGAGAGAGAAGCATGATTACATCGTTAAGTACATCAACAGAAAAAACTTTCGAATCTACATCATCACCCATAAAATCTTTTATTTGAGATAATTTGATTTTTTTTATTATTTGTTTTGATTTTAAATCAAAAACATCTACAGTACCGGCATCAGTAGCAGAGTATATTTTTGATTCTTTATAAACTAGATCAATCACATATCCACTAGATGTAAATGAATCTACAGGCTGCTTGAACTCATCAGCAAATAGTGAAGCAATTAATATTGAGATTAAAAAAATAATCTTTTGCATCATAATACCTTTATATCTATAGCATTTGTTGGACATCTGCTAATACAGAATCCACATGCTGTACATTTGTCATTTATCTCAGGCATAAACATAGCTTTAAAGTCTATAGCATTGTCTAAGCACGGGTCTTTACAAGAAAAACACATAGTGTGGTTCCAACTAACACAGTTACTTTTGTTGATAGTAATAACAGCGTTTAAGAATTTCTTGTCTTCAATATTCAATACACCAAATTCACAGGCTTTTGCACAGTCATCACAATATGTACAGCCATTATACGCAAAAACTATGTATGGGGTCTTGTCTTGTGATATCTTTATAATATCTTCTTCACAAACAGTGGAGCAAACACCTTCGCATTTGTTACACTCATTATGAAAAAGAGATTCATCACTAAAATATGGTGGTCTAAGTAGTTTCTCCTGCTTTTTTTCACCCTTAAGTGAAGAAGCAAGAGAGTTAAATAACTCTCTTTTCTCCATTTTGTATTCTAGTGTTCGCCTGGTAGGTGACCAGCAGGTGAATTTTTATTAGCGATATCTTCTTGAGTTACGAAGTTATCACCGCCGTGAATAGTTTCTAAACCATCAGTAAGTTTACCACCTTGCCAAGTAGATTTACTTGCACCAGTTGGTTCTGTATATTGAGGTTGAAAAGTGTTTTCAACAGCTAAGTTACCTTGAGACTGTGGAGCATGACACTGTGAACAGTTGAATCTTGCACCTTGAAGTTGTCCGTCAGCTCTTAGCTTAATTGAAACTTCATTTTTGTAATTGTCTATAGATTTTTTAAATACACCATTTACAACTTTATGCTTAGGTCTAAAGTCTGTCAAGTGTGATACAGGAATTGGCGTAGCACCCATTACACTTGCCACCTCTGGCATATGACAGCCAGTACATTGGTTATTACCAACTTTAATCGGTAGTAAACCAGTAGTATCGTGTGGAATCATAGGTGGAGCATCTTGGAACGCTCTTTTAATCTTATTACTGCTACCCGCACTTGCACGTCTATACTCAGTCTTTTCAGCTAATGCATCATCCTCAGTATAAAGGTCAACTTTTCTAAGACCTAAAGATGTCTCTGTTATACATGCTTCAACTTTTTCTTGTTTAGCTGATTTAACACCATCGCTACAACCAACAATTAGCATTGCCGCAGCAATTAAACCAATTGAAATCTTATTTATTGCTTTCATTTTACTCTCCCGTTTTCTTTGTTTTTGCTAGTTTTCGTATTGAAAAACTAAGGGCATCATCATCACATACTTCTATACATCTTGCACAATTTGTACATTCACCTGAAAGTACAGGAAGGCTTTCTTTACCAACCATGTATAAGACCTGACTCTCTGGACAAATAGCTTTACATTTCATACATAATGTACAGTTTTCTTCTGTATGTTGGACTCTTATTTGACTAAGCTCTCCTACAAGTGAATAAAATCCACCAAGAGGACAGATATGACCACACCATCCATTTTTAAGAACGAATATGTCAAAAAGGAAAATGATGAGCATTGCTGCCCATCCAAAACCTAAACCAAATACAATACCTCTATGAAGCATAGATATTGGTGAAATAAATTCAAATGCCGTAATACCCATTACAGCTGAAATAATCAAGCTCAAAGCCAACACCCAGTAACGCATGTTTCGCGAAGCAGGTTGTCTCTTTGATATTGCATCTACGCCTAATTTTCTTCTAATCAATGCTGCTGCATCAGTTACTATATTTACAGGACAAACCCAAGAGCAAAAAGCTCTTCCGCCTACCACTAGATAAAATATGGTAACAATCAACATACCTATAAGTAAATCAGTAGCCATAACTGCACCCGCAAATAGCATTTGCAGACCGGCATACGGATCACTTAAAGGAACAACATTTAAAAGAAGTGATGAACTTAGGTTTCCCATAAGTATAGTCCACCCCCAGGCATTTGCTCCAAAATATAGAACTAATATACCTATTTGAGTAAATCTTCTAAAAAACAGATATCGGTAATTATTCCAAAGATTTCTCATTAGTATAAATCCTCCATCCCGCTATTTAAAGAATCAATTGCTGATTTTTCACTTATCTTGGTTGTGGTTTTGATCTCCTGAGCATTTTCTAAACGCTTCTCATCTTCTTTATCCCAACCTTTGATATAGTAATCACCAGCTTTACCCTGAGCTACTTCTCTTGGAAGTACAAAAATAGCTGCTTTTTCTGTAACACAAGCTTTCTCACAAAGTCCGCAACCAGTACAGACATCAGCGTGAACAACCGGTTTTAAAAAAGCATGTTTACCAGTTCTTTCATTCTTTTCATATTCAACTGTTATAGCTTCCCCTAAAAGTGGGCATGCTCTATAACAAGCATCACATTGTATTCCCCAAAATGCTATACAACTTTCATCATCAATAACTGCTAAGCCCATATCGGCCACATTTATGTCAAGTTCTCCATTTGTTGTAACACTTGATTCATCAAGCGCTCCAGTAGGACATACTGGGACACATGGAATATCTGGACACATATAACAAGGTATCTCTCTAGGAGTAAAATATGGAGTCCCTAGAGGTTTATTGTCACCTGGTTTAGCGAGTAATAAAGTATCGTAAGGACATGCTTCAACACAAAGTCCACATTTGATACAAGTTTTCAAAAAATCTTCTTCTTTTATAGCACCAGGTGGACGAAGCAATAGTTGTGAAGCTGTAACTTCATCAACATATGCACTCCATATAAAACCACCAAGTGCTGTTATACCAGCACTTCTCGCTATATTAAGAATAAATTTTCTTCTATCATTACTCACGTTTTTTCCTAATCTTTACTAGTATCTATTTTATTATACGCTATAAATTTTTACAGCACATTTTTTGAAGTCTGTTTGTTTCGACATTGGACATGTCGCATCTAAACATACTTTGTTGATAAATACTTTTTCATCGAACCAAGGTACGAATACTAAACCACGAGGTGGTCTATTTCTACCACGAGTCTCAACACGAGCCTTTACTTTACCACGGCGAGATTCAACCCATGCAAGTCCACCTTGTCTAAGGCCTTTAGCTTTAGCATCAGATGGATGCATATAACATAGCGCTTCTGGAACAGCACGGAACAGTTCCGGTACACGCATAGTCATTGTACCTGAGTGCCAGTGCTCTAGAACACGACCTGTACATAACCAAGTATCATAAGCTGCATCTGGCATTTCCGGAGGATCCATGTACGGACGAGCAAAGATCTTCGCTTTGTTAGCCAATGATTTTTTCTTACTCGCTTTGTCTTTTCCGGTTAAAGTACCATACTGTAATGCTTTAGCAAGTTTACCGTAGAACGCATGTGAACTTGTGCTACCTGATTTTTTAACAGCTTTTGCAGCATATGGATCGTACTGAACGTTAAATCTCCATGATGTCTCTTTACCATCAACAACCGGCCATTTAAGTCCACGAACTTTATGATACATATCAAATGGTGCAAGGTCATGACCATGACCACGAGTAAACGCAGCATACTCTTCCCAAAGATATTTTTGGATAAAGAAACCATAACCATTAAACACTTTACCATCAGATCCAACAACATTACGGCTATCACCGAAACCATCAGTATTGTCATAACCCTCTTGGATTTTGTCTTTTTGATCAAGTTTGTACGATTTAGCAATGCTGTTTGCAAATAAAATCTCATACATAGTTGTATCTTCAGAGTAACCCATAGCTTTTGCTTGATCAATTACACTTGGAAGAGCTTTCTTTCTAGGACCTGATGGTTCCCATGCACCCCATACATCTTTGACTGTAAACCTTTTTGAAAGTTCAACCCACTGCCAAGTATCACTCATCGCATCACCAACAGGAAGTACTTGTTGTCTCCAGTGTTGAGTACGACGCTCAGCGTTACCATAAGCTCCCCATTTTTCATAAATCATTGCAGATGGTAGAATAAGGTCAGAAACTTTAGCAGAGATACCAGGGTATCCATCAGAAGTTACAATAAAGTTATCCATCTCACGAGCAGATTTAATCCAGTGGTGCGCTGAAGCTGAATCTTGATAAGCATTACAAACGTTTACCCA
>Ga0316207_10005742_pt1 | contig 10148 bp, 7 predicted proteins | sample 6weekpyrite_MG_FD_204943 | JGI IMG/M metagenome (GOLD analysis project Ga0316207, IMG submission 204943) | Microbial mat bacterial communities from mineral coupon in-situ incubated in ocean water Damariscotta River, Maine, United States -... | ecosystem: Environmental > Aquatic > Marine >...
TGCTTCTTCAAGTACTCCGTAGCGCATTGCCATGTGCGTCATCTCAACATCGCCACGTACATCCAGTTTGCTAAAAATTCGGTAGCGGTATGTACTGACGGTCTTGGGACTCAAGCATAATTTATCTGCGATTGATTTTACTTTCTGACCTTTCACAAACATAAACATAATCTGCAATTCACGATTTGATAAATTCATAAATGGTGATTTACTTTGTTGCGCCTCTGTCTGTTTCGCAATACATCTTGCCATATCGGTACTGACGTATCGTTTACCAACTCTCGCCGCTTTTATAGCTGAAAATAAATCATTAACCGAACTTTTACGACCAAGACAAGCAATTGCACCTGCTTTCAAAATCCTTGAAGGAAACGGTTCATCAACTTGATTCGTTAATACAATAATCTTCAGCTGCCTATTGCTTGCTAACATCCGCCTAGTCACATCAAATACAGATAAGTGGTTGCTACCTAAATTCATAATGACAATATCAGGCTGTGATTCTCGTACTTTGATAAGGGCTTCGCTGCTTTCGGCAGCATCATCAACTCCTGAGATCATGTCATGATCAAGCAATAAACGCTTAATACCTTCACGTACCAAGGCATATTCTTCAACTAATAATATTTTACTCACAAGATTTCTCCTAATGTGACAACTTAGGAGATATTTTGGCGGAATCAGATTTTGGCGCGATGACACATGCCACAGCAATGATGTGACTTATTCACACCAGAAAAATAATAGAAAACCATTTTAAATCAATATGTTAGGAATATTATCGGCGAGTTAATTTAATATTTCTACTGATATCCTTAACACAACTTATCTGTTTTACATTGTCTAGTTGGCATTCCAGACTATGTACTTTCTTTTGTAAACCAACCTTAATAATTGGGCTTGGCCGAGTGGTATCTGGCTCATCATCTTCACCAGGGATCACTACTGGTTCGCCTTGTACAGATGACAAAATATTATTGCGGTAGCTGGCACTAAATTCACCCGCTTCTGTAATATGCTTAATATTGATAATCACTCTATAAACAAACGTTGTATTACCTCTTCTACCTTTTAAGTCCTTCGTCGAAACACAATAAAGGCCTGTATTTTTCTTTTTGCATTTTGTTAATTCTGAGGGTAGGTATTTAGCTGGCTTGCCGCGCTCCAACCAATTTCCTTTTAACAACAAAGCACGTAAATTGTCTTCTCCTGATACTGCCTTTTTCTTCCGCGATGGTGAGCTTTTCTTTCGCTCTGTTCGTTTTGCAGTCTCAACCTTAGGCTTAGGTCTTTCTTGTTTTCTAGGTGTGGGAGCCGGCTCACTTGCTCCTCGTTGTGTAAGCGCAATGACTTTGTCATATTCATTCGCCGCTTTCCAAAAACCATTAGCCTGCGCCTTTTTTAACCAGAACAAAGCTTTATCATAATTCTTATTAAGGTATTGGCCATCACGATACATCCCTGCAAGATAATATTGCGCTGGTGCATAGTTTTTATTGGCAGCTTTTCTTAACCATTTTTCTGCCTCTCTATATTTTTTACCAATACCAAGACCTTTTAAATACATAAAGCCAACTTTAAACTGCGCTTTTAAATACCCCTGCGCAGCCGATTTTTTAATCCACTCAAAGGCCTTCTTTTCATTAATACTCGTTCCTTGACCTTTAAGATACATATTACCAAGATCATATTGCGCACGTGGTTTACCGGCTTGAGCTTCTCCTGTCTTTTTTGAAAATTGTTCATTCCATACATAATCCCCTGTGTCGGCAATAACCAACATCGGCAACATCGCTAATAAAAAACACAGTTTTCTCAACATGACTTGCTCCTTCGTGTCTGGCAATTTCTAATACGTACCAGACTATCAGCAGAATATTTTAACTCTGCTTATAAATAACTTTTTCACGTTTTTCGCCACGATAGCAGGTTACACTGCCACCCGTTGTGCTAGCCGCTTGGCAACGTATTAATTCTTTTTTCTGCGCACCATATTCCAGTGGAATCACTACATCAGGGTCATCTGGATCATTAGGAAAAATTAACGTGATGTACTTATTATATTGCCCAATAAACTCGCCTTTTTTACTAAAATCACTGTATGTTGCACGCATTATATAAGAAATAACACCGTAAGCTTCATCATATTCCATCTCTTTACTTTCACAAACTAAGTTCTGACCTTTAGGCTGGCAGTTCATCACTGAAGATGGAAGCAAGACGGCAGGCTTACCTTTTAACTGCCATTCATTTTTTACAATAAAATCTTTAAGCGATGCTTGATCCCATTGACGTTTAACTTTTTTTCTTGAGGCAACGACAGGCTTTGGCTTAACAACTTTAGCTACCTTTTTCACTGGACGAGGGTCAAACTGAATTTCTTGTTTTTCTTTTTCTTCTAATGCCAACCTTGCTTCAAGACGTTCAATCTCTCGCTTGGCTGGGTTATAACCAGCGGCATAAGCTTTTGTGTGCCATTTCAATGCTTGCTGAATATTTGCCCCGACACCATCACCCGCTGCATACAATTTGCCAAGGTAATACATTGCTGGTTTGTAACCTTGCTTAGCGGAAAGATTTATCCATTTAAATGCTTTTTTATTATTTTTATTTACACCTTCGCCACGGTGATATAAATAACCTAATTTATATTGTGCTCGTGAATAATTACTTTCCGCCGCTTTCTTAAACCATTCATAAGCCTGTTGTTCGTTTCTGACCGTTCCTTGTCCCTTTAAATACATATTGCCAACATCATACTGCGCTTTCATATCACCAGCTTCAGCTTTTATGCTTTTATTTGCAAACTGCTGATTCCAGATATAATCACCCGTATCTGCTAACGCCGTCGATGTATAAAATATTAAAAATAAGACACTCAAGAACATCTTCATATACAACCCCAAAAAATTTAACTGCCCGACCATCCCCGTGGCTAAACCAACTTGTTAAATTTGGCGTAAATATTTACACCAAGCCTTATAGACTAGGTATAGACAAGATTTTTCACTCTCTCAAGGCTAATTGCTGCTTAAGGCAAATAAATCAGCAATTTATCGATAATACTCTCTGCTTGAGAGGCGTAGCCCCCACCAAACAGATTAAAATGGTTCAGGATATGATAAAGCTTGTATAAATCACGACGTTGAGAATAGCCACTATCCAAGGGCAACATTTGCTCATATGCGGTATAAAAGTTTGTTGAAAATCCACCAAATAACTCTGTCATGGCAATATCGCTCTCTCTATCGCCATAATAGACAGCCGGATCATAAATAATCGGATTCCCATCACTTTCAAAACCCGCATTTCCTGACCACAAATCACCATGTAATAACGATGCGTCAGGGATGTAATTATCAAAATAAAAACCAAGACCATCTTGTAAACGCTGGCCTTTCATTCGTACCGTCTTATTCAGCCCTTTGCTCGTCGCCAGTTGTAACTGATATCCAAGACGTTGCTCACGAAAAAATTCAACCCATTCATTTGACCATGTATTGATTTGAGGTGTGGCACCAATCGTATTATTGCGATGCCAACCATAACCACGCCCCTGAGAATTAAACTGATGTAATCGCGCCATTTGCTGACCAAGCTGTGATTGCGCGGCGGTGCTACCGGATGAAAACTGTATATATTCTAAAACCAAGTAGGCGTGCTTATTTGTTTTCCCATGACAAATAGGTGTCGGTATACGAATTGCCTGTGCTTTTGCTAACTCCAGCAAGCCCTCTAATTCTGCACTGAACATATCGATATACTCAGCATGATTTAGCTTTAGAAAAAAATGCCGACCACATGTCCCCTCTATATGATGCGTTTCATTAATATCTCCTCCCATGACCGAAGCATGGTTAGCAAGACAAAAAGTCGCTCCCGTACTAGCACTAATATCAGCGCAGATAGCTTTCTCATCAAACATCTTATTTATTAGTCTCGTTGCAACTGCAATCGCTTATGCAAAGGACTGGTGCGGGGGAAATGTGCTTGTAAAAATTCCATCTGATCGGCTAATACCCGCTTACTTTGCAAGTAAACATACTCGGCATGTGTCGGCACAAAAGGAACGGCTAATAATGCCATCTGTGCTTGTTCAGGCGTACGGCCAGCCTTGTGACTATTACACCGTTTACACGCCGATACCACATTACGCCAACAGTCTTGTCCTTGCTGACTCAGTGGTGTGACATGATCTCGCGATAAATCACGCTCTTTAAAGTGTGAGCCACAGTACAAACACAAATGTCCATCGCGTTTAAACAAGGCTTTATTATTAAGTGGCGGGGTATAAGCACTTCGTGCTCGTGAACGTGCATGACTTCCATGTGTCGCAATAATTGAATTAACCTGAATAATGCTACGTTGGTGGCTGACTGCGTTAATGCCACCACGCACTTGGTAAAGAAGACTACCGCAGCTATAGGCAACTTGATCTAGATAATATAAGCGAACCGCATCTCGGTAACTAATCCATTCCAGCGGCATACCGGCTCCATCAGTTCTTAACACCTGTTGCGTCAGACCAACCACATCCACCTCCTATATACACCCTAAAGATAAGCTACCCTCTTTGCATTAACAGGATCAAGTGATGGGCAAAAAAAAGGGGTACCAAGGAGGTACCCCTAAACACATATATAAGGAAGAAATACTAAATTTGCAGACACTACGTCTCGCTGCCATTTGGCATGTTTAAAATGGTGCAATCAATATGCCAACTATAAATAACGATAAATCAACTACTTAGAATGACCAAGGTGTCAACAATATGACAAAATATTGAACTGGGGTGTCAGCAAACTGTCACAAGAAGAGATACTTACGAGCAATGTACTTGCAGACTTGCTTATAACTTCTATTATTTGTTGAAAATAAACGAAAATTGTCTCGGATAGCAATACATGCCCACTGATACCGTTGATGATACGGCTACTAAAACGCTCCCCCATTTGCTAATCGTCGATGACTCGCGATTAATGCGACGAGCCATTAGTAAGATCTTGGGTAAAGAATACCGAATCACTGAAGCAGAAGATGGACAGGTCGCTTGGGAAATTCTCCAAGCCGATCATGATATTCAAGTTATTTTTTCCGATCTATCAATGCCTAATTTAGATGGCTTTGGACTACTTGGTTTAATTCGTAACAGCCAAGATCATACGATTAATCAATTACCCGTTATTATTATTACCGGTGCTGAAGATGACGATGCTATTAAACATAAAGCACTCAACAGCGGCGCATCTGATTTTATTAGTAAACCATTTGAGTCAGTGCAACTACGTACGCGCGCCAAAACTCACATTCGTCTTGAAGAAACCCACAAGAAACTAAATCAAACCGAATCAGAACTTGAAGCACAGGCAACAACTGACAACCTAACCGGTCTTAGTAATAAGAATTACTTCGAAACTCATATTATTAAAGATCTTTCCTATGCCAAGCGACATCGCCGTGAACTCACATTAATTTTTCTTGAGGTCGATAATTTTCAAGCCTTGTTCCTTAAATATGGTAAAGCCATTGCTGATGATGTCCTTAAAAAGATTGCTGATATAGGTCGCGAAAATATCCGCAATGAAGATACCTTAGCACGCATTGGTCTATCTAAATTGGCATATATATTACCTGCCACTAATCGTGTCGGCGCTAAACGTTTAGCAGAACGTATTAGCCAACAAATAAGTGAACTGCAAATACAAACATCAACTAACAAATTATTGCCCATGACAACGAGTATTGGTATCGCCGCGATAGATATTAATAATGATATTAGCGTCAGTGACATTATTGAACTTGCCGAGCAACATTTACAATTAGCCCATCAACAAGACAGCAATAGCGTTATTATTGACTCAAATAAAGTCGAAGAAGAACAATCTATAGAATTAAACCCGCTCGAAAAACTACCCGATATGAATACAGCAATACATATCGCAGCAAGCAATGAAGCAGAACGTTTACAACCATATCTTGCTACTTTATTAAGAGGGATATTGCCGCTGCTAAAACTATGTAACAAACACCTAACATTAAATATTGATGATGCTATTTCAAAAATTGAAACACATCTAAAAAAATAACTATTTCCCTCGCTGCATTTCTGCATATTGAAGCGCAAGCTTAGCTTGACTAACAAACTGAACAAAGCCTCCCTTCATTACCTCATCAATGGCATATGAAGACGAACCATTATCAGCATAAAAAAGTCCAACAGGTTTAGCGCCTACTTTAAGCGCGCCAATCATAAATCCTGTTGTATCAATCGCGTCAATAAACTCTTTAGGAATAGTACTTTTCCATGCCACGTCATGTATGTTATCCACATATAACTCATTCCCTTCACGCAGCACTTTTACAAATATATTTTGTCTATCACGTAACGACAGATCAAAGTAACTCTTTAAACAATCCAATGATTCGCCTGAACCTAAGCGCATTTGTAATCGAGAATGGTCCGCACTCAACAAACATAATGCGACCCGCTGAAAACCTATACCACGATGCAATCCTTCTATTACCTTTCCAAACACATGATGCACACCAGCACCCGATGTAATTAAACCGGTAATTTCACGTAAAACGGATAACTGAACTTGTAAGTCACCTGACATTGCCTGTTCGCCAGGCTGGACTTCCTTATCGGCAACTGCTGCTTTTTCCTGAACATCTTTGTTGTCACATTTAACCTCATCACTATCTGATGATTGTTGTTTGGCAGATTTTTTATTTTTATCAGCTTTTGATTTGCTTTTAGTTTTCTTATCTATCGATTTGTCAGTTTTATTGATAGAAACATTTTGTTCATCTGATTCTATTGCGTCATCTTCCTCATTACTTGTTCGAGTCCCTGCAAAGAAGGCTAGCTGTCTTGCCGTTTTATTTAATAGCGCATCATCACTGTCTTGTACTGGTGGCATTAACAATTTTACATTCAGACCATAATCACTAGCGAGATCACAACTCGTCCTAAATGTTTTCTGCATACAGTCTTCAATATCACTACGTTCAATACCAACTGCACTCGCCATATCTTGATAAAGTTCACCTAGACTTTTACTCGATCTATTTTCACGCGAATAAATCACATCAAGGCTGTCGTGTGAGAGTGCTGACAAAGCATGATTAATGATACTGACATCGTTTGTTGCTTTATCTGAATTTGCTTTATAAGGAGACATCGTTTTAATCACGCTATTACCAAAGCCCCACTGCTCTGCTAACTTTCTGCCTACTAAATAAAATGATCCGCCTAATTTTTGTAATTGAATTTTTTCCCAGGCAATGTCAGATTTTTTACATTCTTGTAGCATTTCCGCATATTTTTCAGGTAATGAATATGCAACGATAATTTCACCAAGACCATGTAACAATCCACATAAGTAACTTTGTTCAACATCTTTAACGCCAGCCTTTTCGGCCACTTCACGCGCCATACCGGCTGTTAGAAAAGCATTCACTAGCATTAAATTCATATCAACATTTGGGTTTTCAGAATTAAAACTATCTATCAATTTCAAGGTAAGACAAAGGCTGCTAATCGTTTCAAAACCAAGCAGGACCACTGAGCGTGAAATGGATGCGATTTTGCCAAAACCACGATTATAATAAGGAGAATTAGCCAACTGCAGTAATTTGGTCACCAAGTTAGCATCTTTCATGACCTCAACAGCCAAGGACATTGCATCACTGTCCTCATCCTTACTGACACGACGAATCTTATTTAGCGATGCGCTAAATATGGGCAAATCCCCTAATTTACTTAACCGTTTTTCAATTTGAACGATTGTTTCATCGAAATCTTGTTCAATATCTAATTGTTGCTGCTGCTCTGCCATTCAAACTGCCCTGCGTGTGTGCTATATAAAGTAACCTTATATAGCTGGTTATCGACGCCCTCAGCTAAAGCATTAGCCATTAAGGCATAGTGGGAGCCTATGTTCAGTATCAGCAAAAAGGCCTTATCCAAGCGCGTATCCGCAATGGCGGTTGCGGTCAGCATCCTTGCGCTGTCAGAGTTTCTACTGCTAGACCTGTTGGTAGGTATTGAATCAAGTATCAGTGACCTTTTCGTACAACATCAGGCGGCTAAACTCGCAACCGATCCTGATATTATTATTGTCGATGTGGATGAATACAGCCTAGATGGTATTGCGCGAAAAGAAGGCTATGGCCGTTACCCATGGCCACGCGAACTTCAAGGGCAGATCCTTGAAGGTATTCTCAAACAAAAACCTAAGGCCGTTATCTACGATATTTTATTCTCAGATCAAGACAATGAATCAACTAATAATAATGAAAGCAAAACAGACAGCGATGATGCCTTTGCCAACGTCATTAGGAACACCAATAACGTCTACTTTCCTATTTTAAGACTACCGGCCGAAAATGATTCACGCAGTGAATTAGTACTTGGCCAATTTGGTTCTGCGCTTGGATTTACTGCAACGGCTGATGCTAATCCGACAGCTCGAATCGCGCTACAATTACCTGGCATTGCCGCCGCCATTGATACTGGTCGTCTTGGTAACGTGAAATACATTGAAGAAGCCGATGGTATTGGTCGTCGTTACCTGCTCTACACCGAAGCTTATGGCTGGCGAATCCCTTCTCTCCCTGCACGATTAGCACGTGATCTTGGTTATCCCATCCCCAATGAAAAAAGCATTCTTTTACATTGGCGTGGTACACAATTATCTTATCAGCGCGTCGCTTTTTACGATCTTTATGATGATTTTTTTAACCGCCAAATACCCTTACGCGAGGCCGATGAGTTTCGCGATAAAATTGTCATCATTGGCGCCACGGCTCCCTCGCTTGGCGACCGACGTAGTACTCCTTTAGATAGCCTATATCCCGGTGTCGAGATACTTGCCACCGCTATTTCCAACTTGAAAAATAATCGGACCATGCGTGAACCACATCGACTCTTGCCGATTATGATTAGCTTACTTATTGTCGCTGGTCTGTTTTATGCAACAACACATATCCGAAATTCATTTAAAATATTTATCGGTTATCTTGCTTTTTCCACCATCATGCTAGTGTTTAGCTACCTTGCTATCGGTGCACTCATTATCTTGCCCGTTTTTAGACCGCTTCTGTTTGGTTGGCTTTTTTATACATTGGCCGCGCTCTATGAATACCTCGATGAAAAGCGCACCCGTGAACGCTCCATGCAAATGTTTAGTCGTTTTGTTGATCCTCGAGTTGTCAACGATCTTGTCAGCGAAGGTGATGCCGGCTTAAATAAATATTTCAATGCCCAACGAATTCAGTGCACCGTGTTATTTTCTGACATTCGTGGTTTTACGACCCTATCCCAACATCGCGAACCCGAAGAAATTGTTAACCTACTCAATCAATATTTTTCACGCCAAACAGATGTTATTTTTCAACATGGTGGCACCATGGATAAATTCATTGGCGATGCCATCATGGCTTTTTGGGGCGCACCTATATCTGATCCAAACCATGCCCAACATGCTGTTGATGCAGCACTCGATATGGTCGAAGCCTTGATGTTATTTAAAACATCTCTTGGCGGTGAACTCGGTGAAAATTTTGATATCGGTATTGGTATACATAGCGGTGAAGCCGTCGTTGGCATGATAGGATCAGAAACCAAATTGGATTACACCTGCATCGGCGACACTGTTAATACTGCTAGCCGACTTGAGGGGCAGACCAAAGGGCGTGCACGAATACTCGTCTCGGCAGCGACAAAAGCACTTTGTAATGATAGTATCGAATTTATAGATCATGGTGCTGTGTCGGTAAAAGGACGCGATGAATCTGTTAAAATTTTTGAACCACAGCGCCAAATTTAATTCACATCACAGGAGGTGCTCGTGAAAAAAATAATTTATATTATTTCACTGATTTGTCTATATATCGCACCACCGCTACTTGCTGCTGAAAAAGCTGCAACCATCTCACGCGATACAGTCTTGTTTTCTAAGCCATTCAAAGATGCTGATGAAGTCACCGAACTTTCAAGTCAAACCGCTATTGTCATTCTCAAGCGTAAAGGTGGTTGGTATCAAATCAAAACAGATACGCAACAAGGCTGGGTTCGTCTAACCCATGTTCGTCTTGTCCGAAAAAATAATACACAACAAAACAATAATAGCGATGTGGGCGAA
>Ga0316207_10005743_pt1 | contig 10147 bp, 8 predicted proteins | sample 6weekpyrite_MG_FD_204943 | JGI IMG/M metagenome (GOLD analysis project Ga0316207, IMG submission 204943) | Microbial mat bacterial communities from mineral coupon in-situ incubated in ocean water Damariscotta River, Maine, United States -... | ecosystem: Environmental > Aquatic > Marine >...
CATGGGTGGCTATGGTCAATATGTCTGGAGTGCCTATGGTATTACTTTGGTAGCGATGTTGCTGGCCGTGTTGGTGCCGTTATATCAGCATCGTGGTTTGCTTAAAAAGCTGAAAAGACAATTAAAGAGACAGAAAAGCATATGACTCCTGCAAGAAAAAAACGACTGGCTTTAATCACGTTAATGATTATTGGTGTTGCGGTTGCAACTACGTTGGCATTAAAAGCATTTAATGAAAATTTAATGTTTTATTTTTCCGCAACGGATGTTAAAGATGGAAAGGCGCCGGAAAATAAAATGTTCAGGCTTGGCGGCATGGTTGTCAATGACAGTGTAAAGCGCGAAGATAAAAGTTTAAAAGTTGAATTTATTTTGACCGATAACCAGAGCGTCGTCACTGTTGTTTATGAAGGTATATTGCCTGATCTGTTTCGTGAGGGTCAGGGTATTATTGCCAAGGGTAAATTAAACCCGCAGGGGCAGTTTGTGGCTGAGGAAGTATTGGCTAAGCATGATGAAAATTATATGCCGCCAGAAGTTGCTGAAAGCATGAAGAAAAAAATGACTGAAACACAAACCCAAAGTCCCAATAAAAAATATTAAAAAGGCGACATAAAACATGATTCCTGAACTTGGCCATTTTGCACTTATACTAGCCCTGAGCCTGACAGTGGTTCAGGCTGTCATGCCGCTAGTAGGTGCGTGGAAAAATATTCCCGAGTGGATCGCGATTGCACGACCATCAGTCTGGGCACAGTTATTATTTATGCTGGTAGCGTTTGCTTGTCTGACTTACAGTTTTATTGTGCATGATTTTTCAGTCGCCTATGTGGCGAATAATTCAAATACTGAATTACCTTTGCTTTATCGAATCTCTGCTGTCTGGGGTGCACATGAAGGTTCGCTGCTGCTATGGGCATTAGCGCTTTCACTGTGGACCGGTGGTGTAACTGTTTTTAGTCGTAATGTGCCTGATCGAATGCTCGCGCGCGTTATTGGGGTTATGGGGCTGGTAAGCATCGGCTTCCTGTTATTTATGATTTTGACATCTAACCCGTTTGATCGTTTATTTCCCGTACCGGTGCAGGGGCGTGATTTAAATCCATTACTGCAGGACCCGGGCCTGGCGATTCACCCGCCAATGTTATACATGGGTTATGTTGGGTTTTCTGTTGCCTTTGCTTTTGCAATTGCTGCAATGCTCGGTGGTAAGCTTGATGCGGCCTGGGCAAAGTGGTCTCGACCATGGACTAATGTTGCCTGGATGTTTTTAACTTTTGGTATAGCGTTAGGAAGCTGGTGGGCTTATTACGAGCTTGGCTGGGGCGGCTGGTGGTTCTGGGATCCGGTAGAAAACGCATCGTTTATGCCCTGGATAATGGGTACGGCGTTAATGCACTCATTAGCTGTGACAGAAAAACGTGGCAGCTTTAAAGCCTGGACGGTGTTATTAGCGATCTTTGCATTCTCATTAAGTTTGCTCGGTACCTTCCTTGTGCGTTCTGGCGTGCTGACATCAGTGCATGCTTTCGCTACCGATCCAACTCGCGGTGTGTTTATTTTAATGTTCCTGGCGTTTGTTGTCGGTGGGTCATTATTGCTTTATGCCATACGTGCGCCGCAAATTCGTACAGCAAGTCAGTTTGATGTGTTCTCAAGAGACACGGCGTTATTATTTAATAACGTATTATTGGTTGTGGTCACCGCTAGTATCCTGTTAGGTACATTATATCCACTGGCGATAGATGCATTAGGCGCCGGTAAGATTTCAGTGGGTCCGCCATATTTTAATAGTGTGTTTGTACCGTTAACGATTCCATTAGCAATGCTGGTTGGTGTCGGCGCATTAATGCGTTGGAAAACCGACACACCATCCCGACTGGTGAAAAAGTTATGGCCTGTTCTGCTTGTCAGTGTTGTTGTGGCAATGGTGCTGATGTTTTCGTTCGCTGCAGAAGTGAAACCGATGGCACTGGTTGGGGTTGTGCTTGCGATCTGGGTAATGGCTAGCACGATTTATGGCATATGGGATCGCGTAAAGGACAAGCAGAAAAAAATATCTGCATTGATAAAAGCACCTCTGGGCTTTTATGGTATGAGCATGGCACATTTCGGTGTCGGTGTGTTTATCATTGGTATCACCTTAACCAGTTTGTACAGCAGTGAAAAAGATGTGCGCCTGGCGCCTGGTGATAATTATCAGTTAGGTGGTTATGAGTTTGCGTTTAATGGCGTGCAGCGTGCGCAAGGCCCTAATTATGTTGCGCACCAGGGAAATCTAACCGTCAAAAGAGATGGTGAGCTGGTAGCCATGCTTGAGCCGGAAAAAAGATTTTATCGCGCGCAATCTAACCCAATGACAGAAGCAGCAATCGATGCCGGTATAACGCGAGATTTGTTTGTTGCATTGGGTGAAGAGCTTAAAAATGATAATGCCTGGAGTGTGCGCTTGTATCACAAACCGTTTATTCGCTGGATATGGATGGGCGCCTTTTTGATGGGGCTGGGTGGTTTGTTAGCGGCCTGTGATAAACGTTATCGTGTAAAAAATAAAGAGGCGGCCTGATGAATCGTTTTGCGTTGCCGCTGGGTATTTTTACATTACTGGTCGTTTTGTTGGCGATTGGTTTAAGTCTTGATCCGCGTGAAGTGCCTTCGCCCTTTATAGGTAAACCGACACCGGTGTTTTCGCTGCCAGCTTTGTATCAGCCAGATCAGCAGTTTTCACCGCAGCAGCTAGAGGGCAAGGTCTGGTTGTTTAATGTCTGGGCTTCGTGGTGCGTGTCGTGTCGACAGGAGCATCCATTATTAATGCAATTGTCGAAACAAAATCTCGTACCAATTTATGGTTTAAATTATAAAGATGAAAGCAACGATGCAAAACAGTGGTTACAGCAATGGGGTAATCCTTATCAGTTAAGTGCGCACGATTTAACAGGCTCGGTAGGAATAGACTGGGGTGTTTACGGAGTGCCAGAAACATTTGTTGTTGATAAGGCAGGCGTGGTCCGGCATAAGCATATTGGCCCGGTTACAGTCGATGCTTTAGAAAATGAGTTGCTGCCACTGGTTAAAAAATTACAGGCGGAAGGCTAGTCGATTGAATATAAAATTTTACAGTTTGTTGTTTATTGGTTTGCTTGTATTGAGCGGCAAGCTTTTTGCTGGCGTAGAAATTCAGCGCTTTGAAAATGCACAGCAACAACAGCAGTATAAAAAGCTGATTGACGAGCTTCGCTGCCTGGTCTGTCAAAACCAGAACCTGGCAGATTCTGATGCCGAACTGGCGCAGGACCTGCGAAAAAAAGTTGCAGACATGATTGTCAGTAACAAATCTGAAGATGAGATTATCGATTATATGGTTGCGCGTTACGGCGATTTTGTTTTGTACCGGCCGCCATTTAAATTACAGACTTTGTTATTGTGGCTGGGGCCGTTTCTTATTTTAGTGGTTGCTGTACTGGTTCTGGTTAAAAATATTCGGGCGCAACAAGCGAAAGAAAAAATAACAGTTGCGTCTGCGCAGAAAGAGAAAGCCAGGCAGATACTTGAACAGAAAGAGGGTGAGAAATAATGTTGAGTTTCTGGTTGCTGGCATTGCTGTTGATTGCTGTTTCCCTGGTGTTGTTGCTGCCCGCGTTCTGGGGGCGGTACCAGAGAAATACATCTGGGGTTGAGGTACAGAATATTCAGGTAGCGAAAGAGCGGCTAGCTGAATTAAATGTGCAATTAGATAATAACATCATTACTGAAGATCAATTTACCCAGCAGCAACAGGAGCTTGAAAGCACGTTGGCGATTGATCTGGAAAAAACGGCAGAATCCCAGCAAACAGTATTAGGCGATAAAAAAATTATCCACGTGCTGTCAATCGTGTTTTTTATTCCGCTGACCAGCTTTGTGTTTTATTTTGTTCTGGGCTCGCCTGAAACCTTGTTTCAGAAGCCGGTGGTAAATACGGTGCCTGCGTCCACTAATTCATCACAGCCTCAGCACTCGATAGAAGATATGCTGGCTACGCTTGAGCAAAAGCTGGCTGATAATCCCGATAACGTTAAAGGCTGGATGATGTTAGGGCGTTCATATATGTCGCTTAATCGTTTTGCAGAGGCAGCGAAAGTGTTTGAGAAAATCACGGTGCAATTCGGTGAGCAGGCATCAATGTTGCTTGCAGAAGCTGATGCATTGGCGATGATGCAGTCCGGTAGCATGATCGGTAAGCCGGCGAGGCTGGTAAAAAAAGCATTAACGCTAGAGCCGAATAATATTACCGGTTTGTGGTTGGCGGGTCTGGCGTCGCAGGAAGGAGGAGATGATCAACAGGCCGTTGTATATTGGAAACAGGCAGAAAAAAATCCACAACTCGATCCGTCATCAAAACAGAAGCTTCAACAATTAATTGCCAGTGCTGAGCAAAGATCAGGCATTCAATCATCTGAAGCTAAAAAGCCGGTTGCTAAAAAACAGCCTGCTGGAAATTCAATACGTGTAAAAGTTGATATTGCAGAGCAGTTAAAACAAAAAACTAAGCCAACGGATATTGTTTTTATATTCGCGCGCGCCAAGAGTGGGCCGAGGATGCCGTTGGCTATTGTCAGAAAGCGTGTTGCAGATTTACCAACAGAGGTTGTTTTATCTGATGAGCAGGCAATGATGCCTAATATGGCTATATCGAGCTTTGACGAGGTGGTTGTTTCTGCTCGTGTTTCATTTAGTGGTCAGGCAATTCCACAGAGTGGAGACTTTTCTGCGAATAAAGTTAATGTGCAAACTAAAGCAGGTGTTTCAGTGGATCTGGTTATTGATCAGCTTGTTAAATGAATAATTTTTTAGCTTAACTCACCGAGCGTGTAATTTTTTACGAGTATAAAAAAAGAGGGCTTATCGCCCTCTTTTTATTGATAACTAACTCGAGATAATTATTTTGTATCGGTACTATTTTTCATCTGTACTGGCTACGAGTCGTTTGTCCAGGCAGGCGAGGGTATCACACAGTGAGTTGATCGCTGTTTCTTTATCTGGGAAGAAAGCTTCTTTTCCAAAGTAGTCAACGAGACCGCTTTTTATCATGGTTTTCATGACTTGGAATTTAAGGCCACTAAAGGCCATGTCGACACCGACATCATGAAGGCTGTTAGCAATTTCACGAATTTTTTCTTCGCCGGAAACATCAATGCTGTTTATGCCGCTACCAATAATGAGTATGGTTTTGGCTTCAGGGAATTCCGAATGCGCTTCAAGAATGGCATCTTCGAAATAGGCGACGTTTACAAAGGTCAATGAGCCATCGAAGCGAACCGGAACAAATTCTTTACTGATTGGGGTAAGTTGATGTGAAAGCATGCCGCCGAGTGTGCCGTCATCTTTACGGCTGATAACTTCAACGCGTGGTTTCATTACACCAATCAGGAAGTGCAGGATGGTTAGCAATACGCCCAGCAGAATACCGTTAGCGATTGACGGTGCCATTAATAATGTCGCCACGAATGTAATGATGCCGATACTGGCGCCTACACGATCAATTTTCCAGGCAAGAATTAAAGGCTTAATACGGATCAGACTGAATACTGCCATCATCACGATCACGGCCAGTACAGCTTGTGGTAGATGATATAGATATGGTGTAAAGAACAGTAATACAGAGACCACGGCCAGTGCACTGATGATCGCGAACAGGCCGGTTTTTGCGCCGGTTTTTGCAGCGACGGCAGAGCGTGAGAATGAGCCGCTCACCGTGTAAGAGCCAAAGAAAGAACCGGCGATATTTGCCAGGCCCTGGCCAACCAGTTCTTTACTGGTGTCAACGCGTTCACCAGTTGTGGTGGCGATGGCTTTAGAAATAGAGGTGGCTTCCATAAAGCCGATCAGCGCCATTACTAAAGCTGCGGGGAATAGTGCCAGAAGTAGGTCCCAGCGCATTTCAGGTACGGCCATGCTTGGCAGGCCTTGTGGAATGTCACCAACAACAGCGCCGCCTGCAGAAAGTGTAATATCGTTTTCTGATACTTTGCTAATGCGCCAGGTCTGGCCGTCTGTTTCAATATTTGCTGGCAGGTCTTTAGTGGAATACAAATTCAAAATATCATTTTGAGTATTGCTGGTTAAAATAATACTGTGCAGGTCAACGCGTTGCTGGTTGAAAGAAGGTTTTAGTTCATCCAGTTCATATTTATGCACAGCAACTTGCGCGCGTAATTCATTGGCCCTCTTGACGTTATCTAATCCACTCAGGTTTTCGAGTTCCTGAGCCATGCGATTATTGTCGGCAATGTTTTCAGTCAGTATTGAAATTCTTTCCTGCGTTTTAGCATAGGTTTGGATGGTTTCGACTATCTCAGTATTCTTTATTTGATCTGTGGTTACTGTGGTTTTGATTTCAAAACCGACCAGGGCACTTATCAGTGTGGTGATGCCGACGGCAATTAATACGCCAGGAATGGTTGGTTTAAAACGTTTTAGTCCATCAATTAGAACCCAGGCGCCGGCGGCAAATAATAATGTCCACCAGTGAATTTCCGGAATCTGTGCGATAACGCGCCAAAGGTCGGCTAGGTAAGAATCTGATCGCGGGAAAGGTACGCCGATGATTTTACTTAATTGTGAAAGTCCAATAATCAGTGCGGCGGCATTGGTAAAGCCAATAATCACCGGGCTTGATAACAGGTTAACAATCGCGCCGAGCTTAAAGATACCCAGTGCCATACGCAGTACACCAACCATCACCGCGAGCATAATCGATAGCTGAATGAAGTCGGAGGTGCCCGGTGTTGCCAGGGGCATAATCGCGGCAGCTGACATTAATGACAGCATCGCAACCGGCCCGGTGTGAAGCTGGTTTGATGAACCCCACATTGACGCGACGATAACCGGAATGAAAGAAGCATAAAGACCGTAAACAACAGGCAGGCCGGCGAGAGATGCATAGGCCATGCTTTGCGGGACGAGAATCAGTGCAACAGTGATGCCTGCGACCAGGTCGGCGCGAAGCGTCTTTTTAGTAATGATTGGAAACCAGCGAATGAACGGGAAAAACGTGTTAAGTAAATTCATTACTAACGATACCTTTTATTTATAAGGAGCAATCGTATCTCGATGCCCGAAAACTTAACGGCGAAGTATGCATGATGTCACCTGCTATGACTAATAGGATGTTCAAATAGAACCTATTAATAAAAATCAATGATTAATCAATAATCCATCAGTGATAGCGGCACTATTATATGTGTTTGAGTTTATAAACGGCAAAGGTGGCGAATTTAAGGTCTGTTTTTATCAAGTTTGGGATGCGGCAGTTCAGGGCGCGGTGAGCATGATCAAAATCAACTTTTTGTTTAAAAATAGCTGCCTGTACGGTGAGTGGCTGGTAATTATCTGATTTGGTTGGGTTAGGCTAATAAATGTATCAGTGAAGATGCATTAAACATCTGGCCTAAGCTACTAATAATCTTGAATAAATGCTCAATATGCTGCTGTGACGGTCTTGCTGTATGTTTTAAATTGTGTAAAAACTGTAAAATCACGACGTTTTGTACTAGCAATTCGGTAGTTGGCTGGGTACACTTTTCGCCACTTTTTAAACGCTATTCGTTGTATTAATAGATAATAATCTATCAATAGCTTAGTTATTATTTATTTGTTTATATTTGTGGAGTTTCATAAGCTCTCCTCCCACTAAAACTTGCATTACAGATTTGTGCGCCAAAAATACAGGAACGCAAAAGTCTTTGTTTAACAGAATTACTCAATAAGTAGATATTGTGATCCAGGCTATCGAAAACAAACCGGTTAAACTGAAGACTTATGTTTATATCGACTCCCTGCAGCCTCAGCTGGCGGAGTATATGGCATCGGTATCTCAGGGTTTTCCGCCGGTGCCGGGAGATGCTTGCCTGTGGGTAGAAGTTCGTCCAGGTATGGCGGTTCACAAGGTGACGGATATTGCGTTAAAAGCCACGCAGGTGAAATTAACGCAACAGATTGTTGAGCGTGCTTATGGTTCGATGGTTGTACATCACCGTGACTCAAGCGATGTGATTGAAGCGGGTAATGCTTTATTGAAGGGTATTGGTGAGACCTGGCAGGATCGTGAGCCTTGTAAGATTGAATGGGCAGAGGTTATTTACGGTATGACCAAAGATCATGCGGTGCTGATTAATCGTCAACATCGTGGTGGTTCGATGCTGTTGCCGGGTGAAGCGATGTTTATCCTGGAAACAGATCCGGCCGGTTATATAACCTATGCTGCGAATCAGGCTGAAAAAGCAGCCAATATTACATTGGTTGATGTGCGCGCTGTAGGCGCGTATGGTCGACTGACAATTTCTGGTAGTGAGGCTGATGTCGAAGAGGCAGCGGCTGCAGCGGTAGCAGCGGTACAGAACCCAACAGGTACCTAGCATGCACCGACAGGAGTTGTTGAATTTATTGCGCAAGCATCAAACGCGCTTTATGGACGAGACGAGTTTTGTTCGTCGTGCTGTTGGTTATGTCGAAGGGCACGAAGAAGTATTTTATAGAGAGCTTTGGCCGGCGCATGTTACCGGGTCGGCCTGGGTTGTTAATCCGACGCGTGATCGTGTTTTGATGATGCACCATAAAAAGCTTAACCGCTGGTTTCAACCGGGCGGTCATGCCGATGGTGATGCAGATATTCTACGGGTAGCGTTAAAAGAGACGGTAGAAGAAACGGGGCTTGAAGAGTCTCATGTTCGATTGCTGTCTGAAGATGTGTTTGATGTCGATATTCATGCGATACCGGCAATGCGTGGTGATCCTGCGCACGAGCACATTGATATTCGTTTTCTGGTCGAAGTGGATGATGATATCCCGGTGCCAGGTAACGATGAATCGCATGAAGTAATGTGGGTGAGTCTTTACGAGGTGTCGAGCTTTAATAACAATCGCTCAACACATCGTATGTTGGAAAAGACTCGTCAATTAAGGAATTTGATGATTCATCGATAGGTCGAGTGACTGAGATGGGTTGTCTTATTGAAGATGTTTAGTGTGGTGCAACATATATAGACGTTAATGAATATTAACCTATAGATTCGAATCTATGAGTTTTCAATAAAATATCAATTGGAACGTGGGTTTGGGCAGGTATAAGATTCAGTCAGATTTTTTATGTATGTAAAACCACAATTTGATTAATTGCTAGTAATTTGAAGCAGGAGATAAATATGTCAGCTAATAAAGCTTATGAAGCGGGTGTTAAGGAGTACCGCGATAAATACTGGACACCAGACTATGTGCCACTCGATACCGACCTTCTGGCCTGTTTCAAGGTTATTGGTCAGGCTGGTGTGCCACGTGAAGAAGTCGCGGGTGCAGTAGCAGCGGAATCTTCAACAGGTACTTGGTCTACTGTATGGTCTGAGCTGTTAACTGACCTTGAGTTCTATAAAGGTCGTGCGTACCGCATCGAAGACGTACCTGGTGACCCAGACGCGTTCTACACGTTCATCGCATATCCACTGGATCTGTTCGAAGAAGGTTCTGTTGTAAACGTACTGACTTCTTTAGTTGGTAACGTATTCGGCTTTAAAGCGCTGCGTTCACTGCGTTTAGAAGATCTTCGTTTCCCAATCGCTTATATTAAAACTTGTGGTGGTCCACCAGCAGGTATTCAGTTAGAGCGTGATCGTCTGAACAAATACGGTCGTCCATTACTGGGTTGTACTATCAAGCCTAAGCTTGGTCTGTCTGCTAAGAACTACGGTCGTGCAGTATACGAATGTTTACGCGGCGGTCTGGACTTAACTAAAGATGACGAGAACATCAACTCACAGCCATTCATGCGCTGGAGAGATCGTTGGGACTTCGTTGCTGAAGCAATTGATAAAGCTGAGCGTGAAACCGGTGAGCGTAAAGGTCACTACTTAAACGTTACTGCTTCTACTCCAGAAGAAATGTATAAGCGTGCTGAATATGCGAAAGAGCTGAACCAGCCAATCATCATGCATGACTTCCTGACAGGTGGTTTCACTGCAAACACAGGTCTGGCTAACTGGTGTCGTGAGAACGGTATGCTGTTACACATTCACCGTGCAATGCACGCTGTAATTGACCGTAACCCGCATCATGGTATTCACTTCCGTGTTCTTGCTAAGTGTCTGCGTCTGTCTGGTGGTGACCAGCTGCATAC
>Ga0316207_10005744_pt1 | contig 10146 bp, 13 predicted proteins | sample 6weekpyrite_MG_FD_204943 | JGI IMG/M metagenome (GOLD analysis project Ga0316207, IMG submission 204943) | Microbial mat bacterial communities from mineral coupon in-situ incubated in ocean water Damariscotta River, Maine, United States -... | ecosystem: Environmental > Aquatic > Marine >...
GGTCAAAACGAGGCGCGCACCTCATGCTGCAAACCCGAACCAGAGCCCTCGATGGCACCCTGCGCGCCAAGTTCGAGCAATGGCATCCGGCGTTGAAACCTTCGTCCGAAACCGAAATGGCTGCATAATTGCCCCACACTTTACGGTACCCTCCTATGAGAAGACCAGCGTCATCATCACCACCAACCTGGAGTTTGGGGAATGGGTCGCTGTCTTCGGCGATGCCAAGATGACAACCGCGCTCTTGGATCGCGTCACGCACCACTGCGCCATCATCGAAACTGGCAACAGGTCATACCGCTTCGCGCAGAGCAAACGCAGCACAGAAAAATAACCGCGACGCAGACAAAGCCCCCAGACGGACTCGCTATATGAGGGCGGCCCGCCTGGGGGCTTTGCCATCCGAAAGGCAGGTCAAAATCAAATGCTGCCGGGGCAGTTTTGAACGCTCATTGACAGGTCAGACCGTGAAGCTTAGTCATCTGCTTGAAGCTTCAAGAGGCAGACATGACCACGGTCGATACCAACATCCCGACTCTACGTAATTCTGCGGAAATTCGTCGCCCTTTCAGGCTTTCGAGTGCGGATCGCAGCTTCCTTGTTGCGGTTTTGTGCACCCTGCTCGCTGTCCGCGTTCTGTTCATGCTGTGGCTGCCCTTCACCGACACGACGGAGGCACGCTACGCCGAGATCGCCAGAAAGATGATCGAGACCGGCAACTGGATCACACCGCAATTCGACTATGGCGTGCCATTCTGGGGCAAGCCGCCGCTGCACACGTGGTTGTCGGCCCTTGGAATGCAAATATTCGGCATCGGGGGCTTTGGTGCGCGGATCTTCATATTCCTTTCGGGGCTGGCGGTCCTCGGCCTGACCGGTTCGTTTGTGAAACGACATGTCGGACGTGATCAGGCACTCCTCGTTATGGCCATTCTGTTCTCGTCAATCCTGTTCTTTGGGGCGTCAGCGTTTGTGATGACCGATATGGTCATGATGCTCGGCACAACACTTAGTATGGTTGCCTTTTACAATTGCGCCTTGGACCATTCCAGCCGGACGGTCTGGGGACATCTGTTCTTCGTCGGTCTTGCCATCGGTTTGCTGGCGAAGGGCCCTGTCGCGACGGTTCTGACGCTTATGCCAATCGGTCTGTGGATCTTGATCGGGCGTCGCTGGTCGCTTCTATCGGCATTGCCCTGGCTCAGCGGGTCGGCATTGCTTCTGGCATTGACCCTGCCCTGGTACGTGGTCGCCGAATTGAAAACACCGGGCTTCCTGCGCTACTTCATCATCGGCGAGCACTTTGAACGGTTCACCGTTTCTGGCTGGCAAGGCGACCTTTACGGCTCGGGTCATGCGCGGGCGAAAGGTCTGATCTGGCTCTATTGGCTGGGTGCCTTCATGCCGTGGACCCTGTTTGCCGGCTGGTTGCTTTTGCGTGCAAGGGACGTTGCCAGTGTCGTGAACGCAGATGCGCGGGGGTGGCATAGCTACCTCCTGCTCTGGGCCGTCGCGCCGATGCTGCTGTTCACGCCTGCCGCGAACATCCTTGCAGCCTATGTCCTGCCGGGCATTCCCGCAGCGGCCATTCTGCTGGTATCCTTGTGGGCATCCGCGCAAGGCGCACCGGGAACCGGCATCAGATCGCTGTTCGGCCTCAGCATATGCATGGTGACGTCACTTTTTCTCGTCATCACGGTACTTTCGCATTTTTCACCGGACACCCTGAACCTGAAATCTCAACAGGCTCTGGTGGAGCGGGCTGCCCAGGTCGATCCGGACATCCAGCTTACCTACTGGGGCGGTCGCAGTTATTCTGCTGAATTCTACACCCGTGGACGCGCGAAAGCGATCTCGGATCATGAAGGCCTCAGAATGCTTGGTTTGAACGATGTGAGGGACGCGGTCGCAGTGGGGCCAGATGCCCTGGATCAAGTCACTGAGGTCTTGGGCGACCAATTCGAAAGTCTTGGAAAATTTGGCCGCAACGTTCTTCTTGTCGAAGCGGTTGCTGCAGGAGAAAAGCCATGAAGCTGGCGCGTTTGTCCACTCGCGACATGGAAGCGATCCCGACACCTCTGAGGCTGCCGGATCTCTCGTTCGTCATCCCGGCTTTCAACGAGGAGGAAAATATCGCCGAGACGATCCGGCGTGTTGATGAAGAAGCCAGGAATCTCGTAGGCTCCCACGAAATCATCGTAGTGGATGACGGCAGTGCCGACCGGACGTTCGAGAGCGCACGGGGTATCGCGGGTGACGTTCCTCTGCGTGTTCTGCGGCTGTCTCGGAATTTCGGAAAGGAACAGGCGATCATGGCCGGCCTGGAAGCGTCGACAGGTGGCGCGGTGGTCATCCTTGACGCAGATTTGCAGGAACCGCTGTGTCACATCGCAACCATGCTGCGGCACCGGGCCGAGGGGTTCGAGGTGATCTATGCCGTTCGGGCGCACAGGGAGGATGAGCCCTATCTGAAACGCCTTTTCACCCGTGCTTTCTACAAGCTCTTGAATCTGGGAAGCGAAGCCGACATTCCGGCCGACGCGCGCGATTTCCGACTGATGGACCGCCGCGTCGTTGATGCCCTGTGCGATCTGCCTGAACGCAACCGTTTCATGAAGGGCCTGTACGGCTGGGTCGGTTTCCGCTCCAAAGCCATCCCGATCGAACTGGAGCAGCGTACCAATGGTACATCGAAGTTCGGCTTCAGCGGCCTCCTGAAGCTCGGCCTGACCGGCATGACCTCCTTCACCAGCTGGCCGTTGCGGGTCTGGACCTTGGTCGGCATGAGTGTCGCCGCAATGTCGATCCTGTACGGGTTCTGGATTGCTGCGAAGACATTGATCTTCGGGATCGATGTGCCGGGCTGGTCAACGCTCGCGGTCGCCGTTTTTCTGTTGGGGGGCGTGCAACTGATCTCGATCGGGGTCCTCGGCGAATATCTGGCCCGCGTATTCACCGAAGTCAAAGGACGCCCCGGTTTCATCGTTGCGGAAACACATGATTTTGTCGCGGATCACAGATGATGTTTCACCAGTTTCTGCGATTTGGCCTCGTCGGAGCTCTGGCAACTCTTATCCATATGCTTGTCGGCGCGACTTTGGTCCATTCTGGGTGGCCCGCACTGACGGCCAACCTACTCTCATTCGTGATCGCGTTTGCCGTCAGCTTCATGGGCCACTTCGGGTACTCGTTTTCCGACCAGAAAGGAGAACTTGCAACTTCATTGAAGCGCTTCGCCATTGTAGCTTGTAGCGGCTTTGCTGTGAATGAAGTGCTTCTGGCTGCCCTGATCTGGACGACCACGCTGCCTGAAATCGGGGCCTTGGTTCTGTCAACGGGCGTTGCAGCCTGCCTCACGTTCTTCGCGAGCCGAAACTGGGCATTCCGCTCCGATGGTGCCGCCCGATGAAACGGACATTTCTCACCGGCATCTCGGCAAGCATGCCCACAACGCCGATATCGCCACTTGTCTGGGCCTGGATCATCTCGACGCTGATATCTGCATTGGTCTTCACAAGCGCTTCTTCCTTGGACATCGGGTTTTCGTCCATCTTCTTCGACGGGCAGATTTTCCCCGCGGCAAACGTGGCCATGCTTGAAATCATCCGGCAAATAATCTGGAAAACCGCCGTCGTTTTTGCACTCCTGAGCTTGCTTGGAACGATCTTTGGTCTGTGCCAGCGGAAGTTGTTTTGGCTGGACCCCCGACAGTGGTACTTTTCAGCGCTGCTTTTTCTCACAGGGCCTGTGTTGATTGTGAATGAAGGGTTCAAGAAGTTCTGGGGGCGTGCACGCCCTGCGGAAATACTGGAGTTCGGTGGTTCCAAGGTCTTTACACCGGCCTTGGTCCCGGCGGATCAGTGTGAAAGAAATTGCTCTTTTGTATCTGGCGAAGGTTCGGGCGCAGTCGCCCTGGCAGTTGTGGTTTGGGTTTTGACAAGCCGGATTGCGCATGACCGTCTGCGCATCGCCATCCGCATCTCGGCGATTCTCTGTGCAGTGACGGGGTCTTTTCTTCGGATAGTGACGGGTCGCCACTTTCTTTCGGATAGTGTATTTGCGGCGCTCATTGTCTTGGGGATTGCACTTTTGCTGCGGCCCATCTTGCCAAGTCTGCAAAGGAGGTTGTGAGTGGAAAAGTCATTAAGCAACGCGACCCCAGAAATTTCTGTCGTTATCCCGGCATTGAACGAAGCTGCCATCATCCGGGAACTTGTGGAACGCATAGATATTGCACTGGCGGATGCGACGTTCGAGGTCATCGTTGTTGATGATGGGTCAACAGACGGCACGTCAGAGCGGTTGTTGTCGGGACAGCCCCATTGGCGAGTTTTGCGCCATGATCGCCCCGGCGGACAATCGGCCGCGATTCATACCGGTGTACTGGCGGCGGCTGGAACTTTGGTTGTGACGCTTGATGCTGACGGTCAGAACCCTCCGGAGGAAATACCAAAACTACTTGCCGTTTGGGCAGAGCAAAAAAAAGATCGTTCTTTGGGTCTGATTGCCGGACAGAGGATCGGTCGAAACGACACTCTTTCCAAACGCTGGGCATCCCGTGCGGCCAATGCCATTCGCGGCAGGGTGCTGAAGGACGGCACCCGCGACACGGGCTGCGGGCTCAAGGCGATCCGCAGGGATGTGTTTCTCGCCCTGCCCTATTTTGATCACATGCATCGCTTTTTTCCAGCTTTGGTCATTCGAGCGGGTTTTCGGGTGGCACATGTAGACGTGCTTCACGCAGCGCGCGAAGCGGGGCAGTCGAAATATTCGAACTGGCAGCGTGCGCTTGTTGGCATCGTCGATCTGATTGGCGTTTCCTGGCTGATCCGGCGCAGAAAACGTGTTTCGCCGCAGGAATTGACGGACGCCTCATACGAAAAGGGCACAATGTGATTGAGATGATCCAGTCCTTTTTGGGCGTTGAATCTGCAACAGAGCTGTGGTGGGTCGTTTTCGGGCTCGCCGGCCAGTTGTTGTTCACGGCTCGGTTTCTTATCCAATGGATCGCGTCGGAGCGAGCGGGAAGGTCCACAATTCCCATTGCCTTCTGGTATTTCTCCATCGGGGGTGGTGCCATCCTGCTGAGCTATGCGTTTTACAGAGCGGATCCAGTATTCATCCTGGGTCAATCCATGGGCGTTTTCATCTACGCCCGGAACCTTTGGCTGATCCGGCGCGAACGACGTTCGCTTGTATGACACTTGTTCAACGGCTCCTGGTACTGGCCGGATCGGTTGCTGCGCTACGGATATTTGTCCTGTGGCTTACTCCGACCGATCTGTTCTTTGACGAAGCGCAATACTGGGCATGGTCGCAGAACATTGATTGGGGTTATTTCTCCAAGCCGCCTCTGATCGCCTGGGTGATCCGCATCGCAACCGAGATCGGGGGCAGCGACGCGCCTTTCTGGGTCAGGATCGCCGCGCCGATCTTCCACAGCCTCACGGCAGTTATCCTCGGTCTATGGGTTGGCGAGGTGAAACCCGCCGCGGCGATCTGGGCCGCCGCCATCTATCTGTCGATGCCGATTCTGGCCGTCGGCTCCTGGATGATATCGACAGACACCGTGATGGCACCCTTCCTCGCCGGGGCGCTTTGGGCGTGGTGGCGGCATCTGCATACCGGATCGCTCAATGCGGCACTGGTGGCCGGCCTTCTGGTCGGTTTGGCCACACTTGCCAAATATGCAGGCGCATATTTCTGGCTGATCGTCGTGGTGAATGTGCTGTTCGGCGGTGCCAGACCGCGACCGCCTGGTGTCTTGCTCGCGATTGCGACATTCGGGTTGGTCATATCGCCGAACATGATCTGGAACCTGCAAAACGGGTTCATCACCTTCGCGCATACCGCTGAAAATGCCTCGTGGGATGCTGGTATAAATTTCAACTGGACGTCAATGATGGAGTTCGTGGCGGCACAGGTCATGGTCTTTGGCCCGGTCATGTTCATCTTCTGGCTGGCTGCACTTGGGTTCAGAAAATCCCGTTTCGATACATTTCTGATTTGCGGCTCACTGCCCATCCTACTGTTGGTCACCGGACAGGCCTTCATCTCTCAAGCCTATGCGAACTGGGCATTTGCCGCATACCTTTCGGCGGCTCCCCTCGTCGCCATCAGTCTGGTGCGCAGTGAGCGCCGGACCTGGTTGCGGGCCGGCCTGGCCTTGAACGTCGCGATCTCGATTGTGGCGGTTGCGCTGATTGTGGCCCCCCGCCTCAGTCCCCCCATCATGGATCGCTACCTGGGCCGGGACGCTCTGATGGACGCATTGATCCAGACGGCCGATGGCCGCGCAATGGCTGCAACCGAGCGGCAACTGCTCGCTGATCTGACCTATGCGGCAACCCGTGACGGACGTGGCGGACAGGTTTTTGCCTTTGAGCGCAATGAACCTGCCACAAACTGGTATGAAATGAATGCCGAGCGGCCAACTTCCACTCCTGTCTTGCTGATCACACAAGGGGCGGGGCCGGTCTGTGGCTCCGGTCCGGCCCAGCTTGAAGGTGTCGCGAGACCGCAGAGCGGCGCTTACCTGGGGCGGGAATTCTTCTTGTTTTCGGTGCCCGCGGGGTGCTGAGCCAGCAGACCGGAGAAGGGCATCTGAACCGGTGAACGAAAACAACAGGTGCCGGATGCATGGCATGAATTGACACAAGGAATTCAAGTATGGGTTATCTGACAACGACATGGCAATTCTGGGCGCTGCTGGCAGCTCTGTTTGCGGCGCTGACGGCCATTTTCGCAAAGGTCGGGGTCTCCACTGTTGATCCGGATTTGGCGACCTTCCTCAGAACCATCGTGATCCTGATGTTGCTCGGGCTCATCGTCTGGTGGAAAAAGAGCGCCCAGGGTCTGTCTTCGCTGACGCCGCAGGCCGTGACATTCCTGGTGGCCTCCGGGCTTGCCACCGGCGCGTCATGGCTGTGTTATTTTCGCGCGCTCAATCTTGGCGATGCGTCCAAGGTTGCCCCGGTTGACAAGCTGAGCGTCGTCTTTGTCGCGGTCATTGCCGCTGTATTCCTGGGAGAGCAGCTCTCGCTTGCTGGCTGGGCCGGTGTCGGGCTGATCGCCTTGGGTTCCATTTTGATCGCGACGAGCTGAACTGATGAAGGTGGGGATCGAACTTGATGCCATTGCGGTTCAGTATGATCTCGCGCTGGGTGGTCATGCACGCAAAGGCGAAGCCTATCGACGCATTTCGACTACGGTCAGGTATATCACGGCGAGATCGATCGCTGTCAGAACCAGCAGCATGGCGCCGCCCACGGAAAACCATTCCAGTACCTGGAGAGTACCGTAAAGTGTGGGCAATCATGCAGCCATTTCGGTTTCGGACGAAGGTTTCAACGCCGGATGCCATTGCTCGAACTTGGCGCGCAGGGTGCCATCGAGGGCTCTGGTTCGGGTTTGCAGCATGAGGTGCGCGCCTCGTTTTGACCAGCGCATTTGCTGCCGCTTGCCGAAGCGCTTTCCAACAACGGTGTTGACGGTGCTTTCGACAAAGCCGGTTGAAACGCGTTCACCGTACCGTCGTCTTTCCGCATAGTTCGGGATCATCAAGGCGTTGTTGGCGATGTAGGTCTCGAACTCGGACGCCGCCTTCCGAAGTGCCTTGATGCTGGCATAGTCCGTCTCGACAACTTCCAGATCGATGACAAGGTCTTCGATCGCTGCCTGACCATTGTGAAGGTTGCCATTCCAAAGGAACCCTTTGATCTGGCGCAGCAGGCGGGCAATGGCTTCGGCCTCTGCGGGATTGTGATGCGCAAGCCCTTTGACGTATTGCTGCATGACGGTGATGCGCATGGTGATGTGGAACCAATCTAGGATATGCTCAGAGGCAGGTGCCATGTGTCGCGCCATGTTGATGACCGTGTCTCCACCGTCAGTCATGAATGTCACTGGCTGGTTTTCCTGCCAACCCTGATCCTTCAGAACTTCATGCAGTCGCCGCTTGGGCCTGTCATCATGACTTTGGACAAGCCCAAGGTAGCGGCTCGGGCGATCTGTGGGGATGGATTTGCCGACGGTGACCTCGAAATGCGACTGACCAGCGTCGCGAGACCGAACATAGCCACCGTCGATACCGACGGTGATTTGGCCCTCAGGGTTGGGAAGCTGGGCGCGCTGGTGGGGACTGGTTTCAATGAAACTGTAACGCTCATCAGAAAGTTCGGCCTCCATCCGCGTGGCCACACGCCCCAGATGTCTGCGGATGGTGTCTGGATTTAGCCTCATATCAATCGGCAGGACATCTTTCAGCAGGTCAGTCGTGACCCCGAAAGATACAAGCGAAGCCCATTTCGTCTCAAGCCAGAGCAACTCCGGGGCGATATGGTCGGGCAAAAGTTCGTTCAGGGGGCTGAAAGTTTTGGCTGGACCATTGTGGCACTGGCAGGAATAGAAGCGCGGACTTTCAACGGCGATGTCACCGAAGACCGTCCGGTATCGAATTTGCCGGCGCCCTTTGCCACGAAGCTTTCGATCACAGCACGTACAGCGGGCACGTTTGATACAAAACGCCTCGCATTGCGCGGCAACAACTTTCCGCTGGATGCCCAAAAGAACGGCTTTGCCTTCCTCTATGGACAGGCCGATGTCACCAGCAGCCTCAATGCCCTTGGAGAATGCGGCGATCCTATCCGTGTGAGCGGTGCCATCTGGCGCAGTTATTGTGACGCTGATTTCGATATCCATCTTCGAGGTCCTGCCTGCTTGATTATATTGGTTCTGAGTCCCTCGCCCGCATGACTGTCTGCCGACTGGTGCCCATTTCGCGTGCGATGGAGGAAACTGTCGCGCCATTGGCGATCTTTTTGCGGACCAACGCCTGCTGATCAGCCGAAAGGGTTGATGGGCGCCCCAGTGTTTTGCCTTGCGCTTTCGCACGCGCCAGCCCCGATTGCGTGCGTTCGATCAGAAGGTCTCGCTCGAACTGGGCAACTGCGTTGATCACACCCATCGTCAGCTTGCCCGCAGAACTGGTCAGATCCACGCCGCCCAAGGCGAGGCAATGCACACGGATGCCCAAGGTTTCCAGCTTGGCGACGGTGGTACTGACATCGATCGCATCGCGCCCCAGCCGGTCCAGCTTGGTCACGACAAGAACATCGCCACGCTCCATCTTGTCCAGAAGACGCGCAAATCCCTTCCGCTGTGCGATGGCCTGTGAGCCGGAAACCGTTTCGGTAATGATCCGGTGGGGCTCCGCCGCAAATCCTGCGACAGCGATCTCCCGGATCTGGTTTTCGGGGTCCTGTTCGACGGTCGATACTCTGGCGTAGGCGAATGTTCTGGTCACAGCATTGCAATTCTGTCCGGAAATGATGTCCAAAACCATACACCTGTTCGATACAGGTTCAAGATAATTTATGGACAGATCATTACGCCCTGTCCGGAACCGAACCATTTCGGACGGCCCTTACCACATCTGCTGGCGCATCAGGTCGCGATGATCTCCGGATCGAAACCGCTTGTTCACAGCACCCCGTGAGAATTTCCCCGCCACAAACGGCTTGCGAGCAACCATCCGTTCCATCGCAGCTTCCACATCGTCAGACATGAAATCGGATACCGGCCGATTGGGGGCGTTCACTGCTACAACATCTTCGAGAAAACCAACCATGACGCCCATGTCATTCCAGGCATCATAACCGTCAGCCTCATCCCGCCGTTCAAGATATCCATATACGCCACCGCAATCTTCAGGCGGGCAGGCTCCGGAACCGCCTATGCAGGCCGGATAGGTTTTCTTTGGTGGCGGATTAATCGCTTCAACACGGATTTCGTGTTCCCAGTGATCCCCCATATCGTAAACGTAAGAAAATCGTTGGTTCTCGCGGAATCCAAACTGCTGCAAGGATACATCCGGGTTTCCAGCATGCAACTCGAACGAGCCGTATTGTACCGCGTGAACCTCGAAGAGGAACAGATGAATGCCCTCCCAGCCCATCGCAACCTGAAGAATGCCGTGCAGTTCACGCAGAGTCGTCGAATCCGATACCAAAACACGCCGCCAGATCATCGGGCTCAACCCAAGAAGGCGTACCTTTAGCTGATAGATTTGAGAAGCGGATGACATCCAAAATCCTTGCCAGCATCAATCCCAAAATTCAACTGCCCCACACTTTGCGGTACTCTCCT
>Ga0316207_10005745_pt1 | contig 10146 bp, 7 predicted proteins | sample 6weekpyrite_MG_FD_204943 | JGI IMG/M metagenome (GOLD analysis project Ga0316207, IMG submission 204943) | Microbial mat bacterial communities from mineral coupon in-situ incubated in ocean water Damariscotta River, Maine, United States -... | ecosystem: Environmental > Aquatic > Marine >...
GATTGAGCATCTCAAAAGCCTTCCTCTTAAGGTTTTAACTATCTCGGCAGGTTTAGTCTCGCTAGAAGCAGCAGACTCTGCCTCTAAACATGAAGAAGAACTTTATCAACACGCTGACAAGCTTTTGTATCAGGCTAAAGATACAGGTCGTAACCGTGTCAGTCACAACTGATATTTTCACCTCGAAACACCCCTTATCTCTTGTCCTGATCTTCTCAGCCTAGCCTCTTTCTACTAAGACACTTCATATATAAACAATAAGATCAATGTGGAAAATATCTAATGATAAGAAAAAGGGAAATGTTTTTAAAAAGAGGAGGATGATGCCCAAAGGCATCAATAGACTTTAGTGAAGGTCTCTCCACGTCTGTTTTTTCCATAAGAAGGCTGTTAAGATAAAGAAGATCATATAGATCATCACATACTTACCAACACGGTTACGTTCTTCTGCTACAGGGTCACCGGCTTCTTCTAAATAAGCAATGACTTTTTCAGCAGACTCCGCATTCACTCCGACACGAGGCATTGATGTACCCAATAAAAGTTGTTGAGGATCTTCAACAAATGCCGAAATATAATGTTCACCACGTGAACGGATATACATAGACAGATCAGGAGGAAGTTTTCCCATATATCCGGTAATACCTTCTTGTGCATCAAGGTGTTTGATATCAAAAGCCATCTCATCACGTTTATCTTTAAACGTCGGTTTTGTTCCAGTGATCGTCCAGTTGTTATAACGTACGTCATGACAACGTCCACACGCATCTTGGAAAGCTATCTCAGGTGTTATCTCATCTTGCTTAGGTGCAACAGATTCCATATAAGCAATAACATCCACAATGTCTTGATCCGTTGTCACCATATACTTAACCGAATCCATCTGATGCGGACGTGTCATTGAGAACTTATGATCAACATTTGACGCCATGGCAGGATCTTTAATAAGTCCTATAAGATAATTACGTTCATATAAGGCACCTGCTGTCTTTAACAATGGAGGAACCACACCACCCATAGGCGCTGCACCTGGCATATGACAACCAGTACAGTTTGCATATACCGCTTCACCGGCACTAGCATTACCCTTAAGTGCTGAGATACGTTCTACATCTGCCCAAAAAGCTTTTTTAGACTCACGTCTTTGTTCAGCCACTTGCATGTCTTTATCAAGCGCACCAAGTTTTTTGGTATCTGGCTTCTCTTTTCCTTTTTCTGTTTCAATATCAGCTTTGATTTTTGATATCTTAGTATCAACTTGAGCGATATCAGAGCTACCGCTATATGTAAACCCTTCAATCTCAACATGCGGATGCATCTGGCCATGAGCAAAAGGCTCGACTAACCAATATGTTAGAAGCGAGAAGGCAACAACAATGCTTAAAATAAATAATTCTTTTTTCATCTATTGGCCCTTATAATTTTTTTTCTGATTTAGTAATAAATGGAAGTGCGATCCATAAAGCAAAGAACACTAAGGCTGCAATCAGACCAATAGTATTAAATGCACCTTCTGGAGGCAGTTTACCCATAGCAGTCAGTACAATTAAATCTACTACCATCAACCAAAACCAAATAGCAAAGGCGCCACGACGATTTGCCGGAGCTACATTATCGCTTCTATCTAAAAATGGAAGTAAGAAAAATATCACTTGAGCAATACCAAATGCGATTAGACCAAGATCTTTAGAGAATGGACGTAAAATCTCATACGACCATAAGAAGTACCATTCAGGATAGATATGTGCCGGTGTCACCAGTCCATTTGCCGGATCAAAATTAACCGGATCCATAGCGAAACCGTAGTTCCAAAATGTCAAATAGAAAAAGAACATCAAAAAGACAGAAACCACAAACATATCCTTAGACATGAAATCATTAGCAAAACGAATCACCTTTGAACCTACTTTATCGCCGGCTAAATATTTTTTAGACTCCGCTTCAAAATCGATCTCTTCACCGTCTTGATTATTAACATGAGGAATACGAAGTGCTGCAAAGTGAATCCCGATTAAGCCAATGATAGCCAATGGAAGTAAAAGCACATGAAGCATAAAAAAACGGTTTAAGAATGCTTGACCCGGAACATAATCTCCACGAATCCACTCAACCACACCGTTAAGTTCTAAGGACCCAGCAGAAAACAAGTTAGTAATAACCATACCCGCCCAATATGACATTTGACCCCATGGAAGCATATAACCCGAAAATGCCTCAGCTGAAAAAGTCACAAAAAGAAGCATACCTGAGATCCATATCATCTCACGCCCCTTCTTATAAGAGCCATAATAAATTCCCGTAAGCATATGAATATAGATAATTAAAAAGACAACAGAAGCCGCTACTGCATGAATATGTCTCCATAACCAACCAAAACCGACTTCTTGCATAATCGTATAATTTACACTGTCAAATGCCGTCTCAACATTTGGTTGATAATACATCAGAAGAAAGATACCCGATACAAGAAGAAGCGTAAACGTAATCGCTAAAACCATCCCCATTGCCCAAAGAAAGTTGATGTTTTTTGGAATCCAATACTCAGATGCCATAACCTTTTCAACTTTTTCAATCGCTAAACGTTGATTCAACCAATCTTTGACACTGGTTGCTTTTGTAAATTTTGCCATGTATTTCCCTTCCTTTAAGCGACGACGCCGTCAGCTTTCATTTTTTTATACTCAGGACCTTCTTCCCCTAAAACCACTGAGTTACCAGCAACTTTAAAAGGAGGAATGACAAGAGGAGAAGGAGGCGGTGATTTTGTTTGCATCCCTGAAGCATTAAATTCACCCCCATGACAAGCACATAAAAAGTCTTTTTTTGCATCTCTGTAGGCAGGAATACAACCCAGGTGTGTACATAAACCAATGGTAATCATATAATGACTACCATTAACAATGATATCGCGAGCCAGTTCTGTCTCACTTTGAGAAGAGACCATCTCAGCTGTTTTTTTCAAAACAAAAATAGGTTTTCCACGCCATTTTTCTACAACAAGCTTATTCTCTTCCATTACCGAAAGGTCAATCTCTGTAAAACCGGCGGCAGCGACACTTGGAAGAGGATCCCAAGACTGCTTCATAGCGACCAAAGAGCCAACCGCACCTACACCAGCAACAGCACCAAAGGCTTTGCCCATAAATCCACGTCTGCTTGATTTTTCCATATTTACTCACTTTTTTATATTAGAGGATTTTATAAAATATACTTTCATATTAAATAAATCTTATAAAAATAAACTGCCCCATAGTACTAGTTTATGATTTAAATAAGAATTAACTCAACATGCTTTGTTATAAATCTTCTGAATTTAACTAAAATTTCAATTTAGCATTGAAAATTAATTTCGTATTTATCTTATCTAAATTTTATTCATTCATCAAAATTACAAGGCAGGAAGAGGCTAGACAGCTATTAAACAGCTACTTTTTCTCCCAAAATATAATATTTTTTTATAATATTTTTTCTAAACCCACATCACACATGTAATATAGACAATAAATTATATTCTTTCAACCTGTTTACTTTCTATGCATATTATGATACTCTCTACAGACTAGGGGAAAACTCTTAGACTATATTACTTTGGGGAGATTCAAATATATGCTAAAAAACTACTTGACTAAAAAGGGCCTAGCGGCACTTATCATTGTAACCACAATCATTTTGGTCATTTACCTATACAATGCCACCAATAAGATAGAAAGTGAAACCTATAGCAGTTTTACTGAAAAAATCTTAGATGATTTAACACATGAAGAGAACCTCTTGGAAAACATTGGTATTACGAATGCTATCTTTCTTGCACAAAGACCGGCAATAAAAGACGCACTGATAAATAATGATCGGAGTCTTGCTATTGCTGACTTAAAGAAGGTTAATAGACTTTTTCAAAAAAGCACGCGCATTGATAATATACAGATCCATATTCACGACAATAAGGTCAAATCGTTTATAAGAAGTTGGAAATTAAAAAAGTTTGGTGATGATCTAAGCGGTTTTAGAAAGGCCATTGTCAAAGTACAAAAGGAGCACACACCCTTCTTTGGTTTTGAAGTGGGTCGTGTAGGACTGACCCTACGTTCCATTGTACCTGTTAAAGATGCAGACAGTTATCTCGGATCGGTTGAATTCATCCAAGATTTCGCCAGAGTGCCAAAAAACTTTGAAAGAAAAGGAAATAATCATCTACTGTTGATTCACAAGAAGTATCTTGACACAGCTACATACCTTACAAGTGCCCCAACTGTAGGCGAATATAAACTATCCACCAACTCTTTCAATGAAGCGTTTTTACAAGCAGCACAAAGCATTGATTTAGAAAAACTAAAAAAAGAGAAATATTTACTGACAAAAAAATACTTTTTCACCTACAAAACCATCAAAGATGTTGAAGGCAATGCTCTTGGTATGCATCTATTAGCTTCACCGGCTGAAAACCTTAATACTGCTGTGAGTGATGCCAAGCAGTCCTTCCTAGCCATAGCATTAATTATCTATATCTCAATAATAGTAATATTAAGTGCCCTTATTATTCTAAGACGTAAGTAAGTCTTCTTTCCCTCATATATTTATGATAAAGTTCAAACTTTATCATAAAGTAGTTTGTTTAAAACATGTATATTCAAGATCGAACTCATCTTAAAAACCTTTTTCAATTATTTGTCTTTATTATATGACAATAAATAAAAATAATTTAGAATCTAGATAAACTTATAATAAACTTACAAAATAATTACTACTATTAACTTTTTGGAAAACTTTATATATATTTTACACTCTTACGTAATACTTGTGAATATTGGGATTAAGGTCCTAAACAATTCCTGAGGGGGAAACGAACTCATGTTACAACTTAATGCAACAACAAAAATCATCTCTGCGCTTGCAATTGCCATCACGGTCGTCTTATTGGTTTATTTATTCGATGCCACCAAGAAGGTTGAAAGTGAAATATATACTAACTTTACTAATAAGATTTTAAATGATCTTACTCATGAAGAAGACTTATTAGAAAACCTTGGTATTACCAATGCGATCTTTCTTGCAGACAGACCGGCAATTAAAGAAGCACTTATTAAAAATGACCGAAGTATCGCCATCGCCGATTTGAAAGAAGTCATCAAACTTTTTCAAAAAAGTACACGTATTGACAATATCAAGATCCATATTCATACCAATGAGGTCAAAGCCTTTATTCGAAGTTGGAAGCTTAAAAAGTTTGGTGATGATCTAAGCGGTTTTAGAAAGGCCATTGTAAAAGTACAAAAAGATCACACGCCTTTCTTTGGCTTTGAAGTGGGTCGGGTAGGACTTACTCTACGTTCCATTGTACCCATCAAAGATGGAAAGAATTATCTCGGATCAGTTGAGTTCATCCAAGATTTTAGCAGAGTACCAAAAAACTTTGAAAGAAAAGGGAATAATCACCTTCTTCTTATCAAAGACTCTTACCTAAAAATTGCAACCTATCTTAAAGGTGCTCCAACGGTCGGTAACTACAAATTGTCAACCAACTCTTTCAATGAAGCGTTTTTACAAGCGGCACAAGCCATTGATTTAGACAAACTTCAAAAAGAAAAATATTTACTGACGGATAAATACTTTTTCACCTATAAAACGATTAAAGATGTTGAAGGCAATGATCTGGGTATGCATCTTTTAGCTTCACCGGCTGAAAGTCTTAATACCGCTGTAAGTAATGCTAAACAGTCCTTCTTGACCATAGCATTGATCACCTTTATCTCCTTAATTGTAATCCTAAGTGCTCTAATTTTTCTTAGAAACAAATAAGTCTCATCGCCCTAATTTAAGATAGCATTTACTTAGGCTATCTTAAGCCTTCACTATCTCTTTCAGAACCTTTTTAAGGCTATTAGAAAAGACCATAGCCAAGTAAATTAGTTTAGAACCTTTACAATGAATTTACATTGATTTCTTATAATTTTACATTATAAAAGAGTAGGGAAAATGGATTCAGAAAAACTTAAAGATTCTCATAAACAAGTAGAAAATATACAGTCATTATTTGATGAACATGTTATTTACACGATGACCGATCTCAATGGAATTATCACTGCTGCTTCAGAAGCCTTTTGTCATGAAACAGGATATGAAGAGAGTGATGTTCTTGGGAGAACACACTCTTTTTTACGTGCGCCCGACTTTCCTGACTCTGTTTATGATCAGTTATGGGCAACTATCACTGATAATAAGACCTGGGAAGGTGAGATTAAAAACGTCAAAAAAAATGGTGAGCTTTATTGGACCAACAATGTGATCCAATCGATTTTTGACCACAATCATGAGAAAATGGGATACCTTTCTATCCGCCAAGACATTACTAAAGAAAAAATGTGTGAAAAACTTTCATTAGTTGATGAACTTACAGGCATCTATAATCGCCGTAAACTTAACATGGAACTTAATCATCAACTTATTAACTTTTACCGATATCACGATAATTTTTCTCTGGTGATGATGGATATAGACTTTTTTAAAAAATTTAATGATGATCACGGGCACCTCATTGGAGATGAAATTCTCAAAGAACTCTGTTATACCCTGCGTCACAATATCAGACAGGGTGATATCTTCGCAAGATGGGGTGGGGAAGAGTTTATGTTGTTGTTAAATAAAGCAGACAAATGTCTTGCCGAAAAGATCTGTCAAAAACTTATTGAAAAAATTCGTATAGAGGTACCAAACTATCTTAAGAGACATTTTGACATAAATGAAAAAGTCACCTGCAGTTTTGGTCTGACAACCGCAACAAAAGCAGACAGTGTTGACTCTCTTTTAGGACGCGTAGACAGGGCCTTATATCTGGCAAAGTCAAATGGTCGAAACAGGATTGAGTCTTTATAAGAGAAAAATATCTCTGTTGCTATGATCTGATAGTGAGTGCCATACCTGTCAATATAAATAAGAGACCAGGAACACTTCATGGACTTGGGACTTCTGATAAAATCAATCATGCCAATATCATCGCTAATACCGGTTCAAACAATAAGATACGTGTCGTTGAAATCGGCTTTTTACCTTTCTATGAAACGGCATAGCCCATTTTAGGTAAAGCCACCGATAAAGGATAAAGTCCAGTTAGTTCTTAGCCTGCATTTTGATATATATCTGTAAAATCTCAATCGCAGCTGGGGTCACACCTGATATTTGCGACGCTGCTTGCAAGGTAGGTGGATTAAAGGTTTCGAACTTCTCTATCATCTCATTGCTTAGACCCTTAACAATCTTAAAATCAAAACCTTCAGGAATTTTCATACCCAATTGGCGTTTCATTTTCTTAATGTCTTGCAACTGCTTTTCAATGTAACGTGCATATTTTGCTTCAATTAAAATCTGGTTTTGGACATACGTGTCAAACTTGGCAATGCGCGGTTCAAGTTTCAACAGCTTTTCAAGCGTAAAAGACTTTCTAGCGGCAATATTTATCGCCAAGGTCTTATCTGTAATATGAAGTTCATCCATCTCAGCTAGAAAGGTCAAAAACTCTTTATTAGGTTTACACTCTTGCTCGTTTAAGTACCCGACACCTTCTTGTATCTGAGCATTCTTTTGCTTAACTGCTGCATAAACCTCATCATCCAAGAGCCCAAGATTATAACCGTACTCACTCAAACGCAAGTCTGCAGATTCTTCTCTTAAAAGAAGTCTGTATTCCGCACGAGACGTAAACATACGATACGGTTCTTTTGTTCCCTTGGTGACAAGGTCATCAATCATCACCCCGATATAGGCTTCATCTCTACGAAGAATAAAAGGCTCTTTTCCTTGGTTGGACAAAGAAGCATTTATACCCGCCATCAAACCTTGCGCGGCAGCCTCTTCATACCCCGTCGTTCCATTGATTTGTCCTGCAAGATAAAGGTTATTGATCTTTTTTGTTTCCATAGAGTGTTTTAAAGAGGTCGGATTAATATAATCATACTCTATCGCATACCCATAACGCACTATTCTGGCATTCTCCATACCCTTAACAGAATGGATCATCTCACGCTGCACATCAGGAGGCAAAGATGTAGACATCCCATTTACATAGACTTCTGTATTTTCCCAAGTCTGCGGTTCAATAAAAAGATGGTGCCTTTCCTTATCCCTAAAACGGTTGATCTTATCTTCAATACTTGGACAATAACGTGGGCCAACCCCCTCAATCTGACCTGAAAAAAGTGGCGCTCTATGAAAATTGGACTCAATAATATTATGCGTTATCTCATTTGTATACGTAATAAAACATGGAAGTTGTTTTTTATCTGTTTTAAAAGCTTCTCTGTCCGTTCGAAATGAAAAAGGAGCCGGAAGTTCATCGCCTGGTTGCTCTTCCATAACAGAGTAGTCAATACTCGAACTATCAACACGCGGGCAGGTCCCTGTTTTAAGCCGTCCTACATCCAAGCCTAATTCACGAAGCTGTAAACCAAGTTTTTTGGCTGAAAATTCTCCAAAACGACCTGCTTCATGCGTTGTATCCCCAATATGAATAATACCTTGTAAAAATGTCCCTGTGGTTAAGATGACCTTCGATCCCATATATTCATTTAAGAACTCCGTCTTAACACCGATGACTGTTTCATTGTCCATAATAAGCGAATCAACAGTTTCTTGAATAAGCTGTAAGTTTGGTGTGTTTAAGGTGATATTTCTTGCAATAACACGGTACTTATCCATGTCAATTTGTGCACGGGTTCCACGAACAGCCGGGCCCTTTGCGGCATTTAAGATACGAAACTGTATCCCTGCTTCATCTGTGATAAGTCCCATCTGACCACCAAGTGCATCCAGCTCCTTTACCAAATGCCCCTTAGCTAAGCCACCTACTGCAGGATTACATGAAGTTGCCCCAACATTTTCAGCTAACATAGAGACTAAAAGCGTCTTCTGTCCCATTCGTGCAGACGACAATGCCGCTTCAACACCCGCATGCCCTCCTCCAACAACAATTACATCATATTTCATAAAGTTCCTTCTGAACCTATTTCAAAGGTTGAGAAAATTAACAAAGGAGTGTCCCCATACAGAGTCTTTTCCTTGTTTTAGTAATGAAATTATACCCTTATAAAGTAATTTTAGACATATATTGAAAAGTCATATCATAATTTAAAAATATATTTAATATAATCTTAATACAAAAAACATAATAACATTGACTATCTTCATCACTATAAGCCCTTTTTACAAACCAGTGATGACATCATATAGGTCTTTTTGAAAGAGATTTGTGTTGATTTACTATACAAGCCTGATAATTTCAAATTAATTTTAATTATATACCCTCTTTTTTATACATAGAAGAGTACAATATTTACAATCTACAGCATGAGGTGGTTTCAAAAATGTCAGACATGATGGTTTTTGCCGATGAAACAGAAACATTACAAAAAGAGAAAGCGACATGGAAGCTCTTTATTGTCGATGATGACGAATCAATTCATCATGTCACAAAACTTGCCCTTAAAGACCTTAAGTTTAAAGACAAATACCTCAGCTTTGAATCGGCCTACAGTGCAGAAGAGGCCATAGCCAAACTAAAAGATGATCCCCAATTCTGTATTGTTTTACTTGATATAGGAATGGAGACCTCTGATGCTGGTTTAGACGTCGCCAACTTTATCCGTCAACAACTTAAAGATGATCTTACTCGTATCATTATCAGAACAGGACAACCAGGCGATGTTCCTGAAAAAGACATTATTGACAATTATGATATCAATGATTATAAATCAAAGACGGAACTGACCGTAGAAAAACTTTTTTCTGCTATTAGAACGGCTATCGCTCAATATGATCAAATAAATGAACTAGCCAACTTAAATGATGAACTTGAAGAGCGTATCACTCAAGCCCTTGAGACACAAAAGAAACAGCAAGAAGCACTTTTCTTACAAGACAGAACCGTTCAAATGAGTGAGCTGCTCAATATGTTAGCCCATCAATGGCGACAACCACTGTCGCGCATATCAGCCGTCACGACCCAGTTGAAGTTTGCCCTTGCTCTGGGTGATATTGATCCCGAAGCCTTTAATCAACAAGTCGACGGTATAGAAAAATACACCCATGAACTCTCCGATACCATTGAAGAGTTTAGAAGTGTTTATGAACCTGCGCAACTTTCTGAAAATACCCCTG
>Ga0316207_10005746_pt1 | contig 10144 bp, 10 predicted proteins | sample 6weekpyrite_MG_FD_204943 | JGI IMG/M metagenome (GOLD analysis project Ga0316207, IMG submission 204943) | Microbial mat bacterial communities from mineral coupon in-situ incubated in ocean water Damariscotta River, Maine, United States -... | ecosystem: Environmental > Aquatic > Marine >...
ATCTCTCATATCAACATGCCATAAGCCATAACAAAAATCATCGGCGTTAATGATGCAAAGGCGATTAAACCAAATCCGTCTAACATGGGGTTACGACCTTTAATACTTGAAGCCAGGCCCACTCCAAGTGCCGTCACTAATGGCACCGTAATGGTTGAAGTTGTCACTCCGCCGGAATCATAGGCAATACCAATAATTTCTTTTGGTGCAAAAAAAGTCATTACCACCACACCAATATAACCCGTAATAATTAAAGAATGAATGGGCCAGCCTTTTAATATTCGCAGCACACCGACAACAATAGCAAGTCCAACGGACAAGGCAACCGTAAGCCGCAAACCAGAAGCATAACTGTCCCGCTCCGACTCATTGTTTTCGATTACGCCCCCTAATGCCGCCACTTCAGCGGCTTTATCTGCCACAGCGATAAGTGCAGGTTCAGCGATGGTCGTTCCAAAACCTAAAGAGAAAGCAAAAACGAATAACCAGAAAATACTGCCCTTTTTGGCAAAGGCATAGGCCATATTTTCACCGATTGGAAAGAGCCCGATTTCCAATCCTTTAACAAATAAGCTTAAACCAATAACAACGAGCAAGGTGCCAATAAAAAGTTGTTCCATATTTGGAATCGGCTTTTGCAAAACAAAAATTTGAAAAAAAGCAACAACAAGGATGACAGGAAGTAAATCACGGGCACTATTCCAGAGAGATCGAAAAATTTGATTAACTTGTTGCTTCATGCCTGGTGAGATTAACCTTCCATTAGTTATTAAATGTCACATTCGCCGCTTCATTATACATTGATGCTATGGAATATCATTAGTTCGATTGTTACAATTCGGGTCAGTTAACAAATGATGCTAAAACCGATATGAGCTCTCCTTGCCGCGACGAAATAAAAAAACAAGTGCAACAAGCACTTAACGAAGATATTGCAACAGGTGATGTCACCGCAGAGCTTATTGCGGCGAATAAAGAAGCACAGGCACAACTTATCTGTCGTGAAGAGGCCATTCTTTGTGGTCGCGACTGGTTTAATCATGCATTTTATTTACTCGATAACACTATTGAAATTCATTGGTTTTTTAAAGAAGGTCAACGTTTAAAAGAAAACGATGTTGTTTGTGAAGTTAAAGGCAATGCACGCCATATTTTAAGCTCTGAACGCACCGCGCTAAATTTTTTACAAACCTTATCCGCCACGGCAAGCACAACAAATCGTTACGTAAAAGCGGTTGCGGGTAGCAACTGTAAAATTCTTGATACCCGTAAAACCATTCCTAACTTACGCCTCGCACAAAAATATGCTGTTAGCTGTGGCGGTGGTGTTAATCATCGTGTTGGTTTATACGACATGGTTTTAATAAAAGAAAATCATATTCAGGCGACCGGCTCCATAACCGCAGCGGTTACGACAGCACGAAAAAACCAACCCGCGTTAAAAATTGAAGTAGAAGTTGAAAATCTTGATGAACTTCAACAAGCGCTCGATAACAACGTTGATCGGATCTTACTCGATAATATGGATCTCAAAACACTGGAAAAGGCCGTTGCTATAACCAACAAGCAAACGGATCTTGAAGCATCCGGTAATATCTCTTTAGGCACTATTCGAGCTGTTGCAGAAACCGGGGTGGATTATATTTCGACAGGCGCAATTACAAAAAATATTGCTGCCGTCGATTTCTCTTTACGTTTTATTAAAGAAGATTAAACGGCTTTATTGAGCTGCGATAATCATTCGTTATTTTTAATACGAACAATCACTTCCAGGCTCGAAGCCGTTGTGCCTTGCGGTAACTCAGCAAGTTGTTCGATCTGAATTTCATCAACCGGAATATCCGTTAACTCATTTGTATCCGTGTTAAAAAAGTGGAAGTGTTTACTTACATTTGAGTCATAAAAAACTCTGCTCGGATCAACAATCACTTCATTGACTAAACCTTTTTGTGCAAATAAACCCAGGGTATTGTAAACCGTTGCTTTTGACACATTTGGGCTGTCTTTATTCACCATTTTCAAAATTTGCTCTGCTGATAAGTGCTGTGGTTTTGCAAAAATAATCTTCGCAATATCGAGCCGCTGTGCCGTAGGCGTTACACCGACAACTTTAAATTTAGTTATAAGATCATCCATCACGTAGTCCAAAAATGATTAGCTTAGCGAAAGTATAGGGTATTGACTGAGATCATGTCTATATTTTAGCCACGATCCAATACATAAGGACTTGAATTTAGCGTATTTTCCCGTTTTAAAATAATATCAGCCGCTAAACGCGCCGATGCAGCCCCCAAAACAATCCCATTTCGGTAGTGCCCGGTATTGAGGTATAAACCTTCAATGTCAGGAACCTCGCAGATATAAGGTATTCCTGTGTTCGAACCCGGCCGCAATCCTGCCCAATGGTGCTCAACTTCTGCCTCTGTCAAACAGGGTGTAATGCGATAAGCCTCCTCCATGAGCTCTTTTTTTGCTGCCATGGTGGTCACTTTTTCAAATTGCGTATGTTCCAAGGTACTGCCCACTAAGACGCGCCCATCTTTACGCGGAATCACATAACGATCCCGGCTTAACACAATGCGTTTGATCTTATCAGGCTCAGATTTAAAGAGAATCATTTGCCCTTTTACCGGTGCCACATCAATATTTATTTTTATATTTTTCAATAAGTTAGTACTCCATGCTCCACTCGCAACCAGTACTTTATCGGCTTTTAGCTCCGCTTTATTTGTCTTAATCCCGGTGATTTTATTTGCCGTTTGAATAAAGCTTGTCACCTCGGTTTTCTCTAAAAAACGCACGCCGCGTTTCAGCAGGTATTGCTTTACCGCCTTAACCAAACGTGGGTTCCTAAGCTGCCGAATATCGGGCATCCAAATGGCTTTTTTAGTGCCAATACAGGCTTCATCTAACTCTGGTTCAACCTCATAAACCTCTTTTTTATCAATGAGTTGCAGGTTTGAAGACCATTTATCAGCCCATTCAAGCGCTTGCTCGGGCTCATCTTCTAACATTAATAAACCGCTTTGAATAAGCTCGGCATCAATGCCCGTTGCGTCCTTAATTTCGGCAATGAGTTCAGGGTAATAAGCTTGTCCCCACTTTGCTAATGCGCTTACCGCGGCCGGATAACGCCATGGATAAAGTGGAGACACAATACCGCCGCCGGCCCATGAAGATTCACGCCCCGCTTCACCTTGCTCAACAATCGTGACCTGCATTCCCGCTAAAGACAATTCACGCGCGGTTAGCATGCCAATAATGCCACCGCCGACTATCAAAATATCTGACAAAGACTTCTTTCCTAATAATTATTGTTGCCGAATTATGCCATTACTGGCGTATTCAATCTTGTTAAATATGCAAAAATACCGCTTAGAACGGAATCGGGTAAAATTTCAGGGAAAGCAGCATTTGCGATTATGAGACCTGCGTAGCATTTTTATAAAAACAGCAACCACTCATCCGCAAAACAGACAAGCTGGTCAGATAGTAACTGAACAACCCAACTCAATAGGCTATAAATATGATTATGAAACAAACCGGACTTACATTGATCGAACTTGTCGTCACCCTGGCTGTAATCAGCATTTTGCTGGTTTTGGGTGTACCGCAATTCCAAAGTACCACCGCCAACAGTCGATTAACGACCACGATAAATAAACTAACCGGCGATCTTGCCTTTGCCAGAACGGAAGCGATTAAACGTGGGGAACCTGTTGCGGTAACGGCCAGTAGTAATAACTGGGCCAATGGCTGGACAACTGCCGTCACCATAAGTGGCGTAACAGAAGATTTACGCTTTTCGCCCGCATTAACCGCTGATGTAGCATTAACCACCAGCGGTGTGAATGCGATCCAATTTAATGCCGATGGCCGAAGCACCGCCAGTGTCAACTTTACATTATGTGATGACAGAACAGGGAGCTTTGGCAAACTCGTTAACCTGGCCACAACAGGGCAAACTTTTCTCAGGGTTAATCAGACATGCCCTTAGGTGAAAATATGAATATAACCAACCAACATAGAATGCCACAAAAAGGCTTCACACTCTTAGAGGTCATGGTTGCGATGGTTATTTTTGCTGTTGGCATGTTAGGCCTTGCAGGTATCCAGGCCTTATCACTAGAAGGTTCTCATTCATCTTACTCGCGTAGCCAGGCAGTTTTATTGGCCTATGAAATGGTAGACAGGATGAAAGCCAATTCATCAGCAGGCGCAAACTATATCTCAACAGCTGCAACGGCGGTAGCTCAACCAGCAACACTCTGTGACGGTGCAACTTGTGGTGCCGCACAAATGGCAAGTTTTGATTTATGGCAATGGAAACAAGCAATACAAAATTCTTTGTTGTCGGGAAAAGGAAGTGTGGCAAGTGCAACAGTTGGTACCATCACAACATATACCATTAGCGTTCACTGGGATGAAGATCGCACCGGCGTAACAGGCACAGACTGCCCGCCTGACGATGCAAATGACTTACGTTGTTTTCAACTCATAACTCAGTTGTAAAAATAAATGAAACTTAAGCTAAATACATTAAATAAAACATGCGGCCTCAGTTTAGTTGAGTTAATGGTTGCCATGACAGTAAGCGCAATTTTAATGCTGGGGATTTCTGAAATATTCAGTATTAATTCACGCTCTTACAAAATTCAGGATGAGAATGCACGCATGCAAGAAAATGGACGTTACGCTTTTAACACCTTAATGGAAGACATTCGTCGTGCAGGTTACTTTGGCGGGAGTGCCGCAGTAGATGAAGTCACAGGAAGCCTGGGTATTGCCACTCCAGCCACAACCTGTTTAACCAGTGATACAAGCTGGGCAAGAATGATCGAACGAGCTATTTATGGGCTCGATGACAGCAATATGGATGCGAAAAGTGATTATAAAGCGTGTATTCCTATTACAGAATATAATCAAGGCGACATACTCGTGACCCGTTTTACAAAAAGTACTATCGTAACAGCATTTGATGCCAACCGACTCTACATCCGTAATTCACTATTTAATGGCCGGTTATTTAGAGGGGCTGACCAGGCCGTTACTGCCAGTAACAGCGTACCTGAAAAACCATTTGCCGCACGTGAACTTGCTGCGCATGCTTACTATGTTGGTCCTAGTGGCCGTAACTGCCGTTTTAATGATGCAAGTGATACCCCCATTCCAATTCCCGCACTACAACGTGAAGTATTAAATAGCGCAGGCATTCCAACACGAGAAGAAGTGGCAAGTGGTATTGAAAACTTACAAGTTCAATATGGCATTGATAACAGTGGTGATTTATCAGTCCACCAATATTACGATGCAGATGAAATTGGTAACAATGCCGCCATTACCCCTAACTGGACTCAAGTCATAACAGTGCGATTTTGGGTTTTAGTCAGAGCCGATTGCCCAACCAATGGTTATACCAATACCCAGACCTACACCATGGGGGATGCACCCGCATTTACTCCAAACGACGGTTTTAAAAGACAACTTTATAGCACAGTAGTTACCGTCAGGAATTAAAGGAAGTTCCTATGCGTATGAATAATATAAAATTCTTATCAGCGAAAAAACAACGTGGACTGGCGCTTATAATGTCGCTTGTGATTTTGTTAGTGCTCACCTTGCTAGGTGTGACATCAATGAACACATCAAACTTACAAACACTAATGACGAACAACAGCCAATACCAAACTTCAGCTCTCCACTCTGCCGAAGAAGTTGTAATTGCAGCAGAAGCAGTTGTTAATGCACATATTGCCTCCGGTACAACAACACAACCTACGGGTTATTACTACATCGGTGTTAATGCAGAAAATGAAATTGATCTTTCATCATTTAACTGGGACGGCACCAATGTTGCCTCAGTGGGGTCAGCCAAATATATTGTTGAGTACACAGGTGACACAACCATCAATGCAGCATCGCTCGCCTGGCGACAAAGCCAGGGTATTGCAGGTGATACTATTTCTGTTTTTCGCATAACAGCACGTGCACCTGCATCTCGTGGTGCCATGCGCTATGTGCAAACTGTTTTTGTCACCATTGACGCGCCGGCATCATAATCAGATATTACGATAACGAGGAGTACCGTTATGCTTAATCAAAAAATCACTCTCACATTTAAGAGTTTGTCCTTATCATTAATTATGACAAATTCACTTTTTGCTGCAGCCGTTTTTGAACCGGCAACCGTTCCCCTGTTTAACATTGCACCTTATGCTGTATCCAACTCTAACGTCAGTGAGGGTGGCGCGAAAGCCTACCGCCCCTGGTTTGAAAATGGTACATGGCAAGGTGACATCATCGAATACGATATATCATCTACTGGTGCTAAAACTACGACGGTTGATTACTCAGTGCAGCCAGCCACCACATCTGGCAGTAACTGGTCTGCCCGTATTAAATTTGATGCTGCAGTTACAGCTGCACCAACAACCTATTGGAATACAGGCAGAGAGATTATTTTTCATGACGGTACAAACCAAAAGGCCTTTCGTCATACAAACCTTTCAGCCGCACAAAAAATAGCCCTTACTAGCAACAACTTAGACTATATACGTGGTGACCAATCAAGAGAAACAGATCAACCAAACGGTACCTTAAGAAAACGTTTTAATTTACTTGGCGACATTATTCATTCAAATCCTGTTTATGTTGCTGCACCTGATTCACGATTCACCGGGTTACCAGGATACGGTGCCTTTAAATCAGCTAAAGCCAATCGTTCACCTCGCGTTTATGTTGGTGCAAACGATGGCATGTTACATGCGTTTAATGCCACAACAGGCAGTGAAGAGTGGGCTTATATTCCCTCTATGCTTATTAATAATTTAAAAACACTTACCCAATGGCCATCAACTCACAGCTATATGGTAGATGGACAGCTTGCTGAAGGGGACATGGATTTTGATAATGCGGCCGATACCTATAGTTGGCGCTCAATTCTTGCCGGTGGTTTAGGTTCAGGAGGAAAGGGGTTCTTTGTTCTCGACATTACAAATCCAAGTGTGAGTGATGAAGCATCAGCGTTAACCGATGATAAAAAAATTCTTAAAGAGTTAGATGGTAGCGATGCTGATATCGGTTATATCTATGGTAAAGCACAAATCGCACGTCTCCCTGCAGCTTTTCATACCGATGAATGGGCCATTATCACAGGTAATGGTTATGGTAGTACTAATGGAGAAGCGAAGTTAGTATTAATTGATAAAGATGGAAATGTGACAAAAATGGGCGTTCCTGGAGCAATTACAGGAAACGGTTTGTCTGCTCCAACATTAGTGGATATAGGAAGCAATTTTGATGTTGATGTCGCCTATGCAGGTGATCTTAAAGGTAACTTGTGGAAGTTTAATCTTGCCAGTAATGACACTACAGGCACATTACTTTATCCGGATACTGTAAATGCAAATGCTGATAAACCCATTACAGCGGCACCGGATGTACGGCGACATCCCAATGGTGGTTATTTAGTTTATTTTGCGACAGGTAGTTTATTAAGTAAGGCTGACTCGACAAATACTTCTACTCAAAGTGTTTATGCGATATGGGATGGTGCCCCCGGTGGTAATACTACTATGCTTACGCAAACACTCGGTACAGAAACCCACAGCTATGTGGATAACAAAAGTACACCTGATGATCTTACTGACGATGTAACAGTATCAACCAGTGTGCGCACTAGTACTAATACCGTTATTGATTGGGCGGTGCACAAAGGCTGGCAGGTAGATCTGAATATTTCAGGCGAACGCGTGGTCTCCGGTATTGTTATTCGTGCTGACCGATTACAATTTGTTACGCATAACCCACTAAGTGGCGATCACGGTGACGCTTGGTTACTACAATTAAATTACCTCAACGGTGGCACAGGACCCGGAGTTTTTCTTGATCTTAACCAGGATGGTGGTTTAAACGACAGCGATAAAGCTAATAATAAAATTCCTGTCGGCATTCAAATGGGCTTTGGTAGTTTCTCTGAACCTAATATTATCCGTGTTTCGGGTAGCCGGGATAATATGTATATTAATGGCCTCTTCTTAGAATACGTGGAAGGCTGTACTGAAAATTGTTCAAGTGGCTTTCAAGGTGGCCATATCGATGTGGAAACTGATGGCCCTGCGGCGGCAGCAACTGCGACGACCGTATCAGACAGTTATTGTTATGAAGATGGTAACCGTGCAGCGGGTATTCCTGTTGATACAAATGGTAATGCTTTAGCTTCTCCTTTTACTGGTGCAGTTGTGCGATCGGGGGGGGATTTCTCAGCTTTCAATGATTATGATAGTCGTAATAATGGTGACCAACAGCACGATGGTTATGGTGGCGAAGTGGATGGTCATATCCATGAGTACGACAAACAACATGGTCAAGTATATGTAGATGCTATTAACCTTGAACCACTTTGTGAACAAACCAAAGCGAGTGGTAGCGGCACGAATGACCGTCAAGATCTTGCTCGCGTCACTGAGTATATAAGCGACTATGATAAAAAGTTTTTTGCAATCATAGCCAATGCTGATTTGTCATCGGGTAGTACATTCCACCTCGGTGCTAAATCATGGAATGTTTTAGTTTATCAAAAACTGATACATCAAAAACTCAATGCCTGGAAATCTGCTGGTGCGAATACCAGCCTTGACGCTGGCGTTAGCAATTCCTTTACCGCAATGATGGTAGACGAAAATGGTGATTCACTACTTCATTCTATTAACACCATGATCGCAGCAGGAAGCGGCACAGGAACACTCCGTCACTCATTCAATGACAGAGCCCTCGCGGATGGCGGATTAATGGGAAATATTCCTGCATGCGTTGGTCCAGATCCGGAAGAAAACATCAGCACTGACAGCAGTGGAGCCAACACAACTGCTGATACCGGCCGCTGGAGGGGGGGAAGTTTGGTGACGCAATTAATTAGTGTTACTGATTACTTAGCCGATACAACGACGGTAGTTGAACAAACACCAACTGATCTCGCAACATTTAAAACAATCGATGCTACAGATGTTTATCTTGTAGAGGATGCACTCGATGCGACCGTTTCACCTGCAGTTGCAGGTACAGATGGTACAAATGAAACCTATGGTGGACTACGTGCGCGTCATCGTGCCGGTGGGGCCGTTAATGGAGCAATAACCAATAATCCTGCTTTCTTATATGAAATCCTCCTATTTTGGCATTATTCCAAAACAAACACTCGCGCACAGGATGTTTGCTATGGTCAAAACGGTTATGAAGCGAGATTCGCTGCCATTATTGGCTCATATTCCACTGAGGCGGTGCTCGCACAATTAGCTACCAAACAAGCCGAGTTAGCCGAAGCTCAAGCAGCCCTTAATGCATGTGTTAGTAGATGTTGGAGGAAACAACGTATTGTGAATAGACTGAACAAGCAAATTGAAGAGCTTCAATCCGCCTCAGGTGATCAAAGCGTTGTAAATACAGGTGTAGTCCGTTTACCAGATGATGCTGATACACCTGTCACCCCCTCTCTTGGGCCGAACTTTCAAACAGGACGACGTACATGGATAGATTTGTAAACTCATAAACCTTACACCAACGCTTATTCTTTACATTTAAGCGTTGGTTACTTTGCAAAAATAAATTTAACATTAGATGGGTTTAAAAATGAAACCTTCACAACCACACAAAAGACAACATTACATAAAATTAAGTAACGGTTTCACCCTGATTGAGGTCATGATTGTTGTCGCTATTATGGGACTTATTACCGTTGCCGCATGGCCATCTTATGATCGTTACCAAACTAAAAATCGTCGTGCAGATGGTATCTCAGGTATATTAATCAAAAGAACAGAACTTGAAAAATGTTATGCCAGTTACGCAGGTAGTGCCAATCATGGATACAATGGTGGAAAGTGTGATACCGCAACAAAAAATAGTTCCGAAGGACACTATTCTATCGCGGTAACAAACCTGGCGGCTGAAACGTATACGCTCACTGCAACACCGCAAGGAGCACAAACTGACCCGGAGTGTACCGTACTCACCTTAACGCACTTAGGTGTTAAAGGCTTTACCAATACCAACACAGGCAGTGATCCTAAAGGTAGTTTACAAAGGTGTTGGAGCCAGTAATAGGAATGTCGTAAGTCGTAAAAGACTAAAGACTAAAGACTAAAGA
>Ga0316207_10005747_pt1 | contig 10142 bp, 10 predicted proteins | sample 6weekpyrite_MG_FD_204943 | JGI IMG/M metagenome (GOLD analysis project Ga0316207, IMG submission 204943) | Microbial mat bacterial communities from mineral coupon in-situ incubated in ocean water Damariscotta River, Maine, United States -... | ecosystem: Environmental > Aquatic > Marine >...
GCAGATAAATGATTGTATGAATCAACTCAAAGCAGAATATCGTGAAGCGTTGTTTTTACGTGATATAGAGGGGTATTCTTATAAGGAAATAGCCGATATTACCCAGGTTCCCAGAGGCACAGTGATGTCCAGATTATCGCGGGCGCGTGAGAATTTACAAGCGATGCTGATTGAGCAATATTCGAAGGCGAAAAAAAATGAACTGTGATGAAGTCCAGCAACTGCTAGAGGCTTATCTGGATGGTGAGCTAACGCTGTCGGATAGACGCGATATAGATTTGCATATTAGTGAATGTAAAAGTTGTTTACGCCAGTTTGAAAACTTACAAAAGTTACAAATCCAGATACGAAGCGTCCAGTATCAACCGCTGCCGGCTGCGTTAAAAGGCAGCATTGAAAACAGTCTTCGAGATATAACGGGTGAGCCTGCCAGGCGTTCTGAACTATTCCGCTGGATAAGCATTGGCGGCGGCTCAATGATAACCGGCGTGTTGGCAACCTGGTTAGTAATGACGGTATTATTAATTAGTCCGGCCAGTTCGCAGATTGCAGACTCTGTTATCAATATGCATATTAATTCTTTATTGGCCGATCATATTACTGATGTGCGGTCAACGGATCGACATACGGTTAAGCCCTGGTTTAATGGTCGGATTGGTTTTGCACCACCGGTTAAAACGTTTGAGCCACAAGGCTATCAGTTAATGGGTGGGCGACTCGATTATCTTGATGGACAGACCGTTTCGGCACTGGTTTACAAACGTCGTGCACATGTTATTAATTTATTTGTATTAAAAAATAATCACCCGTCTGATACGCGTTCCACAGCTTCATTACAACGCCACGGTTATAACCTTGTTTCATGGCATAAAGAAGGCCTGGCATTCTGGCTAATATCAGATCTGAACAAAAAAGAATTAATGCAGTTTGCAGCTTTAACTCAGAAATAAAAAAATATCGGAATTTTTTAAAGCCCTGAATAGTTAAATTAACAGGCTTTAGGTTACACACAGGCCTGGTATCTTAAATAATTATCAGGAGGAAAAAATGGATAGACGATCTTTTATCAGACTCAGTATGGCAGGTACGGCAAGTGGTATTATCGCACCAAAGCTAGTTCTGGCAGGTTCATTAAGTAGCAAGCTGAGTAGCCATAATATGGCCGGCGGCTTGTATTATACAAAAGAAACACCGGGCCGTTGGAAGAAAAAAGCAGGTGCCCATTCACCGATTATCATGAAAACGGATAAGGGCGTGCAGGTGATAACCGGTCATCCTATGAAACCGGGACAGCACTGGATAATAAAGCATGTTTTATTAGACAAAGATTTTAATTACCTGGACCAGCGTATATTTAATCCTGTACAAGATAAATCTGCCGTATCCGATTTTTCATTGGATAATATAACAGGTGCCATTTATGCACTGAGTGTCTGTAATTTACACGATTCATGGTTATCGGTGCTGGAAGTTTAACGTTTATTTTTCAAGGAGAGCGATGGTTCTCCTTTTTAATTTAAATGTTAAATATCAGTTAGGGATTAAAAATGAAACGTAAATTAATAGTATTGCTGTTTGCCTGTTGCATGATGATTAACTCTGTAAACCTTTATGCTGAGGGAGATTTAACGACCCAAAAAGCAATCAGTCAAACGGTATACCTGGGCAACAAATCGAATGCGATGCGTTTTTACCCGGCGCATCTTAAATTTGAAACCGGTAAACTCTATAAACTGGTCTTGCACAATCCAGGCACGTTAAAGCATTATTTTACTGCCGAGGCCTTTTCGCGTTCAATCTTCACTCGCAAGGTCGAAATTAAAAATAAAAGTAACGTTACCATTTCGGAAGTGAAAGGTGTTATTAATGAAATAGAAGTTTATCCGGGTGGCACGGCAGAATGGTGGTTTGTACCAATAAAAACACTTCAAGCAGCCCGTTTATATTGCTCCATCAACGGACATGCAGAAGCAGGTATGCATGGCAGTATTTCAATTGATTAATTTGATGGCGCTTATGATTAAGTTGCGGATGTTCATCATTTTTACCGCCCTGTTACTGCAAGGGTTTGCTGCTATAGCAAGTAATGAATTTAATGGCCGCTGGTATGCATTCGCTAAAGTGAAAACCGATTTAAATATGAAACCCGGAATGAATACGAAGCGAGCAAAAGCCATTATCTGCACTGGTTGTCATGGGGCGGATGGTAATAACGATAACCCGGATTATCCTAGGCTTGCCGGCCAGCATAAAAGCTATTTAATAAAACAACTTACCGATTTTAAAAAAGGTTATCGTAAGGAAGAGCATATGACGGCAATGGCCGGGGCAATTAGTTATAACGATATACCTGATATTGCTCATTATTTTTCAGTGCAAAAAATAAAACGGCTCGCACCGGTTAAAAAAAATAAAGATTTAGATAAGTACAGCTCAATTAAAAAGAGTTTGTTTTTGAAAGAAGGTAAAAAATTATATCAGTACGGTAACACAAAAAAATCAATAACTGCCTGTGCGAGTTGCCATGGTATTAATGGGCGAGGGCTGGCCAGCCAGCAATATCCTGTTTTAGCCGGCCAACATAAAGCGTACTTGTTAAAAGCTTTGCGGGCATTTCGTTTCGGTAAACGATATAACGATAAAAATAGCTTGATGCGTAATATTGTACTAAAACTAACAAATGATGATATCAAGGCACTGGCAAGCTATCTTGCCAGCTTAGAATAAAAAAGCCCCTTTTAAAAAAGGGGCGAGTGAGCATCAAGGTGATGTCAGGAGTTATAATAAAATTTTGTAAAAAGCTTAGCGTAACGAATTGCCTGTTATTATGTTGTCATCCTGGCCGAGTTAAAGAACTCAGGTATTGAGTCGGCCTTTAAATCAAACTTGCTGCTGGCAGGTTGTGAGTCAACGCCCATGTGCTGCCGTAATGCATTAATTACATGTTTGGGCTCAATTCGGGTTCCGTTTGTTGCGTCTTTTTGTAAGGTAGTAAAATCAATTTTCTCAGCGTAGTGTTTCTCGTCTGATGCGCCCACGACTCGATTGCCCCATGCAGGGTTGTTAGCCATAATCACACTGCTGGTAATACTCCAGTGATCTTTACCGTTACCGCCGTTGTAGCGATTAGTCCGGCCAAAGTCTGACGCGATATGTACTACTAACCTGTCCTGAATATTAAACTGGTTCGCGATATGCCAGAGTAGGTCAACGGTTTGGGTCAGGCGGGTTAATGCACGCGCCTGGCGTACATCATGATCGCCATGGGTATCAAAACCACCCAGGCGAATATCAGAGCTTAAGCTAACGCCTGCTTTAAAGGCCGCAATCGTACTTGCAGCCTGAGAAAAATTAGCACTATTGGGGTTGAAGCCTTTCATATCCGCTGTTTGTAGTAAGTTGAGGTATTCTTCAAAACTCCCGTCCGAGTAGATCGACTGCAGGTAATTGGCATACTGTCTGCGTTGTTTAGCCAGCTGTGTATTGTCAGTAGCCAATGGGCTTGCCTTGTTTTGTCTGAACTGTTTAATTAAGGCAAGCTCATCATTCTGTAAGAATGTATCGCTTCTATCTGAGCGAAATAAATTTGGTTGAGCCAGGCGTTTTAAATTATTAATCGCACCCGAACCGGCGATAGTCGATGGTGCTATTAATTTGCCACTATTAGGCCGGGTAGTCCCGGCTAGCCAGGGCATGAGTTGTTGGGTTTTGGTGCTGGCTGCAAATAATGCGGCAACGGATGGAAAACCATCCTGTCTTACGCCCGTCATATTATTAAAGGTGCCGGTACTATGTGAGTTTGATTTAACATCCACGCCATTGATAACCAGCATTTTTTGATAGTGCGCTTTAAAGAAAGCATCGTTATCGGCAAAAGGTGCGTAATTTATATTGCCAACAGTTTGCGTGGTATTGTTTGTAGCCCAGTTATTAATAATCCGTTCACCGGGAACATTCATCTTGGGGTCACAAAAACTGGTAGGATCCCAGCCGCCACCTGCAAAAACGGTGACTATAAAATTGCCCTGATAATCAGTCGCTGCTCTAAGTAAGCCAGGATTGCTAGCAAATAGAGTTGCTGCTGCTGTTGCTTTTAAAAAATTTCTTCTATTCATAGCGAGCCTCTCTTATTCGTATATGTAATCAGGATCTGACATAAGTGCGGCCAACAGGCCACGCCATGGTGTCATAACAAAATTTACATCGTCGCGTGAACCACCGATGCGGTTGTCACAACGGGTATAGGAATCAACCCGTGTTGCAGTCCCGGCATTTATCCGTGCCTGACGTAAGTCCAGGAATAGCTGGTAAGCCTGGCTTGCTTCAGTCGAAGTCGAACTGATAAAGCGGTTATGTAAACGCTCATAGAGCACAACGATTTGGTTGCGGATCGCATTTTCATCCAGCGTTGTACGTTCTACTTCGCTAAACAGACTGCGGTTATTTTTTTCCAGACTAAAGTCATAGACCACCGCAGCACATGACAACTCATAAGCCTGACGTTCTGCAACGCGGAACATCATCGACGTAAGTTCGGTGGCACGACGCTCCACCGTTACATCATCGGCTGCGCCATATAACATTCTAAATTCACGATCCAGGCGTGGGCGGGTGCCTCCCCACGTTATACCGGTTAATGAAGCCGTTTTGTTTTTAAGCTCGGTATGTGACAGTAATCGACGGCCACCCATATGGATGTCAATGTCGGTATCCGCTTTGTTGGCTTCGACTTTATTCGCGGCGAGGAAGGTATCTGTTAACATCATATTGGCTAACAATATTTTCAGGTTAAGGTGTTGTCTGAAATCATTAGCCAGGGTATTAATAACCGTTTGCTGTGCATCAAATTGGTTGCGTGGTGCATCATCCCCCAGAACATCTTCACCAAAGACGGCAAACCACCAGAATTTCACTGCACCTGTTGCAAAGCGGCTGTCTGCGACAATACGTTGAGCCAGCCATTGTAAAGGATCGCCGGTTGCTTGCTGGTTATTAAACCCAGCCGGTAGCATATCCTGGTACCAGTCTACGCCAGGGTTACGCTGACGATAACGTCGGTCAAGTGAATCAGTACCAAATGCTTTATAGCCAACACGTTCATGAAAGTATTTAAACGCACCTGCAATAGGGTCGAGCGTTTGATGGCAAACCGTACAAGCCGGATTATTCAATGTTGGATTATCTTCATCGGCTACATCCGTAATGTTGATGGCACGTTCCGCTGATTTTTCAATATCAAATCCAAGGAAGTGATACAGCGTCCAGCGCGCACGGGCACGGTTACGATTTGTTGCCGTGGTGCCATACTTGCTTAAGAACGACCAGGTAGAAAGTACGCCGGCATGTGGGAAGTTAGTAATCCGTGACTCACCGGTTGCATTTCGATTAAAGGTCTCCGGTGTTTTAGCGTCCTGACCATTGTTTTTAGCGACACGCCATTCGCCTGCAGAAAGTTCAAGTCCGGTATTATAAGACTCATCCGTATATTGACTAACCATCGTATAATCTGCCGTAAGTATTTCACTATATGGGCGGTTATTCATTACCACGTTTGCAATAATTTCTAATGGCTCTTCAGCCAGATCGCGTCGAACAACATTACGATTTTCTCTTTGATTAACATTCCGAGTATAAAATCGGTTGTAGGTTTGTACGCCGTTACTACTAGTTTGTAGGTGACGACTATTCAATCTTGCATTGGCACCATTTTTAAGAAACTCTTTAAAGCCATCGCCCTGCATTAAGTTAACAATTTCGGAGCGCAAAGTCGTATTGCTTACACCCTGTAAACTAAGGACTTTGCTGCGACTGGGGATTTCTCCAGTCAAGTATAATGAAGCTCGGCGATATGTTTCAGAAGCAGACTCGGTAGTAAAGTCATTACTTGTTGCTGGTTTACCAGGAGTCGTAGGATTGTCATTTGTTGGTGGCGGTGTAATGGTAATACCAACAAAGTTAGCGAGCAGGTTATATTCAGCTGAACCCAGTGCTAAGATTGGGCCGCCACCATGTTGCGCAAGACCGCGTGATTTATCAAGTAGTTGCTGGCGTTTGCTGGTACTGTTAGCGACATAGTTAGTAATTTGAGCTTCATTAAAACTAATATCGTCAGATGAATTTCCTTTTTGGAAAACAAGATCTGTTCCACGCGCAGGGCCAGTCGCACTGTGACACGAAAGACACTTGGGCTGTATGACCGAACGGTTAAGCGTTAGTGTTGGTGCGGGTGTTGTTGGTTTATTGGGAGTATCAGGATTAGCCGGTGAATCGGGGTTACTAGGATTATTTCGTGGTTGTTCGATAGAGATTAACAGCGCTTCGAAATTTTTATACTCTGTGGTGTTTTCATTTCCAAACACTGCGCCACCCGCGTGAAAGGGTAAGCCTATGGATTTGGAAAGCAGTAATGAACGACCGCCCGTCTTGGCCATATAGGCTTTAAGTTTGTCAATCGTTCCATTCTCGTTGTTTTCAAATAATACCAATCCGGTACCATCGGCAACCCCGCCGGCCTTGTGGCAGTTAATGCAGGTATTTAAACCGGCTTTAACCGTATTATAATTTTTTGAAATCTCTGCACTATTCTCAACGGGTGTTAGGTTATCACTGGTACCAATTGAAGTGTTGTCACTCGTTCTTTTGTTATTTTCATCTATACCACCAGTGCCGGCTCCACCCCCACAAGCGGTAAGTGTTATGGCAATCGCGTTGATGGCTAAAATTTTTGAAAGTGAATTCATACACTCCTCCTTTGAAAATAAGGACGTTGGTATTCTTTACCGACCCTTTGTCTATTTAGTCGGGTGTTGCACCTGACTAAACCGTCACTGCACAATGACAAAACTAAATTCTTATTAACTGAATTTTTTCTATGTTTTGTAGTGCGTTTGTCATACATAGTAGTTTCAGAAGGTGGTGAATTCAGAGTACTGGTTCACGTAAGTGTAAAGACTTGTATTGTTTGGAAAAAATTTGAGCCTGGTCACAAATAAATTTTAATTATGTTTAAAAACATAAACATAGAAAGGCAAAAAAACACTGTATTTATAGATTATTCGCTATCTTCAAATAAAAGATGTTGAAACTGTGAAGCTTGCAACCACTCGCGCCCTTGCGTTGCGCCAAGTAATAAGGCAGTTGTGGTTGCTGTTCCGGCAACTAAACAGGTAGACGCGTGTACGCTTACACTGCTTACACCTTGTTCAGGCCAACCGGTTTTTGGATTTATAATATGGCAGTAACGTTTATTATCAATAATCATATAGCGCTCATAATTACCACTGCTGGCTATACCACCGTCTACTATATCGATGGTGGCAATAGCGTCAGTCGGTTTATGAGGGTTACGGATGCCAATTTTCCAGGGTTGATTATCGGGTTGTGACCCGACAATGCTAATATCACCGGCCAGTTCGACCAGGCCATGTTTTATACCCTGTTGCCTCAATAATGCCGCAATAGCATCGGCGGCGTATTCTTTAACTACCCCACCGAAATCAATTTCCATCTTTTCGGGCAGAGTTAAGACCGGGTTTTGCCAGTTAAGTTTTTGCCAGCCTACGTGGGCAAGTAGCTTGTGTATATCCTGTGTAGCTGGCAGTTTATTTGATTTAAAGTCCCAGGCTTTGCGCAGAACACCGGAGGTAATATCAAACAAGCCGTCACTTTGTTGCCAGGCAATTTGTGCATAGTCCAGTAAGCCCGCGGTTTCTTCATCGACGATGATGCCCTCGGGCGTGCCAGCGGAAAGATTTATTTTAGTTGTCACGCTGTCTTCAAGATAGCGGGAGTATTTCTGTTCCAGACGGCGTGCTTCTTTTTCTGCCAGAGCGAAAATAGGCGTCCGGTTTTTTGCCGGGGTGTTAAAGTAAATTTTTAACTCGGCGGGGCCTCCCATTACTTTAAATGAATGTGTATACAATTTTAATGGCATAACAGGAGACAAATCGTTAAGTTATTTTCAAGCGTGACATAACAACGAGTCGATGGCAATGCTGTTATCAAAAGCGGGTTGAGCAAACTAGAACTTTATATCGAAACCTACGCTAAACAAGGTATAGCTCACCAGCCCCGGGTTTTCGACTGCGACTTTTTCAAGTGAGAATGATTTGTCTGCTTCATAGCGTTCTATTTTCGCGGTATAGGAAAAATTGTTAAAGGTATGGATAATCTGCAAGCCGGCAGAGATTGCGCCATAAGGAGACAGTCGGTAGTCGCTGGAGAAAAAGGGATTGGTATTACCAGAAACTTTAAACGGTTCGTAAAAATTCGCTTCAGTTTGGGAATAGTAGCGAAGTGATGGGATTAACTGTACTTTGTTGGTGACATTTTTATGCCAGGCAACTTTAAGGGTGTGTGAGATCACATCCCAGTCATCACTGTAGTAGCGGTAATCAAGGTGCAAGGCGGCGTTACTGTTTTTAAAGAAGTGGCGATAGCGGCTAATGGCGGTAAAGCGTGAACGATCCGAAGGACGCACATCATTTATTTTGTATGGGTCGCTTAAATAGCCGCTGTCTTTTGAAAAGCCTATACCGAACTGGATAAGTGATAATTTATCAATAATTTGTGAAAAACCTAAATTGATACTATCGGTATCTTTACTTGCCGATTGAATACGGCCAAATAGTAGCGCGTCAGTCGGAGTTATATCATCGTCAGAATGACTATAGGCTACCTGTATCGCAGAATTTTTCTGGTTAAATTCCCATTCCCAGTCCACGCCATAATAGGTGGCTTGGTAATCATTTTCCGTTGATCGTCCAACTGAAAGCCCGGTTGCCATGGTTTCCCCGTAATGGGTGACGCCGATGGTGATGTCATCACGATCTTCGGAAATACTCGCACCACTCATTACCAGTTGTGGCTGGCCGTCTGAACCTGCTTGAGTCCCCATGGGGGATGCACCCGACATGGTTTCAAAAATACTATCAAAACTAATACTGTAGTTGCGGCCGACCGGCGCAATGATTTTAAATTGCTGTATGTCGATATCATAGCGATCAGTTGAGCCAGTCGCGACATCCGATGCCTTGGCATCATCTTCCATATAAGAGCTATAGCGATAACTGATTGTATTATCAACGGGTTGTGAAGAGGCGTTTACCTGAAGTGCGGGTAAACTCAAAGCGCTTGCCGTCAGGGCCGCCAGTGCAGATTTCTTTTTGATATTGTTTTTACAGCGCATAATACAACTCTATTTTACAAACTAGTTACAACCGCAACCACCGCCAACAACCATGGTGCCACCGCTGCTGCCTTCCTTACTAAAATGAATATGGTTAGATAATGAAAAACCGGGGCCATCGTTGACCCACTGCATTTCAGGTTTGGCTAATATACCGCGCTCCCATGGCTGGATCGTTGTCGAGCATGCTGAGCAAAACGCCAGTACCGAAAATAAAAGGAAGTATTGCTTCATAGTAAATAGCCTTTTTTATTCCGCAAGAAGCTTATTCACTTCCTGCATCAGTTTCGCTTCATCGCCGTCGCGAAAACCCTGGTGGGTATAACGCACCATACCAAAACGATCGAGCAAGTAACCGGTTGGCATTACCGAAACGCCAAACTGTTTGGGTGACTGGCCGGTTGCATCATATAAAACGGTATAGTTAACAGGATAGTCCTGTAAGAATCGTTGCGCATCCGCTTTGGATTCGTCCAGATTAATAGCGACAATATCAAATCCTTTCGACGATAGTTGCTTATAAAGAGCATTAAATTTAGGCATTGACTGGCGGCAGGGGCCACACCATGATGCCCAGAAGTCAACGTATACAACTTTGCCACGTAATTTGTTTAACTCAATGATATTATCAGAATGTAGCTCGGGTAGCTTAAAGGCAGGGTATTGAGCCTTACCATAGACATTGATTGAGGCCGTTAGAATAAAAAAATAGATAAATGTTCTGATAAAGATCTGCATAATAAATTTCCAAGCACCTAAAGCATTCTCGTTGTATGGCAATGCGTGATTTAGCGTGTAAATAAAGACGTAGAAAATACATCAACCCTGTTGCTATTAAATATAATGAAGCAATGCTGGAAATGGAATTTTTTGCCGGGTTAAAATTACAAATTTGCAAACTCAAACAGGGTTATCTTTGTAAATGATTGATTCTCTATTGAGCATTATTCTGGGA
>Ga0316207_10005748_pt1 | contig 10140 bp, 9 predicted proteins | sample 6weekpyrite_MG_FD_204943 | JGI IMG/M metagenome (GOLD analysis project Ga0316207, IMG submission 204943) | Microbial mat bacterial communities from mineral coupon in-situ incubated in ocean water Damariscotta River, Maine, United States -... | ecosystem: Environmental > Aquatic > Marine >...
GCCGGCTACCGCGACTGACAGAGAGTAAAGCCCCCATGCCTTGTTCTTCCATGTCGGCTTCTTCAAGTATCTCGACTTCAAAATTACGATAGGTTTTACCCAGTGATCTTGCCTGTTCAGCGAGGTAGCCTGGGGTGCAGATATTACCGGGCATATTGCCGAGGTCTTTGCTGAGTTTAATGCCCGAAATTATCGCGCTACCCTGGCGAACGGCGAGTTCACCCACTGGCAAATCGCGACGACTGTTGACGCTGAACACAACTTTTCGCAGCGGACGACGTGTGTTTTGTTTGTCTGATTTTAACTGATCAAAATTATAGAGCTGTTCTTCTATCGCTTCGATTGACTGGCGAATTTTCCAGTCGATGTCGCGGTTTTTTATGTGTAATTCAGTCAGGCAGGAGAAAGCCTCGGTAGCACCGCGTTGATCCAGCACTTTTGCCATTTGTGCACTAATCTGTCTGAAATTATTTATATCGAGTTCTTTTTCTTTACCACAGCCGAGTAAGAGCACACGGTCACATAATGTGTTGGGTACATTATGTAGTAATAAGTCCTGTCCCAGTTTACCTTCCAGTTCACCGCGGCGAATCAGGTTGGAGATAAGGCCCTCACTGGCATCATCTAAAATTTGTGCTGAGGGTGACAGTTTGCGTGAATCGAATACCCCAACCACAATACATGACATGCGTTGTTTTTCGGGGCTGCCACTTTTGACTGAAAATTCCATCACGGCTCCAGTTGTAATGTGCTGCTTCTTTGTGTGAAGTCAGCTGACAGGTTAAACGGTATTGTTGCTATCAAAAAAACAGGATTATTTTTAGAATTCTGCTTAAAGTACATTCATTCGATAGTAAATACTTATATAATGAAGGTCTTTAAGTTATTGAATCATGTAAAAATAATTTATGTTATAGCAGTTTGTGAATAATTTTATCAGATAAAAATGGGAATTTTTCATAAAAATGTTAAAAAATGATAAATTTTTTCCTTTTAACTAAAGTTTTTTCAATAAATTCAGAAGATTAGGTTCATATTTACTAAAATGAAGTCATGTTAAAACAAACTATCTTGGACCGTTATATTAGTAAGGAAATTCTAATTTCCTGGTTGGCGGTGTTTATAGTTTTAGTGCTGATTATCAGTGGAAGTACTTTGGGGCATTTATTTTCTAAAGCCGCCGAAGGTAGTTTGCCAACTAATGTTGTTTTTACTTTACTGGCAAATTCTACGCTCAGATATAGTGTGCAACTGGTGCCCATCAGTTTGTTTATTGGCATTCTTTTCGCGTTAGGACGCTTATATAAAGACTCTGAAATTGTTTCAATGTTTGCCTGTGGTGTGTCATATAAACTGATTTACCGACCGCTGGCTTATATCGTTGTGCCCTTACTTATCGTCACGACATTAATAAACCTGTTTCTGGTACCGGCTTTGCGGCATGAATATCATGCACTTGTAAATGCGGTTGAAGACAAGGTTGATATTGCAGGCGTGGCCGCTGGACGGTTTACACCATCAAAAGGGGAAACCCCGAGTATTTTCTTTATGGAAAGCCGCGATGACCTTGGAAAAATGCACAATGTGTTTTTACACCAAACAGGAAAAGAACGGCGTAGTTCAATTGAAACTTCAAAACGCGCATCGTATTACCTCGATCATGCTGCGCGAAAATTTATTATTTTTGAGAATGGTCTGCGTTATGAAGGTACCCCCGGTGATGCCGATTACCAGACAATAGAATACAAAAAACACGGCGTTTATATTGAAGATAGTGACCCAATTCGAACACGTAAAAAACGTAATGAAATTCCGACTGTTGATTTATGGCAATCGGAAAAGCCAGCTGATCAGGCAGAATTGCAGTTTCGCTACGCTATCCCAATAGTTACCCTGGTACTGGCGATTCTAGCTGTGCCGTTAAGCCACACCTCACCACGTAAAGGTCGGTTCAGTAAAATGGGTGTTGCAATCATCATTTATATTTTTTACTCAAACCTGGTCATTGTCGCAGTTAACTGGTTGGAGAAGTCAAAATCACCGGACTGGTTGGGTATCTGGTGGGTACATCTGCTGTTTTTAACACTGGCTCTGTTTCTATTAATGAAGCGGACTCAATTTCATAAAAATTTACTGCGTTAATAATGAAAACACTCGACCTTTACATTCATCGCACCGTTTTTCGTAGCACCATGCTGGTGTTGCTGGTACTGGGTGCATTATTTGCATTTATGGAATTTGTATCCGAAATAAATTCCATTGGTAAAAATGATTATGGTCTGGTCAATGCGCTGTATTTTGTAGCACTGTCATTACCAAAAACACTCTATGAACTGTTTCCAACCGCGACATTAATCGGTGGCTTATTGGGTCTGGGGGCATTGGCCGGCAATAGTGAACTGATTGTGATGCGTGCGGCTGGTATTTCCATTGGCCGTATCGCCCGTTCGGTGATTCAATCAGGCCTGGTATTAACCATACTTGTTGCGGTATTTGGCGAGTTGTTAGTTGCACCCGCCGCTTATAAAGCTGAATCACTGAAAACTCGTTCATTGCATCGAAATATCTCGCTGGGTAAATCTAATGGTTTATGGGTAAAAGAAGGCTTACTTTATTTAAATGTAAAACGCATTTACCCGGATAATCGAATGGATCTGATTGAAATTTATGAACTGGATGAAGAGAAACGCGTAAAAGCCATCACTCGAGCGAAAACAGGTATCTATAAAAACAAAAAATGGCACTTAAATCAGATTGAGCGCAGTACCTTTACTGAAAACCATGTAAAAACCGAAAAAATTAAGTCAGAAACCTGGCCTCATTTGTTCAATCCTGATCTTTTTGATGTAGTCGCGGTCAATCCGGGTGATATGTCGGCGTTTGATTTGCATAGATACAGCGATTATTTAGAAAATAACCAGCTTGATGCCAGTCACTATCGCCTTGCGTTCTGGTTAAAAGTGATTACACCGCTATCTACACTGGTAATGTTATTGATAGCATTACCCTTTGTGTTCGGTTCGCTACGTTCAGGTAGTGCAGGGCAACGATTAATGATAGGTATTCTGATAGGTGTCGCTTATTTCATTGTCGGTAAAATTATGAACCACATTGGTCAGGTATACGGTTTACACCCATTGCTCAGTGCTACTTTACCAATGGCAATTGTGCTGGTTTACGGCCTCCACGCGATGAAAAAGATACGTTAGTTATTATCGATTAGTATCGTATTTGAAAAAATATCATGCAAAGTTGATTTTTTTTCGTTAAATAAAGACCACAAAAAACCCATTCCAAAGAAAATCGCCGATAAAATAGCGCAACAAAAGCGGACAAATGCCTGTTGCCAGGTAATTTTTTTATGGTCACTGCTAATTAACTGTAAGTTCCATGTTTTCATGCCTAAAGTCTGCCCTCCGTGTGTCCAAAACCAGCCATAAAAAATAAAACTGATAATAAACCAGTAAATTACAAGAAAAGGAAACAATGGATGATCATTTTTGATTGCTTCACCACCATTAAGTGGCAATGTTAATGCTGTAGCGATGAACAAAATAGCGATTAACAACAAACCATCATAGCCAATGACAGCCAGGCGCTTAAAAAGAGATGCTGGTTTATAAGATTGAGTCATTTTTTTGTAGCCTTAAGATATAAAAATAAAATAAAAAGCGTAAACGTATTAGCTTGAAAGCCAGTATTCATGCAGGTTTGATCAAATCAGCTGCTAAATCATACATTATCGTAACAAAATGTCGAACTGAATTAGTAAACAGCATAAACACAGAGTTCTTTTACCATTTAACACAGAAAAATTTTCAATTTAGTATCCAAAACAGCATTCGATAGCATGTTTTACAGATAAAAAATTTAATTTGAAGCATTTTTTTCTATTCGTAATGTAATGCAAATGAATTCGCATTTTCAGAAGTGTAAAAAATAAAAAATAATTGATTCCATTGTTGTTAAAAATGAAAAAAAACTTTGTTGAAATAGGTTTACATCAATAAATTTTCTAGTTGAAGCGTGTTATTGATGAATTTTTGCAAAAAAATGATTTTTTTTGTAAAAAAACTAAAAAAAACTTGATAAATATTTGTAAAACTGGATTTACGAATTATAATCCATGAATCAACACAAAAAGAGGCCCATGACAATGGCAAAAGCAGCAAAGAAAAAACCAGCAAAGAAAAAAGCTACTGCTAAGAAAAAAGTAGCAGCTAAAAAGAAAGTAGTTGCTAAGAAGAAACCAGCAGCAAAGAAAAAGCCAGCAGCCGCTAAGAAAAAGTCAGCAGCAGCAGCAAAGAAGAAAGCAGCAGCCGCTAAGAAAAAAGCAGCAGCAGCAAAGAAGAAAGCAGCAGCCGCTAAGAAAAAAGCAGCAGCAGCCGCTAAAAAGAAAGCAGCAGCAGCAAAACGTAAAGCTGATGCAGTGAAGAGAAAAGAAACCGCAGCAAAAGCAGCAGCAGCAAAAGCAGCAGCTAAAGCTAAGCTGGATGGCCTGAAAGCCGAAGTTGCAGCCGCTAAAGCTGAAGTTGCAGCAATGAAGAAACGTGAGTCAGCACTGATCAAGATGTCTGCTGACAAAGATGCTGCTGCAGCGAAATTCATGGATAAATGGATGAAGACTGCAATGGCTAAAATGGAAAAGCAAATGGCCTCAAAAGGCAAAAAGCGTCGTAAAGCACGTAAGAAGTAATTAGAGCGACGTTTTTACAGTATTTATCTGTAAAAATAAAAAGCCCGGCTTGTCCGGGCTTTTTTTATGTCTGATACCAAATCATTTTGCTATTTTCTTAGAGAATGTCATTAAAAGGCATCACTTCCACCATTTCATCTTTATTTACATTGCTGGAATCTTTTGGCAAGACGATAAAACAGTTCGCCAGGCTCATCGATGTTAGAATATGTGAGCCTTGCATGCCGGTAGTGCTGACCGTGAGCTCGCCATTGTCCTGTTGTTGCAGAATACCGCGTTGAAAATCTGTTCTACCCGGTGCTTTTTTAAGGTCATTTTGTAATCTCGCGGTTAATTTCAGCTGATTATCGTTACTTATTCCTTTTAAATGTCTAATGGCGGGTTGTACAAACAGGTAACAAGTTGCCATGACAGATACCGGATTTCCGGGCAAGCCAAAAAAAGGTATTTGATTAATTTGACCAAATGCCAGCGGTTTACCCGGTTTCATTGCAATTTTCCAGAAATTAACGGCACCGATTTCATTAAGAATTTCTGAAATATAATCGGCTTCACCCACCGATGCGCCACCCGATGTTAATACCATATCAGCTTTGTCAGCGGCATCGAGCAGAGTTTGTTTGATCAGGTCTTTATCGTCGGCTATGACACCAAGATCAATGATTTCGACATCCATTTGTTTAAGCATGCCAAACAATGTGTATCGATTACTGTCATATATGTCCCCGGGGCCAAGTGTTTCGCCCAGGCTTTTTAATTCATCGCCGGTGGAGAAAAAAGCAACTTTAGGTTTGCCATAGCAAGTGACTTCGGCAATACCAATGGATGAAAGCAGGCCAAGGTCAGCCGGAGTAATTTTTTTACCCGGTTGTACAATCACATCGCTTTGTTTGATATCTTCACCGGGAAAACGTACATTTTCATTGGCCTGATGTGAACCGATAACGCTGATGACATCTTCATGACGATCGACCTGTTCCTGCATAATCACACTGTCGCAGTCAGCCGGCATCATTGCACCGGTCATTATGCGTATACATTGCCCGGCTTCGACTTTACCGCTAAACGGTTCGCCAGCAAAAGATGAACCGACTAGGTTTAGCTTTGTCTCGGGATTATTTTTAATATCATCAAACCGGATGGCGTAACCATCCATGGCGGAATTACGGTGAGGAGGCACGTTGATGTCAGAAATGACTTCTTCTGCCAGCACATGACCGAGTGCATCACGAATAGCTAATGTTTCTACACGGCTTAACTGCTCAATACCGTTTTGAATGTTTTCCAGTGTTTTTTCAACACTCAATAATGATGGGTTTTTATTCGGATCGTAACAGCTAGATGTATCACTCATGGTCTTTCTCGGTGTTGATATAGTTGACAATATATTGCAGTACGTCATTTGTGTTATTAATGTCGAGTACTGGTTTTTCTGTTTCTAAATACATTTGCATGGTTTGTGATTCAATATCCGTGACGATTGCCAGGGTCGATGCCGCATTGACTACTGATAGAACCGTTTCATCAATCGCCTTGTAACGGTCTTTGATTTCGTGACGGAACAGGAACAATTTGTTGTAGTCGAGTTCTTTGAATCCTTCAATTAATACCAGGTCTATCGATGCCGGGTTAATGAGCTGTAATAATTCCTCGAGTGGCGAGGCTTGAGGCGATTGTTTTTCAATCATTAATGCAATGCGTTGATCGGATGCCAGAACCACGGGTGTCGCACCGGCTTCTCTAAGCCGGTAACTGTCTTTGCCTGGCTTATCGATATCCACATTATGATGCGCATGTTTAATGACAGCAACGCTTAACCCCTGTTGTTTTAACAAAGGGATCAGCTTTGTCAGCAGTTCTGTTTTACCGGTGCCACTTAAAGCCGATATGCCAAGAATCGGCTTTGCAAAACGTAGTTTACTCATTGCATATCTTCTGGCTGATTAAAGTTTTTGAAATCCCCGGCATTTTTCGAATAATCCACGGTGACTACCGAGTGGTCTTTAACAAATTGCATGACTTTGTTGTGATTCTGCGCCAGCGCCGAGGTAAGTGCTGTTAATAGCGACGTGTTGTATAAGCCGAATAAAGGCTGCAGACGGTTACCATCATCGACAATCGCAATTTTTTTACTCGGCGACTGGTATAGCGCTTCACTTAAACGTACAAATATATCGGCCGGCGGTGTTGGGCAGTCGCAGGGCAGTACCAGTAAAAACTCCATTTGCTGACAAAATTTCATTGCCGCTGCCATCCCCGATAGTGGTCCCTGAAAACCATCGCTTTCATCGGCAATAACCGGGTATTTAAACTGCTGATATTGAGTATGATGTTGATTTGCACTAATCACAATTTTATTTAGCTGAGGTTGAATGGCATCGATAACATGCTGGGTAAGGGTTTTCCCCTGCCACTCAAGTAAACCTTTGTCGCTAAAGTTCATGCGCCGACCCTGACCGCCGGCAAGAATCAATGCGCAGGTGTTTTCAGCATTGGCTTTTCTGGCAGCGCTCATTACTGGTAATAGTCGTTCAGGTGTCTGGTAATCATTGGGCAGACATTCTAACATCTATGCAGTTTATAAAAGAGTGTTGATTTAGCGGTGTTTAGATAAGTTTATGTCCAGATTAGAGCAGTTACCCATTGAAGAACAATCGATCATCGAACAGTTTCTCGATGCTTTATGGATGGAGTCCGGGCTGAGCCAGAATACACTGGCGGCTTATCGTAATGATCTTGCCGGTTTTGCTCTCTGGTTGCAGTCAATACCAAACACTTTATTAAAAGTGGAACGAGCAGATATTCAGGCTTTTTTAGCCAGCGAGTTTCAAGCCGGCAAACAGGGGCGGAGTTCAGCCCGCCTGGTCTCTACACTAAAACGTTTTTACCAGTATCAACTTCGGGAGCGTCGGATTGAATCTGATCCCAGTGAGTTGGTTGATCTACCTAAACTCGATAAACCACTACCTAAAATTATTAGCGAAGAGCAAATTGATAATTTGTTAAATGCACCCAATGGCAGTCAGAATATTGGCATTCGCGATATTGCCATGCTTGAAACCCTGTATGCCACTGGTTTGCGGGTCAGTGAACTGGTTAACCTGCAAATATCACAACTTAATCTCGATCCGGGTGTGGTACGCATTATCGGTAAAGGTGGCAAAGAGCGCCTGGTACCTTTGGGAGAAGCAGCGGTCGATGCTATTACGCACTATTTATCTCAGGCGCGTAATGAATTGTTGCAGGGGCATGGACTCAGTAACGCTGTGTTTGTTACCCGCCGTGGTTCTGCCATGACGCGGCAGGCCTTCTGGTACCTGATCAAGCGTTATGCGACCAGCGTTGGCATCAATGAAGGCCTGATTTCGCCGCATACTTTACGGCATGCCTTTGCCAGTCATTTGCTCAATCACGGCGCCGATTTAAGGGTGGTGCAGATGTTGCTGGGTCACAGTGATATTTCGACCACACAAATATACACGCATATTGCAGACCAACGGCTTAAAACTCTGTATCATGCTCATCATCCAAGGGCTTAAGTGGCGCTATAGTGAAACTCATCACGGCAATACCTGTCCAATAGTTATTCATTAAACAGATTTAAGTAGAGAACCATGAAAAAGATGTTTCATTCATTTATTGCGGCGTTATTAATCGCTGCCAGCACTGTTGCCCATGCAGCAGAAGATCCGTATAAAAACCTGCGCGGAATGCTTTCAAAAAACTTCCCCGGTGTTGAAATTAGCGGTTTTAAAGCTACCGGCATGCCAAACATTCTGGAGTTTAACCTTGGTGCCCAGGTTTTATATGTGTCTAAAGATGGCCACTATCTGTTTCAGGGTGATATTTATGACCTGGTTAAGCAAGTTAATCTAACCGAGCAATCGGAACAGATCAGCCGTGTCGCCACACTGGAAAAACTGGGTGATGACAATATGCTGGCATACACGCCCGAAAACCAGAAACGCTTTATTACCGTATTTACCGATATTGACTGTCCTTACTGTCGTCGCCTGCATGAAGAAGTGGATCAATACCTGGAAAAAGGTATTGGTGTTCGATATTTGTTCTTGCCGTTTAAAGGCAAAAAAAGTTTTGATAAGTCTGTTAGTGTCTGGTGTTCTAAAAATCCGCAGAAATCGATGACCAATGCAAAACAAGGTCGTCGCGTGCGTAATGCTACCTGTGACCACCCGATTAATGAGCACATGGCCATTGGTCGTGACTTAGGAATTCGTGGCACACCGGCCATCATACTTGATAATGGTGAGATGGTTCCCGGTTATCGCCCGGTTAAAGATATTGAAAAGATGATGAATCCGTCGATAGAAGAAAAAGCGGCGAAAAAATAATAGACAACAAGTACGTTGTTTAGATGAAAATACCCGGCACAGTCCGGGTATTTTTTTACCTGTTTACTCATTGACCGGGTCGAGTTCAACCAGTGTTTTCAGGCGGGTGAATAGCAACAAGGGCTTAATGGCATGTTGAGGCCAGACTTTTTCCAGCCCAGTTTTATACAGCTGCATTTGTTGTTGATATTCTGCCGCGACAGCAGAGACTTCGGCGGCTGTTATATGCTGGTGGGTTTTGTAATCGATCAGGTATATTAAATCTCTGTTAATAATGACACGGTCGATAACACCATGAATATCTTTTTTACCGGCCTGGTAATGAATCGGTAATTCATTAAACGATTTTTCAAATTGTTGATTATTAAACAGGTAATCAAATTCAGGTTCTTTTATCACCGCTAGTGCTTCTTCAAGACAGTGTAGATATTCATCTGCATCTAACAGGTCGCCGGATTCGATTTTCACCTGCAATAACAACTGCTGATCATTTAAGTTTGAACCGTTGGTTAACAACTCCAGTAATCGATGGATGACCGTACCGCGTGTTTTGGCATCCTCATCAGTATGGCCAAATACTAATGCTGCTTGTTGCGTGTCGGCCTGACTGGGGTTTAGCACGTTTGCTTCAGTTTTTTCGAAAATGATTTGCGAGAGTTTTTCAGGCACGTCGATAAGCGTTTGCGTTTTTTCCTTAATAACAGCTGGCTGATAGTTGATATCACCCTCGCTATACTTTGAAACGGTTTCGTCATCTTGTACCTTGCTGAGGCGATTAAAGCCATCTTTGATGAGCTGGTACCAGCTCGGGTTATTTTTGTTGCTCCTGCCGGGTTCACTGGCACTGACAAATAAAAACTGTTTGGCCCTGGTGATAGCTACGTAAAGCAGGTTTAAGTCTTCGCGTTGCTGAAAAGCGGCAGCTTGTTCTACATAGCCAGCACTGATTTTATCCCAGCTTTCTTTTACACCCATTAAATGCAGGGCTTCGGGGCGCGAGCGATTGGTTGGCCAGCTAACCATGGCATTATGTGCCAGTTTAGGTGTGCTACTGGTAGCATTGTCGGCTAAAAATACCACCGGAGCTTCAAG
>Ga0316207_10005749_pt1 | contig 10138 bp, 8 predicted proteins | sample 6weekpyrite_MG_FD_204943 | JGI IMG/M metagenome (GOLD analysis project Ga0316207, IMG submission 204943) | Microbial mat bacterial communities from mineral coupon in-situ incubated in ocean water Damariscotta River, Maine, United States -... | ecosystem: Environmental > Aquatic > Marine >...
GGCAGCTTTGGACGGTTTTTCTGCAATTATGGATTTTGATACTGGCAATTTAACGGCTGGCACACTGAATTTTACCGATGGTGGTGGCGCATGGAATTCAAGTTTTACCGGTAGTTTGGGCCAGGGTGGTGAAATAATCATTCCTAGCGTCTCAATATCAGGCATTGGTGCAGGCAATTCAATTGTTGCTGGAGGCACTGATATGAAGATGGTGTTGACCGGCGCAACTGCTCAGGCGCTGGCCGGTAGCTTTAAATTTACCACTTCTGTGTTAGATACTTCTTCAGGTGTGTTTCTCATTTGCCAGAACGGTGGTGGCTGTTAATTATTTCTCCCTCCGTTCATAAACGCCATCCCATTCGGCACCAAGGTTACGCAAACGTAGTTCGTTAATGCGTTCCAGGTAGAGGCTGTAAACACGAGTGTTGGGCTTTTGTCGCTGGAGTTGCTCGAAGAGTTGTTCAGCCTGTTGCCAGTCCTGTTTCAGATACGCGGCTAAACCAAGTTCATGTTGTTGCAGCTCTTCAAGCAGTTCTTGAGTGGCTTCTTCTTTCAGGCACAGCGGCTCATAGACTTTCACTGCTTCGGTTTTGCCTTTTACCTTTACCAGATCAAGTCGACGAAAAACAAAATCATCCTGCCCCGCCATGGTGGTTTCACTCACTACCAGTCCGGCGCCATAAAACTTGGTTAGCCCTTCGATGCGTGAACCGAGATTTACATTATCACCCAGCACGGTGTAGGCGCGGCGATAGCTGGAGCCCATGTCGCCGACGTTCATCAGGCCGCTGTTGAGCCCAATGCCAACGTCGACTTCTGGATAACCTTCGGCGATGAGGATGGGTTTGAGTTCGGCAGTTTTTTTCAGCATTTGCATGGCGGCCTGGATGGCCTGTTTGGCGTGGTCCGGGTTTTTGAGTGGTGCGCCCCAGAAGGCCATCACCATGTCGCCAACGTATTTGTCGATGGTGCCGTTGTGATCGAAGATGATCTCGGTCATGTGGGTGAAGTAGCGATTTAGCAGGGCGCGTAGTTCCGACGGTGATAGTTTTTCCGACAGGGTGGTAAAACCGCGAATGTCGGCAAACAGCACGGTCATTTCGCGACTCTCACCCTCGAAGCCGAAGTCTTCTGATGATGTCTGCGACATGGCGTCGACCAGTTCAGGTGGAACATATTGGCCGAACATGTTTTTCAATTGTGAGCGTTTTCGGTTTTCGCTGAGAAAGCCGTAGGTGATGTTCACCGCTGCCAGGGTCAAGATTAGAATCAGCGGCCATGCCAGGGCTAAAGCTAAGCCTTTTTCCTGCCATAGCCAGATGTTGCCATAGACAACTCCGCTGGCCATGATCACGCTGCTGATGAGCAGCGTCAGTGGCGCAAGGTGAGGGAATAGCAGGGCCAGTATCAGGCCAATGCTTAAGGTGATAATCAAGTTGGCGCCGTCAGCCCATGACGGTTGATAGGGAAAGTTGTTGTCGAGAATGCTGCGGATAATGGTGGCGTGAACTTCAACGCCTGGGTAGATGTTGTCGACTGGTGTGGCCACCAGGTCGGCGATGCCAACGGCGCTGGTGCCAATCAAAACGATAGCGCCTTCGAGAATGGATTCATCAACCGTGCCATTGAGCACGTCACTGGCAGATAGATAGGGGAAGGTGCCAGCGGGTCCTTTATAAGGCACCAGTGCAAAACCTTGACCATCGGTGGGGATGGTGGTGCCACCGAGGATGATTTCGTCTACAGCGTCGATATGTTCAATCGGGCTGGACTTGATCTCAACCTCATCCAGAAATAGATAGAGCTTGGCGACGTTGAGTGATAACGAGCCGTAGATGTTGTTGCCATGGCGAATCAGCATTGGCGTGCGGCGGATGATGCCGTCCGGGTCAGGCCAAGTGGTGACGAAGCCGCTGGAGATGGCGCTGTCTTGCAATAGCGGCAGGCTGGCAGTGTAGTTGGGCATGGCTTTGATGCCAGAACGGCTGGCTTGTTCGGATGTCAGGGTTTGAAGAGGCTGTGGCAATTGGCCAACCGCGGCGGTGATTTCATCATGGAACAGATAGCCGAGCGTGACATCCTTGTCCGCCAGGCTGTCTGCCAGGCGCTGGTCATTGTCGAATTCGGGTGCGATCTCGTTCAGGTTGTTGATGAGCTGGCTTGCTTCATAATTAGTGCTTTCCAGTTGCTGCACGATGGCTACGGCCTTGTTTCGCTCTGGTTCGGTAAAGAAAATATCGTAGCCCACCACCACGGCGCCTGCTTCGAACAGGCGGTCGGTGAGTGCAGCGATTTTGTTGCGGGGCCAGGGCCAACGGCCCTGATCGGCAAGGCTTTTTTCATCGATATCAATGATGACGATGCGAGAGTCGATGGCCTGTTGTTTGGCTAAGCGGCTATTTAAACGCAGGTCATAGGCCATGGATTCGGCGCGTTGTTGCAAGGCATTTAGGAATGCAATATCTGAAAACTGTGCCCAGCCGAAAACAAGGCTGGTGGCAAGGCCTAATAATGCCGGTAAAAGTTTGCTGATGATCCGGGTTTTTGGCATGTCGCTCATTTCCAGGTGGCGATGCTTCTACTATTCATATCGGTCATTTAGTTTAATATCTAATTCATTGAATTAATTCGGCATATTAGTTTGTTCCTTAACAAATATATGCTTATACTGCGTCTAAGTTTGCTTACGTGTTGGAGTCGTCATGGAACGTCGATGGAGCAGGCGTAAACAGGTGGGTCAGGATGTCTTGCTGCATTACGATGGGCAAGAAGCAGCAGTATGTACAATTCGAGATGTTAGTTTTGAGGGAGCCAGAATAGAAACGGGCTCGCTGGTAGTTGCTCCATCAACGGAAGTAGAGCTGCATTTCTGCAGTTCAGGTGACCAAGGCATGGTGCGCATTGGCGCTACGGTGGTGCGTGTGCTTGATGGTGGCGTCGGTGTTAATTTTTCTGAATACCATGATGGTTCTTGTCGCTATCTTTTAAAATTGCTGGACTAGTTTTGTGTGTGCACTGTTTTTGGGCGAATCTTTCCTTGTCGCACCAAATAAATGCTTTCATCCTCTATCAAGGTCGTTACTCTTTTTCTAATTGATTGATTTTATTGTTACGCACAAGGTTGGTGCGTTTTTTGCTGTATTGGTTTCATCATTGAATTTAAGTCATTTTGGAGTTGCCATGGAAGCTTTGCAATCAGGTAGTGATGTAGTCTTTTTATTAATGGGTGCGGTGATGGTGCTGGCCATGCACGCGGGTTTTGCCTTTCTTGAAGTGGGCACGGTGCGGCACAAGAACCAGGTCAATGCGCTGGTTAAGATCATTGCTGATTTTGCAGTTTCCACCATTGCCTATTTTTTCATTGGCTACGGTGTCGCCTACGGGGTGTCATTTTTTGAGGCGGCACCTGCGCTGGCCGAAAAGAATGGTTTCGAGCTGGTTAAGTTTTTCTTTCTGCTGACCTTTGCCGCGGCGATTCCGGCGATTGTTTCAGGCGGGATTGCCGAAAGGGCCCGTTTTAACCCGCAGCTGGCAGCCACCTTTGCCCTGGTTGGCCTTATCTATCCTTTTTACGAAGGCATGATCTGGAACGGTAATTACGGTTTTCAGGCCTGGCTGGAAAGCCGTTTTGGTTTTGGTTTTCACGACTTTGCAGGCTCGATTGTGGTGCATGCTATGGGTGGCTGGATTGCCCTGGCAGCTGTGCTGCTGCTGGGCGCGCGCCACGGTCGTTACAATAAAGACGGCATGATGTCGGCCCACCCACCATCAAGCATTCCTTTTCTGTCGCTGGGGGCCTGGATTCTGACAGTCGGCTGGTTTGGTTTTAATGTCATGTCGGCCCAGTCTGTTGAGGGTGTCAGTGGTCTGGTGGCAGTTAATTCGTTGATGGCCATGGTTGGTGGTGTACTTGCCGCGCTGTTTGCTGGTCGTTATGACCCGGGTTTTGTTCATAATGGCCCCCTGGCCGGTTTGGTGGCGATTTGTGCAGGCTCTGATGTGGTGCACCCAATGGGGGCGTTATTTATTGGTTTGGTCGCCGGTGCCCTGTTTGTTTGGACCTTTACCCTGACCCAAAATCGCTGGAAGATTGACGATGTGCTGGGTGTTTGGCCTTTGCATGGTCTGTGTGGCGTTTGGGGCGGGATTGCTGCCGGCATCTTCGGTCTTGAGGCTTTGGGTGGCATGGGTGGCGTGAGCTTTATGTCTCAGCTGATCGGCACCCTGGTTGGTATTGCAGTTGCCTTCGGTGGCGGTTTTGTTGTCTATGGCCTGCTTAAGAAGGTGGTTGGCCTGCGCCTGACCCAGGAAGAAGAGTACAACGGCGCTGATTTGAGTGTTCACAAAATCGCCGCTAACCCCAAATAGAGGTCTGGATATTTTAAGAAATCTGCTGCAAAACCCGCCAAACGGCGGGTTTTCTGGTTGCCGGGTCTGAAAAATGCTAAAATCTGCGGCCATTTGTTAACGTGCTTAGAATGATGAGCCAAAAACTTTTTATAAAAACCTTCGGCTGCCAGATGAACGAATACGATTCATCGAAGATGGCGGACCTGTTGAATGAATCACACGGCCTGGCGTTGACCACTAATGCCGAAGAGGCTGATGTGTTGTTGCTCAACACCTGTTCGATTCGCGAGAAGGCACAGGAGAAGGTGTTTTCCTATCTAGGTGTCTGGCGTGAGTGGAAGCTGGCTCGCCCCGGCATCGTGATTGGTGTGGGTGGTTGTGTTGCTTCGCAAGAAGGTGATGCCATCCGCAAGCGTGCCCCTTATGTTGATGTGGTGTTTGGCCCGCAAACCCTGCATCGTCTGCCTGAGATGATTAATGATGCCCGGCTGAAAAATGCGCCGGTGGTTGATATCTCGTTCCCTGAAATTGAAAAATTTGATCGTTTGCCCGAGCCACGCGCTGACGGGCCAATGGCCTATGTCTCGATCATGGAAGGTTGCAGCAAGTACTGTACTTTCTGTGTGGTGCCCTATACCCGCGGTGAAGAGATTAGCCGTCCGTTTGATGACGTGATTGCCGAAGTGGCTGCCCTGGCCAAACAAGGTGTGCGTGAAGTTAATTTATTAGGTCAAAACGTCAATGCCTACCGTGGTTTGATGGATGATGGTGAAATCGCTGATTTAGGTTTGTTGATTCACTATGTGGCGGCGATTGAAGGTATTGATAGGATTCGTTACACCACCTCGCATCCAGTGGAAATGAACGATAGTTTGTACCAGGCCTATGCTGAAGTACCTGAGCTGGTAAGTCATTTGCATCTGCCGGTGCAGAGTGGATCAGATCGCATTTTGGCGCAGATGAAGCGCGGCCATACTGCGTTGGAATATAAATCAATTATTCGCAAGCTGCGCCAAGTACGTCCTGATATTGATATGTCGTCTGATTTTATTATTGGTTTTCCCGGTGAGAGCGACGCTGATTTTGAGGCGACCATGAAATTGATTGAAGAGGTGGGTTATGATCGTTCATTCAGTTTTATCTATAGCCCACGTCCAGGTACCTTAGCTGCAAACATGCCCGATGATGTGCCGCATAAGGTCAAACAAGAACGTTTGGCAAAACTGCAGGCACGTATCAATGAAATGACCCAGGAAATCAGCGAGAGCATGGTGGGTAGCGTGCAGAAACTTCTGATTGAGCGTCATTCAACCAAGGATGCCAGTATGTATGCCGGCCGTACTGAAAATAACAGGGTTGTAAATTTTGCTGCAGAGGCCGATATTATAGGTAAGTTTGTTAATGTTCGTATAACAGAGGCGCTGCCCAATTCGCTACGTGGTGAATTTATTGAGATTGCAGAACCTGGCTCAGATGTTTCCCGCTGTGCGTAATCCCTCGCCCAGTGTTCCACCTACTAATATTTTTTAGGATAAACGGTTGGTCAAAAACGTTTTGAACGGTCAGTCCACATCATCCGATTTTCTTCTTGAACCCGCAGATAATCAGCGGCTAGCCAATTTATGTGGTCAGTTCGATGAGCATTTGCGGCAGATGGAACAGCGTCTAGGTGTTGAAGTTAATAATCGTGGCAACATGTTTCGTGTCGCTGGAGAAAAGAAAGCAGCGGTAGAGCTGGCGGAAGCGGTGATTAGAGAGTTATATGTTTCTACCGAACATGAGGCTATTACGCCGGAAAAAGTGCATTTGCTGCTGCAACACAAAGCGGGTGACGAGCTTGTTGAGCAACCGCCAGCGGCGCTAAAGGGTGTGGAGACGTCGGTGGTAAAAACACCGCGTGTGGTGGTCAAGGGGCGTGGCGCTAACCAGCTGCGTTATCTGCATAATATTCGCAGTCACGACGTTAATTTTGGCATTGGCCCGGCCGGTACCGGTAAGACTTATCTGGCGGTGGCATGTGCAGTTGAGGCCTTGGAGCATGAAGATGTTCAACGTATTATCCTGACGCGCCCTGCGGTTGAAGCGGGTGAACGGCTTGGCTTCTTACCTGGTGATCTGGCGCAGAAGATTGATCCTTATTTGCGCCCCCTATACGATGCCCTGTATGAAATGTTGGGTTTTGATCGTGTTGCCAAGTTGATGGAGCGTCAGGTAATCGAGATTGCGCCTTTGGCATATATGCGTGGCCGTACCTTGAATGATGCTTTTATTATTCTAGATGAAGCACAGAACACAACCCGCGAACAGATGAAGATGTTTCTGACCCGTATTGGTTTTAATTCGCGGGCAATTATTACCGGTGATGTGACTCAGATTGATTTGCCGAGCGGCAAGGCTTCTGGTTTACGTCATGCCATTGATGTGCTTGACGGGGTTGATGGTATTAGCTTTACTTTCTACCAGGCTAAAGATGTGGTGCGTCATCCGCTGGTGCAGAAGATTGTGACTGCCTATGAGACGCATAATAAAGAAAATCCAGATCAGGACTCCCGACGAGAACAATAATGAACGTTGATCTTGATGTTCAATATGCCATCGCTGATGACGATGGCGAACCTCCCAGTCCAGGGTTAATTCGTACCTGGGTCGAGGCCGCATTGAATGGCCGGCGTGATGAAGCAGAGCTCACTGTACGTATCGTTACGGCGGAAGAAATTCAGCAGCTGAATCGCAACTATCGTCACAAAGATAAACCCACTAATGTGCTGTCCTTTCCGTTTGAAAAAATTGACGGGATTGATCTGCCCTTATTGGGTGATGTTGTGATTTGTGCTGCCGTGGTTGCACAAGAGGCGCAGCAACAACATAAACCCCTTTTCGATCATTGGGCCCACATGGTGGTGCATGGTGTGTTGCACCTGCTTGGTTATGATCATGTCGATGAGGTCGAGGCCGAAGCGATGGAGTCGCTGGAAATAACAGTGCTGCAAGGTCTGGGGGTTGCGAATCCTTATGCGGCGGATGTTTCCACGCCGAAAGCAATTAACTAAAATTCAGATAAACAATGAAAACAGGAACGATGAAGACAATGAACGAAGACCGACCGAGTAGCAGCCCGACATCACGTACCTGGCTTGAAAAGCTGGGGCAGGTTTTGTCGGGCGAGCCTAAAGACCGTTTTGAGTTGATTGAATTGTTGCGTGATGCACAGCAGCGCCATCTAATGGACATGGATGCTCTGGCGATGATGGAAGGCGTAATGCAGGTCTCCGAGATGCAGGTGCGCGAAATCATGTTGCCCCGGGCACAGATGGTGGTTGTGCAACAGGATGCTTCTCTCGATGAAATTCTGCCGGTGATTACGGAGTCGGGGCATTCACGTTTTCCTGTGATTGGTGATAGCCGTGATGAGGTGGTAGGGCTGATTTTGGCAAAGGATCTTTTGCCATATTTTATTGCTGAAAATCGTGATGAGTTTAGCGTTCGAGATGTGTTGCGGCCGGTAGTGTTTGTGCCTGAGAGCAAACGTCTAAATGTGTTGTTGAAAGATTTTAAGGCTAATCGTAATCACATGGCTGTGGTGGTGGATGAGTTTGGTGGTGCGGCAGGTTTGGTGACAATTGAAGACGTGGTCGAGCAAATTGTTGGTGAGATTGAAGATGAGCATGATATTGAAGAAGATGGCTACATCAAGAAGCAGAATGATAATCGCTTTATCATCAAGGCACTGACACCGATTGAAGATTTCAATGAATACTTTAAATCAGATCTAAGCGATGAAGAATTCGACACAATTGGTGGGTTGCTGATGCAGGCCTTTAGTCGCATGCCTAGTCGTGGAGAGGTGACGGTGCTTGATCGGTATCGTTTTAAGGTGTTGAGTGCCGACAGTCGTCGGATTTATTTGCTTGAAGTGAATCTTGTTGATGATCAGGAAGTGCCGCAGACCTTGATCCAGGATCAAGGCTGTTAATTGAATCAGGATCGTTAGTGTGAATTCTGTCGTCAGCGCATTTGTGCGGATAGCCCGCGGTTGGCGGGGTGATCTTGCTGCAGTATTTGCCGGTGCAGCTGCGCCATTGGCGTTTTCCCCTGTAGACTGGTGGCCTGTATCTATACTGGCCTGTTCATTATTGTTTGCCTTGTGGTTGTTTTCTTCACCGGCCCGTTCACTCTGGCGTGGCTTCTTTTTTGGTCTTGGTTTTTTTGGTGTTGGCATTAGCTGGGTGTTTGTCAGTATCCATTATCATGGTCATGTCGGCTTGGGTCTTTCGCTTTTCCTGACTGTTGCGCTGATTTTGGTTATGGCCTTGTTTCCGATGTTGCTGGGTTACCTGTTGGGGCGTTATTTGCCGCAAGGTTTTGAGGCAAAAGCTACGCGTTATAAGTTGTTGCTGGTGCTTCCATCGGCATGGTTGTTGATGGAGTGGCTACGTGGCTGGTTTTTGACTGGCTTTCCCTGGTTGAGTTTGGGTTACAGTCAGACAGATTCACCACTGGCGGGTTTGTCTCCCCTTGTGGGGGTTTATGGTGTTTCCTGGGCGGTGGCATTCAGTGCCGCACTGTTGGTTGGCTTGTTGTTTGATAAGGCTGGGCGCATTTTTTACCTGGCCATGCTGGCGTTGTTATGGCTTGTTGCTGCTGTTTCAGGTGCAACTCAGTGGACCAGTCCCAGTGGTGCACCAATCAAGGTGGCCTTGTTGCAGGGTAATATACCGCAGGACCTGAAGTGGCACCCTGATGTCAGGCGCCCCACTATAGAGTTGTATACCGAGCTGAGTCGCAAGCACTGGGATGCGGATTTGATTGTCTGGCCAGAAACGGCCCTGCCTGCCTTTTATTACGAGGCGGCAAGCTTTCTTGAAGATTTTGAGATCGAAGCCAGGGAGAATGAGACAGACCTGCTAATCGGTATGCTGACGCTGGATAAGCAAGGTCGGCATTATTACAACACCATGATGAGTCTTGGCAGCGAACGTGGCCAGTATCATAAAAACCACCTAGTGCCCTTTACCGAATACCTGCCAATGAAGTCTCTATTAGGTGGGTTGGTTGCCTTCATGCAGGTGCCTATGTCGGACTTCAGTAAGGGGGGGGCTGAGCAAAAGCCATTAAAGGTTGCAAATCAATATGCCGGTATTTCTATTTGTTTCGAAGATGCCTTTGGTGAAGAGGTGATCAATGCTCTGCCGCAGGCGACCTTTCTGGTCAATGTCAGTAATGACGCCTGGTTTGATAACTCCTGGGCGCCGCCACAGCATTTGCAAATGGCGCGGATGCGGGCCTTGGAGACGGGGCGCCCCTTGTTGCGCGCTACCAATACCGGCATGACTGCAGTCATTGATGAGAAGGGTGTGATACAAAGCCTGGCTGATCAGTTTGAGGTGACGTCAATCACAAATACTATTCAGCCGCGTGGTGGTATGACGCTTTATGCTTATACCGGCAATTGGTTGGTGGTGTCGTTGGCAATGCTTTCGCTTGCCTTGGCGGGGTGGCGTATGCGGCGACAACGACGGTGAAGGTTGGACGTCATTGTCATATCTGTTTAGGATGTAAAAATAGTTTTTTATCTGAGAACATTGTGTATGGCCAAGCAAAAAAAAATAAAGATTACCCCCGAGAATAAATGCAGTTTTTGTAAAGGTTCAAAGTGCTGCACCTATGTTTCGCAGCAGATTGATACACCGCGTTCAATGAAAGACTTTGATTTTATTATGTGGCAGCTGTCGCATAATGAGGTGCAGCTTTACAAGGATGAGGATGGCTGGTTTTTGTTGTTTAATCA
>Ga0316207_10005750_pt1 | contig 10138 bp, 14 predicted proteins | sample 6weekpyrite_MG_FD_204943 | JGI IMG/M metagenome (GOLD analysis project Ga0316207, IMG submission 204943) | Microbial mat bacterial communities from mineral coupon in-situ incubated in ocean water Damariscotta River, Maine, United States -... | ecosystem: Environmental > Aquatic > Marine >...
AGATAATGAATCCCGCGATAAGTTAACAGTGTAAGTGCGACTAGCGCCCAATTTCCGTCCGGCATTACTAAGCCCAATAAAGTGCATAGTAAAAGCGTTAGTCCAAGAAAATCTTTTGTTAAAAATTTCGAATCGAGTGAAATAACAATTAGGAGCAATACGCCCGCTATTATGCCTGGGAGCCAAATAATATCTGCTTTGCTCCAGATGATTGAGCCTTGCAGGGCAATCGCTAATTGTTCAATAGGATTGCCAAAGAAATTTAGTTGCTGCCAACCACTTGTCATCAGTAATGAAAGTATGCTCGCAATTCCAATTCCCACAAATACGTGACGAGACTTTTTATGCTCATGCGGATTCCTATACCAATGCCATGCGAGCGTAATTGGATATGCTAGAGCGATTGGATGGATAGTTGTAAGGATTGCGATCCACAACATTTGAGAAAAATACCAACCGCCAAATGGTCGTTCGTGTTTTCGATATGCGGTGTTTAACCATGCGCCCAAAGCAAAGCCGAGAAGCATGTAAGGCCCTGCGCTCATTGAATCGACTTGTGTAATGAGTGCAGGTGAAATCAATAATAGTGCAGAGGCTAGAAAAGCCGTTTCACTATCGGAAGTGCGTCTGGCCCATCTGTACAGCATTGTGAGTGCGATGAAACTAATAACTAATGCCATTATTTTGGCGGCTAATAAGTTGCCTGCCCAGTAGGCACCTATAGGAATATAAAGCAGTGCGCGAAAGTCGGGTACTCCAAAAATCACTATAGGGTTAATGATGTTATCAGCTACAGTCCAAGTGAGTAGGAGTCCTTTGGCGGCCCCTTCGTCGATAGCAAATGGGCTTACGCGTATTAGATCAAATAGAATGGCGGCTGCTATCCAGATGGCAAGAGCAACTAATCCCCAGTATTTCTCAAAATATTGTTTAGCAGTGTCCATATTTTATTATTTAATTCTCTTGATTGTGTTTGCATTGGATAAAGCGAGCCGAAGATTGTCCATTTAAGCTTGGTGAATTTCAAGTACTTGATTTGATGTTGTAAGGAAATATTTTAAGTGGGATATCATCCTTTATACTTTACTTATAAGCTCGGTTATTGCTGATAAATAAGATTTTTTTATTTTTGCTGATGACAGTTAGTTCTCTTAGGGGTATTATAAATGCTTAGTCAGTCAGCTATCGAAAATTTATTGTTTATTTTTTTGTTTTTGAAGTTGACAGTATTTTGCAATAGTGGTTGAATGCCTCGTTAAGTGGTGTTTTTATCACTAGCTTAGTTAATTCGGCATTAATAACATTAAGAGGGAGATGGGCCGTGCTAGATACACAATCTGTCGCATTGATTTATTTAATTTGGTTTGTTGGCGCTTTCGTATTAGCGTGGACAATGCTTAAATTAAATTCTTGATATATTTTGGGCTTCGGAAATAGTTAATATTTTTGAAGTAGTGTAGGTTCTGGGGGCTATTAATTGGGAGGGCTTCTTGAAATGAAAGGTTTCGTAAAAGCAGTGTCGGCGGCTGCAGTTGTGGTGGGATTAGTAATTCCATCTATAGCTATGTCATCGGCGATGTATCCAAAAGGCAAAGGTAACATTGCCAGCGGTAAAGCAATTTTTGAAAATGGTAAGGGATCTGTTCCTGCGTGTTCATCTTGTCACGGTGCTGACGGTATGGGCGACGATAATATGGGGACGCCTCGTATCGCAGGTCAATTTGCAGTTTTCTTGAGAAAACAACTTGAAGATTATGCAACTGATAAGCGTAAAGATAGCACTATGTTCGTTATGAACGATAATGCTAAAGGCTTAAGCGCTCAAGATCGTACTGACGTTGCTACTTATTTAGAGTCTATTAAGCCTGGCGCTAAAGGCAAAATGTTCTTTAAAGGTTCTGATCTGAAAGAATTGGCAGCTAACGGTGTTAAAGTTGGTTTAACTCACAAAGGCAAAAGCCTTGTTGAGTGGGGTCAAGGAAATCGTTTGAAGCCTGTTGCTGCTTGCAGATCTTGCCACGGTTATAACGGTCGCGGTGCACCACCTATTTATCCACGTATTGGTGGTCAGCGTTACAACTATCTTGTTAGTCAGTTGAAAGCTTGGAGAGACGGTACTCGCACAAATGATCCAATGGGTCAAATGCAAGCAATCGCTAAAAACATGACTGATGAAGATATTGAAAATGCAGCTGCATACCTAACTAATGCATCTGATTACTCTGACGGTAACTTCTATACACCGTACGATTAATCTTTTACATCAAGTTCGTGAAAAAGGCGGGATTTTCCCGCCTTTTTCTATTCCGCTAAGTAATTACTTTTTATCCTTTCTAGTGTAGTATTGATAGTTTGTTAATAAAAATATTCGACAACTTATCATGGCTAAAAAATCACAACCATTAAAGTCTGGGGAAAAAATTCTCCTTATAATCTTTGGCGTTTTCTTTGTGCTAGCTGCAATTGCATATATTGCACTAGAGACAGTACGGTTAAATTCAGACGAGCCAATGTTTGAGCAAACTACATTTTTTGATTTTTCAGAAGATGGTGAAAAGGGTTCTTTGCTTTATAGAAAAGCTCGATGTAACTCTTGTCATCGCGCACTGCGAACTGGTACAAGTATGGGTTTAATACTTGACGGTATCGGATCAAAAAGAGATGCAGATTGGCTTGAAGCTTTCTTACTAAATCCTGAAAAAATGTATGGGGCTCAAACTCTGGATCATGGTCTGCCTCCAAAAGAAGCGTCGTACATTATGTCCATGCCTAAAGATGAAGTGCGTTTAATCGCAGTTTTTCTCTCTGAGCTAAAAGCAGTGGCCGGGTCTTCTGTTGCGAAAGTTCCACCGCCTGAAAGGTCGGAGTTTATTGATAGCATGGTAAAAATCTGGGCGCCTGAAGAGTGGAAAGAGAAATACACTGATATTCGTGAAAAGCAGCCCGCACCAGTTGAAGAGGAAGTAAAAGAAAAATGAATGAAGTAGCTGTTCCGGCTTGGCGCCATGAGAAAGAAGTTGTTTACCGTAAATATACACTTTGGTTTATCTACGCATGCATAATTTACAGCCTGATTGGTTTCTCTTGGGGTGCAATCATGGGTGGTATAACCGAATTGAGGCACTTTGTTGATCATAGATTACACGGGGACTTAATAGTCCGTGGTCACACGCATATCAATCTTTTAGGCTGGGTGGAGATGGCCATTTTTGGTGCGGTTTACTACATTATTCCTAGATTAGTTAATAGGCCAATCTATAGTTTAAGATTAGTTATAGTTCATTTCTGGATTCATAATATTGGCTTAATCGGTATGGTTGTATTTTTTGTAATGGCAGGTACTTTAGGTGGAATGGCTAGTGTCCATTCTTCACCGGACGAAGTAGAGCTAATCGTTAAGCCTTTATTGGCAACAATGGGAATTTTCGGTACATTGGTTTTATTGGCAAATTGTATTTGGGCCTATAACTTATTTAAAACCTGTTCCGGATGGGAGAAAAACTATGAAAATAGTTAGATTTACATCAATAGTATTTTTACTATCGCTTCTTTTAGTGGGGTGCGAAATGGAAGCGCCAGAAGGCATGTTGAGGGTTGGTTTTGAAGCGCCAATAGTTAAAACACGAGCCTTGCGCGATGTTGAAGGAGACATGTCTCGTTTAACTACTTATAGATATCCTGATGAGCGCATGTATCAATACTCTATTGATGAAGCGTTAGCTATGAATAAAACTGTGTTGGTTGAGTTTGCTACGCCTGGTCACTGTACTGTTTGTGACAAACAGTTACAGATGTTGAAAGCTATGATAACTAAATATGGTAGTGATGTAGTCTTTTTGCATATGGATCAATATAAAAACCCGCAAGCATTTAAGGCGTTTAAGGTTAAAGGGGATCCTTGGACCTTTATTGTAGATAAGGAAGGAATTGTTCGCTTTAAACAGGCTGGTAGAATTCTGTATGGTGAATTAGATTATCACTTGGGTAGTATTGTGGGGTCCAAGGGTGAAAATGGCTAAAGAGACAGAATATACTTTACAACAAGATAAAAATGGCATGGTGTGGGATTTAGTATTGTATGTTCCTACTATTATCGCATTAGCTTTAGTTGCATCTAAGTTTTGGTTTAGTGGTGATGAAAGTTTTAGTTATTTATTGATATTTTTGACCACTTTCGTCTTTCTAATTGCTTTTAATCGCATTGCGAAAACTAGGATGATGCTATTACCATCGTCTCCAATTAAATTAAGCGTATCTAAAAAAGGTATAAGCTTGTTTTTAAAGAGTGGAGATGTTGTGGAGCTCGTTAAAGATGTGCGTTTTTTCACAGATATGACAGGTAAAAGCTTTGGGCTAGCCGGAGTTGACCTGACAGGCAGTAAGAAGCAATTTGTTTTTCATAAGGGTCAGTTTGCATCGCAAACAGATTTTGATGGCACTAAAGCGCAATTAAGAGTTTTTAAATAAAAGGGCTTATTTTAGCCCTTTTCTTTTTTTAACTATATCTACTCCTAAGAAGAATAATCCAATGGCCCACGCTATTGTAATTCCTATCTGAATATTTACCTTTAAATCGTCTTCTATTAAGCCATCTAAGAACATATGTGGTATGTACGATATCATTATTAATGAGCTTAATGCGATGAATAAATAAATGATGGTTTCTCTGACCACGATCCAACCTTTCTTGTGTTTATTTGCATTGAATTTTATCAATTAAAATCTATTTGAGCACCGTGTTTTTTATATATTTTAGAATTTAATATCTGAGTAAAATACTAATGAATTCAATAAAAAAGAAGAATTTATTTCAAAACAAACGAATTTAGTTGTTGAAAAGAATTATTTTTCTGGTCCTCTTTAAGTTTTTTTAGTTTTGCCTTGACGATAACTTTTGTCTATGTCACGATTTCGTAGTTTCTATAAGTTTCTCTTAAAAGCGATCTCGCTTTATAGGTTTACATTAGAAGAAACTGTTTTTGGGTTGTGGGTATTAGCTCACTATGGAGGGAAATATGAAAAATAAGCTAACACTTGGAAAAACTTTTTGGGTTTTATTGATAGCTTCATTTACTACCGGTATGGGTAATGGTTCCGTATTCGGCGCTGCTGTAATGTGCGCTGTAGGACGTGGTCCTTACGAAAGCTGGGGTGGATGGGGTATGGAATCATATGACCCATCTACGTTCTCCGGTTTTGTGGACTGGATGATGTTTGCGTTTGGTACAGCATTCGCCATTATCACTGGATTAGCCATGAGCAAACATGGTGAAATCGAGTCTCGTGGTGATAACACAAGCTGGTAAACATTAGTTTAAAAGAGGGGGATAATTATGGCTACATTTGCAGGAGCGTGCGGAATAATTTTAGCGTTCTCAAGTATGTGGATGTCTTGGTACCTATTGAATAAGATGAAAGAATGATTGAAAGTCTTTTTTTTTCTGGGGTTAAATTTTAACTGGGAGGTGAAGTTTCATGTTAATGAAATATCTCTTCGCCAAAAATGACGAAATACCGGCTGGTTCAGCAACGATCTTTTTCGGTTTTTCATCAATTTTTTGGTTTGTAGTAGGAACAGGTTTAGGTTCTTTTAATGCGGCAAAGCTTGCTTTTCCTGACTGGGTAACTGGTACAGAGCTTTTCGCTTTCGGTCACATGCGCCAAGTGCACGTGTTGGCAGTAATTTTAGGTTGGATTTCAATGGCATTTGGTATGACCATGATGTACATGACTCCAGCACTTGGTAACACTAAACTTTGGTCTGAGAAGTTAGGTCTTTGGACTGTATTCCTTTGGAATATTGGTTTGAGCCTAGGTCTTATCCTTCTTTGGATGGGTATCACTTCAGGTCGTGAGTATAGTGACCTTATCTGGCCAATCGATTTAGTTGTTATATTTGGTGTTCTTTTACCTTTGGGTATTAACGTTTGGATGACAATTTCTCATCGTAAAACTCAAGGTATTTACATCACTAACTGGTTCTTCGGTGCGTGTATATTTATGCTTATGATCGTGTTCTTGGTAGGTAACTCTCCAGAGTTATTTAACTTGACTGGTCTTACAGAAGCATATTTAACATTCTGGTTTGCCCATAACGTACTTGGACTGTGGATTACACCGGTTGCTGCGGCAATTGCGTACTACACAATTCCTAAACTTACTGGTAATCCATTATATTCTCACCGTATCGGTCATTTACATTTCTGGTCAATCGTAGCTTTCTACTCTACTCCAGCTTCGCATCACTTGATGTCAGCTCCATTGCCTGAGTGGTTGAAGTCTTTTGCTTCTGTAGAAGGTGTATTGATTCTTATACCAGCGGTGGCTTTCGTAGCTAACATCTTGTTAACAATGAAAGGTAAGTGGAGCCTGTTCGTAGAGAATGTTGAAACTAAGTTCTCTATCACTGGTGTTCTTCTTGCGATTCCATTGAATATGCAAGGTGGTTTCCAACAAACTCGTGCGATTAACTGGTACGTTCATGGTACAGGTTGGATCGTAGCGCATGCTCATTTGGCATTGTTGGGAATGTCTAGCTTCTTGGAAGCAGCAGCTGTTTACTTCGGTTTACAAGCAATGCTTAGAAGAAAGTTATACTCACTAACTCTTGCTAACTTACATTACTGGTTCTTTATCATCGGTTTCTGTATTTACTGGATCTCTATGACTATCGCTGGCTTAATGCAGGGCGCAGGTAAGATCTATGAAGTACCATACATTGACGTTGTTGTAGCTGAGCATCCATATATGATTGCTCGTTGGGCTGGCGGCACAATGGTATTCACAGGAAACGTAATCTGGTTATACAACATGTGGATGACTGCACGTGAAGGTACTATTGTACCATCTGGCCGTTATGCTCATGAGTTAGCTTACGAACGTTAATAGTTCGGTAGTTAAACTAGAGTATAGATATTAACTACTTTCTTTCTCCGGGTTTATCCCGGAGGCAGGAAAGTAAGGGAGGAGGAACTTCAAGTGGGCTTTCAACAATATAAATTCGGTGCAGCAGGCATCGGTTTAATGTTTGGATTCTCAATGTGTATTACGCTTTTTGGTCCATCCAATGACTTCCGTTCAGGTGTGTCAACATGGGTTGGTCTAGATAAGCAATTATCATTGGGTCGTGTAATCGGATTTTCTTATGAAGATCCATTAGTAACTGGTGAAGGTAAACCAACAACAGTCATTTTGGATAAAGATCCAAAGACTGGTGCAGCTATTGATCCACCAATGCGTGCATATGTTTACGAGCCAGGTATTAAATTTTCACCTGGTGTTAACCATCCAGATTTACTTGGTCCTGGCGTACAAGAATTAAGCCAAGGTAAAGGTAAAATTGGACAGGCAAACATGGGTGCAGGAGCAGTTTTTACTATTGGTAAAGACGAATTTAATGGCGAAGAAGTTGACTATATAGTTAACGCAACTGCTGTTAATGGCTGGACACCTTCTGAGGTTCTAGCAGCTGCTGGTGACGAAAACATGCGCTTCGTTGGTAAAGGTAAAACTATCTTTATCACTGAGGGATGCTGGTGGTGTCACACTTTGTTACCTGAGCAAACGCAAGATTGGCAATTCTTTGGTGCTCCACCATTCCTAGGTGATATGAATGGTGAGATGCCAACAGCTTTCGGTTCTGACCGTAAAGCACCTGATTTGCTTCATGTTGCTTCTCGTAACTCATCTCGTGAGTGGATGACAATGCACTTTTTCAATCCACGTTTAGTACAACCTAACTCAATCATGCCTCGCTATGATTACCTTTGGGGTAAAACCGATATCAATGGTAATTCTATCGACATGGATAAATGGCGTGCTGACTATAATGCATATGTAAATGGTCAAAGCATTTATCCACCTGAGGTTCCAGAGCCAGCGCGCAATTCAGAAGTTCGTGCGTTGATCGATTGGGTTCTAACATCTTTACGATAGGGGGTTACTATAATGGGATGGAAAATGGATCAACCACTTTACAGTCTCTCTGACGAGCAAGAGCAGAAAGAGATTCTGGAGATGTGGGAAAAAGAAAAGCACGGTGGTTTGTCAGAAGGTAACAACCGTTTACCTTTTCCACTTACCTTTTTGATTGGTATGATAATTCTTACAGCATTCATGATAACAATGCCGATTTGGGGTCAGCGTCCTAATGCGCAGATCTATTCTGGTATCGTTGCAAACATGGATTCAGCTGAAGTACAGAGATTGGCAACTGGCGATGAGAAGATTAAATATCTATTTAATCAAGCTATGGCTTCTGCTGATTCTCGTTTACGTGGCGACTTAGAGCGTCATCCGCTTACTTGGGATGACCTGCTAAATATCGCTCCTCAAATCAAAGAAGTTCAAGCTGGTGGCGGTAAATACCCACTAGATAACTACAATGTTTTGGGTGATCGTATTTCTTTAGCTAACTTTGAAGGCAACTTTGTAGAAGGTGGTTTCAGAGAGCGTAAGCAACCATGGTGGGATCTTGGATACACTATCGACGTGTTCTATGTAACTTACTTTATTATTGCTATGATTATCGTGACAAAAAGGTTACCGCATTTCTCGCGTAAGCCTGATATGTCTAAAGCATCTTAATTGGAGGTAAACTATGATTGATCTAGATTACGGACCAGGTGTATTTGCTATGTGGATCGCGTTGGTTGTTATTGCTCCAGCTATATACGGCATATTTTTTGTCGATGCTAATTGGAGAAAGCACCAGCAAGACGACAGTAATGACGATGTTTTCAACTAAGCATTAGTTGTTGCAAATACGAAAAAGCCGCTCTTAGGAGCGGCTTTTTTATTTGTTTTAGTGTAAACTAATTGGCCAATTTCTTTTTGAGTAAACACGGGAAATGATTGAATTTTTATCAAACTTTATAGAGATTATTTACTCTAATTATTTCCAATACTTACCAACTCTACTTGTTGAGGAAAACAAGTACGTATTTGGTATTGATATGAGTATTGAAAGCTTAAGATCTAAAGAATTTAGTGAATACATATTTGTTTTTTTAATTCTTTCTTTAATGCTCTTTTGCTTTATTATTTACTTATATCTCCCTAAAAAACTCTCCGGATTAAAAACTGGAGAGAAAATAATGTTTGCAGCTATTATATTGGGGGTTATTCTTGCCGTCATTATTGGCTATATACAATTAATAGAAGGCTATTTATTATAGTTTTGAGGTATTAAAATGATTGAATTTGTAGAAAATTTGCCAGACGGGTGGACGATTTATCTTTGGCTGGTTGTTGCAGCTTTCATTCTTATTGCTGCTGGATTTATGCTTAGATGGGCAGCTAAAAATGAACAGTTTGACGAAGATATAAAATACGTTATTTTTGACGCTGATGATCAAGATAAAATGGAACCAGAAGAGTTTGAAAAGCATAAAGAAGTTATGAAAGATCAAATGGATTCTCGGGATACTTTTAGAGCTAAGAAAGCACAAGAAAAAAAATAAAATATGAGATCAGGTGAAAAAGCCATTATTGGTATAATGGTTTGTTCTGTTGCACTTTTGGTGTGGCTAAAGGGGCAGAAAACGGCACTCGACGATGAAAATCTTGAAGTACCATTTTACTCGACAGCTTCTAAAGAAGTTAGTGATAGAGCTGCTAAGTTAATTCATGAATTGAATTGTAAAAAATGCCATAGTCTATGGGGGGTAAGGGATTTATCTCAAGCTGTCCCTGCACCTGCACTAGATGGTATGGGTATGTTTCGAGATGAAGAATGGCTATTTAACTATTTTTCAGCTGAAAATCCTCAAGATATATTGCCGTCCCGTTTAAAGCCCGAGTATCGAATGCCCTCATTTGCAGACTTGTCACTTCAAGAGCGTAAAGATCTTGCAAGCTATGTTGTGAGTCTTAAAGTTTATGATTGGTATTTTGAAGATGCCAAAAAAGCACGCTACGAAAAATTGACGGGCAAGGACTACGAAGAAAAATGATTAGTTTACCCAAAATTAGTCCTTTAGATATTATGTGGATGACAATAGCTGTATCTGCAGGTTGTTTGGTAATATATTTAGGAGAAAGATTTTTAAATGTTAGTCTTGGGGTCTTTTATGGGATTAACACGTTTAATCCTATCTGGGTAATTAATCTCATCGTAGTACCTCTGCTGGCTGGCTTA
>Ga0316207_10005751_pt1 | contig 10136 bp, 8 predicted proteins | sample 6weekpyrite_MG_FD_204943 | JGI IMG/M metagenome (GOLD analysis project Ga0316207, IMG submission 204943) | Microbial mat bacterial communities from mineral coupon in-situ incubated in ocean water Damariscotta River, Maine, United States -... | ecosystem: Environmental > Aquatic > Marine >...
ATCCCTACCTCGGCCATGTCCATATCACCGGTATCAATATTCGCATCGGCAACCTCGGTAGGTTCACCGATCTGACTACCAGGATCAGCGACTGTCATGCCCGTTTCATCGACTTGCGGCTGAGTCGCTTGTGTGGCGACTGGTGTCACTTTTTCTGCTGGCTGGGTTTGCGGCAACGTAGTGGTATCTTCTATTTCACACAGCGCGCCAGCTCGTTGCAAGGTGGTTTTATATCGTTCTGCGGTAGCTTGATCGATGTCTTTTTTTAATACTAAACGTTGGCCTGAAAAGAGTTTTTCAATCCGGTCGCTGGGCAAACTAAACACGCGGGCAACATTACTTTTGACCATGTCGATGTCCGCATGCTCAATAATCTTGCCGCTAAAAATTACCTGATAATTGCCTTTAGCCATGCCTTATCCCCAGACTGATACTAGGAATAATAGACCTGCAAATGAGGTTCAGCAATAAAATTAGGCGTCTATTTCTTCGTTTAGAGAATTAACAATATTATTTGCTGCAATTTGTAGATTTTCCATTAAGTCCGCATCTTTCTTTATAACGTAACTAGGATCTATTTTACGGCCGTGACTAGGCACTTTTCCAGACGTTAACAAAACAGTGGGAATATCTTTATTGCGATTGCTCGACATACGCAAGGCGCTGATAATGGGTAAGCCCTGTAAATCGGACACTTCCATATTGGTGACAAGAATATCAAAAGGTTCTTTTAACAATTGGCCTAATGCATCATATCCATTGGTCGCAACATCAAACTTAATTGGAAATTTCTCAAAGGCGCTGGCAACAAGTTTACGATGTAAAACGCTCGCCATAATCAACAAACCTTTGTATTCATATTCACTGCCTTTGCCACTTAAACGGTCTAGTTCAGCTTCAACTTCTTCGAAGTCTTCGACCATACCGTTAATAAGATCTAAGGTGGTACGAAGCAAATCAATAAAATTTAAAATACTTTCAATAAACTTATCGTCAATTAAACCCTGATTACCCTCAACTTCAATAACCTTATCTTCTAAAACATGACAAACAGAAGAAATAATATGCAGCCCGTGAGTACCTGCACTGCCCTTTATACTATGAATATGACGATAAATATTTTGATAATCTTCGGTGAAGGACTCTGTTGTTTTCAGTGTTAGAACAATTTGTTCAACTTCTTCAAGGCGAGCAGGCAATTCAGCAACATAGCTGAGACGTAACTCGACGAGCATCTTTTCAATATCAATACTGCCGCTACCCAAATTGCTTTGCATTCTAATTCCTGCCATCAATCACGCGCCAAAATATGACGCATTGCTACGTACGTTATCGGCGAATGGCACAACAACTTAAACATCGTTACAGTCTTTAATACCAAAATTCATTCCCACCGATAGTCTTTCATAATTACTTTTATTTTCAGTGACTTCGTGGGGAATATCGGGATGGAAAAATACAAATTGTCCGGCTTGTGGCGTAATTTTAATGACTTGTGAATCAATACTGAGCAGTAAGTCACCACAGTTATCAGGGGTATCAATGTAATACACAGCCGAAAGACACTCATCGTCATCATCGTGACTATGTCGCTGTGTCACATGTCCTGGCAGCATCAAATTAAACCAGAAACCACTTTTAAGCTGATGCGTCGTATTGAGAATTTGACGAGCAAAATCTTGTGCCTGATCCATCACGGTTTGCATGGCAGGCACCTTGCTCAAATCCAGATACATGTTCTCATAGCGACCCTCGAAATAATGGCTACGCCGAACTGCATCGGTCTCTCTGTATTGATTAAATTGCTGAATAATCGCGGCGTTACTTGTTACATAATTAGGTAATTCACGAACGCTGACCTTATCGTGACTCATGACTACCCCATAACCTCAACCAGTATTGTCTTGGCAATAAATCCCACGAAGCCTAACCCCAGTGCAATAAACAACACCATAAAGCCATAACGGCCTGCCTTGGAAGCTTCGCCCATGCGGTAAATGATGTAAAGCATGTACAAAATCAGCCCGCTACAGCCAATAATCAAGGAATAATGTTCAAAGGTTTCAATTGTCATGAGATTGCTCAAAAGATATCTGAGCCTATGATAACATTATTAGCGTTTGCTAATATTAAAAAGTACCTTCAAACCCTATGAATTTAATGGTTTAAGTCTATGTTGTTATGAAATCTGCGTTGAAACGACACGATTACGCCCACCACGTTTACCTGCATAGAGCACTTCATCTGCATGTTTAATACAGGTATCGACATCACGGCTGCCATCGTAAATTGTCACCCCAAACGTCATGGTGACTGAAAATTGATTGCCTTTATACTCATACGAGGTATTTGCGAGTGTCTCGCGTAACTTTTCAATCGCCTGAATCCCACCTTCCATTTCAGTTTCTGGCAACATAATTAAAAATTCTTCACCACCCCAGCGTGCAACAACATCTTGTTGGCGTAACGAGTGCTTCATAAGCAGTGAAACTTGTTGCAAAACGTAATCACCACAATCATGGCCATAGTTATCATTAAATTGTTTGAAGTGATCAATGTCAGTAATAACTAACAAAAAGTTTTTCTTATCTCGTTGAAACCGAACCACCTCTTGATCAATCAGTTCCAGCATTTTGCGGCGGTTAAACAGTTCTGTCAGGGTATCGGTTGTTGCAAGTAATTCCATTTGCTGTTCGGCACGAATCGATGCGACACGAAAAAAATAACCCAGTATGCCAAACGCTAAAAAGTTCACCGCAATATTCATAGTATGCAGTCCCTCAAGCACATAAACAGGTATCGTTATGACAAAATCTGGCTGGTGAGTATAAAAATAAAACCACACATAGCCAATAAACAACAGCAAGCCTTCAACTATAATGATCGGCGTTTTTTGATGGTGATTAATAAAGAGAAACAGCACCACCGAAAGAAAATAATAATGGAAGCCACTTTCCCAACCTAAAAAGTAGGTAGCTAAAAGCGCATGAGTCACTGATTCAATTGCACATATTACGATTGCCTGAATATGATGGCCGGCGCGATTAAGAAAGTAACCGAGTACCCATAAAATCGAGCTGAAAACATTAAAAATTGCCAGCTCAGGTACCCCTACCCAATAAAAAAGCGGTATAAATAAGCTGTGTGCACCAAAACCCAAATAACAGAGGTAATTCAAGGCGACGTAAAGGCGGTAATTATCACGACTAATTTCAGCCGCCTTAAACGTGTCCAAAGTTACTATCATTGCCACCTATCCCCTTATTATTGCTGACATTGAACCACGAAAAGAATCTATTGTCTTAACAATAGTCATATTATTTCAGATGAATGGATGAGGTCGTGTATGTTCACCAGGCAAAATAACCCGATAATCAAGCTAGTAACTGGCCTATTGCTACTATTAAGCGCAAGTTTCGTCAGTGCCGGTCCGCTCACCGATCTGGATGGTAATCCTGCGGCTATTAGCGATTATAGCGGTAAAGGAAAGTGGCTCGTGGTGATGTTCTGGGCATCAGACTGTCATATCTGTAATAAAGAAGCTCACCAGTATGTTGATATGCAGGCACGTCACAAGGACGGTAACATCAGCGTGCTTGGCATTACCACTGACGGGCTATCTAACAAGGCTGCAGCCAAAGCCTTTATTAAGGAACACAAGTTAAACTTCCCTAACCTAATTGGTTCACTCGAAGATATTGCCGGCATGTACTACGATCTGACCGGCAACCAATGGATTGGTACGCCGACCTTTTTTATCTATACACCTGAAGGTAAATTGCGTATTGCAGATGCTGGTGCTATTCCTGCAAAAATTATTGAAGATTTTATCGAAGAAAATTCAGTTGCCAGCGCAGAATAAAAGCTCTGTCTAAGTATCGTAACCCAAATTAGGTGATAACCAGCGCTCAGCCTCGCTCGTCGTCATACCCTTACGTTGCGCATATTCTTCAACCTGATCACGATTGATCTTACTCACAGCAAAATAACTTGCTTCAGGATGTGCATAGTAAATACCACTCACTGAAGCCGTCGGTAACATGGCCTTTGATTCTGTTAATATCATACCAGCCGTGTTTTGTGCATCGAGTAATTCCCACAGAATATCTTTCTCTGTGTGATCCGGGCTGGCCGGATAACCGGCTGCCGGACGAATACCTTTGTACGTTTCCTTGATAAGCTCAGCATTTGATAAAGACTCATCTGCCGCGTAAGCCCAGAATTCTTTTCTCACTCGTAAATGCATACATTCGGCAAACGCTTCGGCCAGACGATCTGCGAGTGCCTTTAACATAATCGAATTATAATCATCATGGTCAGCTTCAAATTCGGCGATCTTGGCATCGATGCCAATACCCGCAGTAACCGCAAAACCACCAATATAATCGGCTAAACCAGTACTTTTGGGTGCAATAAAATCGGTTAAACACAGGTTCGGTTTACCTGGCGGTTTTTCCTGTTGCTGACGAAGATTATGAAAAACAGTTTTAACTTCACTACGTGTGTTATCTGTATAGATTTCGATATCATCCTCGACGGCATTCGCCGGGAACAGACCAATCACTGCGCGTGCGCCGAGCCACTTCTCGCTAATAATTTTATCCAGCATGGCTTGTGCATCATCGAAGAGTTTTTTCGCCTCAGCACCCTTGTCTGGATCATCAAAGATTTTTGGATAACGACCTTTTAATTCCCAGGTGTGGAAAAAAGGCGTCCAATCAATATAGTCACGCAATTCTGATAATGAATAATCTTCAAATATCTTTAAACCGGTAAATTCAGGCTCAACTGGCTGGTAATTATCCCAATCTATCGCAACTTTATTTTTTCTCGCCTGCGCCATGTTTAACCATTTAATCTGCGCCCGACGCCCAGCATGATTAACACGAACCGTCTCATATTCCTGTTTTAATGATTCAACAAAATCATTTTTTAAATCTTCACTAATCAGATTTTGTGCAACACCCACAGCACGCGATGCATCTTTCACCCAAACAGTGGGATGCTCATAATTCTTGTCAATCTTAACTGCCGTATGCGCCTTTGATGTTGTTGCACCACCGACCATCATGGGGATTTCAAAACCACCACGTTGCATTTCCTTCGCCATGTGCACCATTTCATCAAGCGATGGCGTAATCAAACCACTTAATCCAATAATGTCTACGTCATGTTCTTTTGCCGCTTCAATGATCTTGTTCGCAGGTACCATTACACCCAAATCGACGACCTCAAAATTATTACACTGCAACACAACCGCAACGATGTTTTTACCAATATCATGCACATCACCCTTGACCGTCGCCATAAGGATCTTGCCATTGGATTGTGCACCTTCTGACTTCCCGGCTTCAATAAACGGTAATAAATGTGCTACGGCTTTTTTCATGACTCGCGCCGATTTAACAACCTGTGGCAAAAACATTTTACCGTCACCAAACAGGTCACCAACAACGTTCATACCATCCATCAATGGGCCTTCAATAACCTGAATTGGCTCATCAAATTGCAAACGTGCTTCTTCTGTGTCGTCAACAATAAAGGTATCTATTCCCTTTACCATGGCATGAGCAATACGCTCGGCTACCGACAGCTCTCGCCATGAAAGATCTTCTTCTTTTTTGGCACTACTGCCATCACCCTTATAGGTGTCTGCAATATCCAGTAATCGCTCAGTAGCATCATCGCGGCGGTTTAAAACCACATCCTCAACGGCATCACGTAACACTTCTGGCAAATCGTCATAAATGGCTAACTGACCGGCATTCACAATGCCCATATCCATACCGGCTTTAATCGCGTGATATAAAAATGCCGCATGAATAGCTTCACGTACCGGATTATTACCACGAAAAGAAAATGACACATTCGATACACCACCACTGACCATCGCATGTGGCAGGGTGGTTTTTATTTCACGTGTGGCTTCAATAAAATCGACACCGTAATTATTATGTTCTTCAATACCGGTGGCGACAGCAAAAATATTCGGATCAAAAATAATATCTTCAGGCGGGAATCCAACTTGTTCAGTTAAGACTTTGTATGCACGCGTGCATATTTCTACTTTTCTTGCTTGTGTATCGGCCTGCCCTTCTTCATCAAAAGCCATGACAATAATCGCAGCGCCATAGCGCCGGCAAAGCTGGGCCTGCTTAATAAAGTTTTCCTCGCCCTCTTTCATTGAGATCGAGTTAACAACTCCCTTACCCTGAATACATTTTAAACCGGCTTCAATAATCGGCCACTTCGAGGAATCGATCATGACAGGTACACGAGAAATATCAGGTTCACCAGCAATTAAATTCAGGAATGTCACCATGGCATGTTCGCCATCTAACATACCTTCGTCCATATTGATGTCGATAACCTGTGCACCATTTTCTACCTGCTCGCGCGCAACACTCAGGGCTTCGTCATATTGTTCCTCAAGTATTAAACGTTTGAATTTGGCAGAACCGGTAACATTGGTGCGCTCACCTACATTTACGAATAAAGAATCTTCCGTAATATTGCACGGTTCAAGACCACTTAGGCGAGTTGTAAAATTATTTTCTTTTGGCTGACGAGGTGGGTGCTTGGCAACCGCTTCAGCTATCGCGGTAATATGCGCTGGCGTAGTACCACAACAGCCGCCAATAATATTCAGGAAACCATTTTTAGCCCACTCTTCAATTTCAGCGGCCATTTCTGCAGGCGTTTCATCATACTCACCAAATTCATTTGGCAATCCTGCATTGGGGTGAGTGTTGATATGACAATTGGCAATGCCGGCAATTTCTTCTACATACTGCCGTAATTCTTTTGCACCTAATGCACAGTTAAAACCAAAACTAATCGGCTCTACATGACGTAAGGAATTCCAGAATGCTTCAGCCGTTTGACCGGACAAAGTACGCCCGGATGCATCAGTAATCGTTCCGGAAATCATCACGGGTAATTTGACATTATGCTCATCAAAATATTCTTCAATGGCAAACAATGCCGCTTTTGCATTCAATGTATCAAAAATCGTTTCAACCAGAATAATATCGGCACCACCATCCACCAGTCCGCGCATCGACTCTGTGTAGGCATCTTTTAATTGATCAAAGGTAATATTTCGATAACCGGGATTATTCACATCTGGTGACAGGCTCGCCGTGCGATTAGTTGGTCCCAGTACACCAGCAACAAACCGGGGTTTATCGGCTGTTTCAAATTCATCACAGGCGGCACGCGCCACCGCAGCGGCCTCACGGTTGATCTCGTAAACAAGATCTTCCATCTGGTAATCCGCCATCGAAATTGATGTCGCGTTGAAGGTATTGGTTTCAACGATATCCGCGCCAGCTTCAAGATAGGCTTTATGAATATCCTTAATGATTTGCGGCTGAGTCAGTACCAGTAAATCATTATTACCCTTTACATCGCAGGCCCAGTCAGCGAAACGCTCACCACGGTAGTCGGCCTCTTCCAGTTTATAGGTCTGGATCAGGCTGCCCATAGCGCCATCCAGAATCAGGATACGTTCGGCAAGTGCTTTATGAATGAGGTCGGTACGTTTGGTTTCCACGAGCATAACTACTTATAAAAGGTAATATCGGGGGCGAATTGTAGCATAAGTCGCTGAATTTAGCTTTTCAGGCTAAGATTTGCTTATGCTGGCTGGGTGTCGTCCACGTCAGTCGTAATGTAGTCACCCTGTTTTTTCTTACTTGCCGCCTTGGATTTATACATTAAACCATCGGCACGTTTAACCAGTTTATCACTATCAATATAATGCTCATCACTATCAAGGTTGGTGCAAGTGATCCCCATACTAAAGCTGACACCTTCATTCTTCTGCTTCTTAAAGGTTTCTATGAGGCGTTTTGCCACCAGAGTAGCCTCACCGAGCGTAGTTTTAGGTAAAATCATGCAAAACTCATCACCACCATAACGACAGGCAATATCTGAATCACGGGTGACGTTAAGCATCGACTTCCCAACTAATGCCAATAGGTCATCACCTTTCTGATGCCCAAAAGTATCATTGAGTTGTTTAAATCCATTCAGATCCAGATAACACAGACATAGTGGCTCCTTATATCGCTCGGCACTGGATAATTCGCGCCGAAGGTGATCATAAAACGCACGTTGGTTTGATAACCCAGTTAAGCCATCTTTCAGAGATAATTCTTCGAGCTGCCGGGTTCGTTTGGCGACTTCTATTTCAAGGTTTTCCGCATACTGACTGACTTCATCTTTAGCCGCATTCACCTCATCAGCCATACTGGCAATAAACGTATCAAACACCAGCTGCATATCAAACATTAAAATTTTACTGATCGCTGTTTTAAGAACATTGGCATTCATGACATCTTCAGGTTTAAAAAATGTCATATCAACGGTTTGATTTAAGGCGCTACGCAACATTTGCATCGCTGAAATATATTGGGTTGAAGTCACCCCCATACGGTGATGCACCTTACCGATTCTTAGCCGACGATTAACATAAATCTCATCATATTTACCGTCAAACAATTCCAGAATATAGCGGTGCAACGCAGCATAGAGGCGCCTACTGCTATCGGAATCACCTATCAAGCGCGCAACTTCCGGAACAGAGATTTGTTTGTCGTAGAACGCTTTAACCATGCCGTCAATGTATTTCATGAACAGCGGTTTATTATCTCGTAATGCTTCTTCATCAGCAGCGGTTATACCTAGCATTTCCTTACGCTTGGTTATTTCCTGTGGCGTAATCTTTAGCTGTTCGGCAAGTGTTTTTTCAAGTTCCTGCATAGTATTCTGGTGTATTAACCTTGTATTTAAAGGGTCTCCATGCACTGATCATCGGTTAAACGTGTTCAACCTTTAATACAACACCATCAACACCGGTTACACGCACTTTGGTTCCTGACTCACAGTCTGCGCCTTCAATTTTCCAGGTAGAATCATCAACCTTTATTTTACCCTGGCCATTGACCACCGGTTCTTCAAGGGTGAAGGTACGGTTCACATACTGCTCACCTCGCATATTCAGTGTTGGTTGATCGCTGGTTGGCGGGTTTTTCCGTGCGTACAGTCGCCAGGCATAAATACTGGCCACCGACAACACCGCAAAAATAATAAACTGTGTTTGCCATGTTATGTCCGGAAAGACCAGCATCACCAAACTCACAACGGCCGCCGCCACGCCTAACCAAATCATAAAAGCACCGGGCGCAAATACTTCCAGGATAATCAGGATTACCGCAATAATGCCCCAGTGCCAACTATTCAGTTGAGTCAAAATATCCATAATTACTCCGACTTATTAAAGGCCTGCTTGGCAATTTCACCAATACCACCAATAGCACCAATCACGCTGGAAGCTTCCATTGGTAAGAAGAGAACCTTCTCATTTTCTGCCGTACCAATTGCAGTCAGTGCTTCCATATATTTATTGGCAACAAAATAGTTAATTGCCTGCACATCACCCTTGGCAATCGCTTGCGATACCATCATGGTGGCCTTGGCTTCTGCTTCTGCTAAACGTTCACGTGCTTCCGCCTCACGGAAGGAGGCTTCTTTTTCACCTTCGGCTGTCAGAATAGCCGCCTGCTTTTCACCCTCAGATTTAAGGATTGCTGCCTGACGGAAACCTTCTGCTTCAAGAATGTTTGCACGTTTATCACGCTCAGCCTTCATCTGGCGAGCCATTGATTCAACCAGATCGCGTGGTGGCGAAATGTCTTTAATTTCGATACGCGTTACTTTTACACCCCAGGGAGTGGTCGCATCATCGACAACACTGAGTAACTGGGCATTAATGGTATCGCGCTGTGAAAGCAGTTCGTCGAGATCCATTGAACCCATCACCGTACGAATATTCGTCATGGTTAAATTGAGAATGGCATAGTCGAGTTGATTCACTTCATAAGACGCCTTTGCCGCATCCAGTACCTGTGAAAAAACCACCCCGTCCACCGTGACCATGGCGTTATCCTTGGTAATCACTTCCTGAGACGGCACTTCCATGACGCGTTCCATCATATTGACCTTGTTGCCAACGGTATCGATGACCGGGAATATAATATGGAAACCAGGACGCAAGGTCTTGGTATAACGACCAAAGCGTTCTACTGTATATTCCATACCTTGAGAAACGACTGTTACACCGGCCTTAACGA
>Ga0316207_10005752_pt1 | contig 10135 bp, 9 predicted proteins | sample 6weekpyrite_MG_FD_204943 | JGI IMG/M metagenome (GOLD analysis project Ga0316207, IMG submission 204943) | Microbial mat bacterial communities from mineral coupon in-situ incubated in ocean water Damariscotta River, Maine, United States -... | ecosystem: Environmental > Aquatic > Marine >...
TGGTGCCGATGGCCGGAGTCGAACCGGCACAGCTTGCGCTACCACCCCCTCAAGATGGCGTGTCTACCAATTTCACCACATCGGCTATATTTTCTGATGCTTGCCTTCTATTGATTAATCGGCAGCGGGTACGTCAGATGTTGACGGTTTTGTTGTTATTGGTTTTGAGTCTGCTGCAGGAACATCAGAGTCAGGTGTTGATATAGCTGATGCTCCTTTTGGCTTTTCAATTTGCTGTTTTGATTGTTGCTTATCAACCACACTATCAAATGTTTTGGTTTCTGTTGCGAGTACGAATAACGTTAAACTTGTAATAAAGAATAATGTCGCCAATACGCCTGTCGTGCGAGTTAAAAAAGAAGATGAACCCTTAGAACCAAATACCGTTCCAGACGCACCCGCACCAAAAGCAGCACCTGCATCGGCACCTTTACCCTGCTGCAGTAAAACCAGAGCAATCAACGATACTGCAATGATGACGTGAAAAACTAAAACTATATTTTGCATTAACATACAATTTTTCTCTTAAAATAAATGTAAGCTACACTAGTAACTATTAACCTGCCGCTTTACAGATAGTTAAGAAGTCTTCCGCCACAAGTGACGCACCACCAATTAAACCACCGTCAATATCAGGTTGTGATAATAAATCAGCCGCATTGCCTGCATTCATACTGCCACCGTATTGAATACGAACTTTATCGGCAACGTCTTTGCTTTTTTCTGCAAGCTTGCTCCGAATAAACGCATGTACATCCTGCGCCTGTTGTGGTGTCGCAGTTTTACCCGTACCAATCGCCCAAACCGGTTCGTAAGCGATAATACTTTCAGCTAATGCATCGATACCTTCTAAATCAATAACCGCATCAAGCTGACGCGCACATACTGCTTCGGTTGAACCATTTTCTCGCTCTTCCAGAGTTTCGCCAATACATAAAATAGGGGTTAAACCGGCTTTACGAGCAATCGCGAATTTTTGCGCCACCAACGCATCATCTTCTCCGTATAAGGTACGTCGCTCTGAGTGACCAACAATGACATACTGACAACCGAAATCGAGCAACATTGAGGTTGAAATTTCGCCGGTAAATGCCCCTTTTTCTTCGGTACTTACATTTTGACCACCAAATCCAACAGCGGTACCCGAAAGGTGCCCAGCCACATCCGCTATATATATAGAAGGAGCACATACTACCACTTGTGCGGCTTTTACGTCTGCCATTCCCGCCTTGATACCATCAAGTAAGGCTTTAATGCTCTCGCGAGAGCCGTTCATTTTCCAGTTACCGGCAATAATTGGTTGACGCATGTGAATCCTCTTTAAATAACAATAACTTATAATAATTTTATTCGTTCATGTCCCAACTTATCGAGCAATTCCCATCAAGCCAGGCTATAGACATAAAATAGCGCGCAAGCATAACGGCCAGCACCAAATAAATCAATATCTGAGCCTGATTTCTTTAAAAATAATGACCGAAAAATGCCTCTAAATAGCTGGTTTTAGAGGAATAATTTTATATGTAGGCTTTTACTTCTTCTGCAATATTGGCTGCTATCTGCTCTACCAAGGCCGCATCCCTACCTTCGACCATCACCCGAATGACAGGTTCAGTCCCAGACGCTCGGAGTAAAACCCGACCCGTTTCTGCCAGCTCTTTTTCTGCTACCTGTACCGCCTGTTTCACCGGCTCACAGCTATCCAGATCGATTTTTTCTTCCAATCGAACATTAATCATTTTCTGCGGGTACTTAGACATATTAGCGACTAACTCGTGAAGTTGTTTGCCTTGTGAAACCATCGCAGCTAGCACTTGTAACGCTGCCATACAGCCATCACCCGTTGTATTTTTTTCAAGACAAATTAAGTGCCCAGATGACTCTCCACCTAGCTTCCAATCATTGGCAACTAACTCTTCCATTACATAGCGATCACCGACTTTTGCGCGAATGAACGGTATGCCCTCCCGCTTCAGGGCATGTTCCAATCCAAGGTTGCTCATTAGGGTGCCAACGACTCCCCCTCCAAGCGTATTATTTGCCTTAGCCGCCATTGCAATGGCATATAAAAGTTCGTCACCATCAACAAGGTTTCCGTGACGGTCTACCATAATTAACCGATCACCATCACCATCTAAGGCAACACCAACATCGGCCTGATATGTTTTAACCGCTTGCTGAATCTGAGCCGGTTGAGTAGAACCACAGTCATCATTAATGTTGATACCATTTGGTTCATTGCCAATTGCAATCACTTCGGCACGCAGTTCATTAAAAATTTTAGGCGCCACATCATAGGTTGCACCGTTCGCACAATCGACCACTATCTTTAAACTGGAAAGGTTCATACCATTCGGAAGTGTATGTTTACAAAACTCAATATAGCGTCCATCGGCATCAGACATACGCACCGCTTTACCCAGGTTCGAAGAGTCGTTGCAGTCCATCGGCTGATCGAGCATTTGCTCTATTTCATGCTCGACGTCATCTGGTAACTTTGTTCCCTCGGCAGAGAAGAATTTTATACCATTGTCATAATAAGGATTGTGAGAGGCACTAATAACAATACCGGCATCGGCATGCAGGGTTCGGGTTAAATACGCTATTCCCGGCGTTGGCATAACGCCAAGTAAAACAACATTAACACCCGCGGCAGTTAAACCTGCTTCCAGAACGGACTCGAACATATAACCTGAAATTCGCGCATCCTTTCCAATGACTACCGTTCCACCTTCTTTACACAGGACTTTACCAACGGCATAGCCCAGGCGTAAAACAAAATCAGGGGTAATGGGAAATTTGCCAACTTTTCCGCGAATACCATCAGTACCAAAATATTTACGTGACATATTTATCTCTTTGTATAAATTAATTCTAATCCATTAAAAAAAGCCATGTTGTGACCTTATCCTACTTTAGACTATTTAAAACAGCAATCGCATCTGCTGTCGGCTTAACATCATGCACTCTTAAAATTTGTATACCTTTATTAGCGGCCAGCGCGGCAAAAACTATACTTGCATATACACGGTTATTAACACTTTTTTCGCTTGCGTCATCCTTTAATAATTTTCCGATCATTGATTTTCGAGATAATCCAACAAGTACCGGGAATTTCATATCGAGAAACTGATCCAACGCTTTAAACAATAAGAGATTATGCTCCAGCGTTTTACCAAAACCGAATCCGGGGTCAATAATAATATTATTCTGACTAATACCTGCTTCAATACACATATTAATACGCTGTTGTAAAAAATCTTTTACTTCCGAAACAACATCCGAGTATTCAGGTTGGTTTTGCATGCTACGAGGCTGTCCCTGCATATGCATTAAACAGACGGGGACATTTAATTTCGCAGCTGTTTCAATCGCATCACTTTCCTGTAATGCGCGCACATCATTTATCATATTGGCACCGGCAGCAACCGCCTCATTCATCACATCGGCTTTACTGGTATCGATAGAAATTAAACAGTCTGAAAACTTTCTTATTGCCTTTATAACAGGCAACACTCGTTGCAGTTCCTGCTCTGCGGATACCTCTTTTGCTCCAGGGCGCGTTGATTCACCGCCAATATCGATAATATCGGCACCTGCTGCCAGCATCGCTTTAGCTTGTTGTGCCGCTGCACTTGGATCAATAAATTGCCCCCCATCAGAAAAGGAGTCTGGGGTAACATTTAAAATGCCCATTAAATATGTTTTATCTTTAAAATTCATTGCGCAAACAACACCTTCACATACTTACCTGGGATTTTATTTTTATCAATAAAAAACCCCTTATCAAAAAAGAAAAGGGGTCTCTAGATAACGTCCTACATGAATAATTAATTAGTGCGTGCCAGCTGGACCACCAATTGAACCATCAGCTTTTTTATCATCAGATGGTTTTGAAGAATCACCCATATCTGCTTTTGGTTGATTATGAATATCATCATCCCAGTCTTCAGGTGGGCGAGGTGTTTTACCATTCATAATATCATCAATTTGATCCCGATCGATTGTTTCATATTTCATTAACGCTTCGGTCATAGTATGTAACTTATCTATATTATCTTTTAAAATTTTCTCGGCCCGATCATATTGTGTATCGAGGATATGACGAATCTCTTCGTCGATAAGCTTCATTGTCGCACCGGATACATTTTTATGTTGTGCTACCTGATGACCAAGGAAAACTTCACCATCATCTTCGCTATACGTCATTGGGCCAAGTTTTTCTGATAAACCCCATTTAGTTACCATATTACGGGCAATATCCGTGGTGCGCTGAATATCATTTGATGCACCTGTTGTAACATTTTCTGCACCAAAGATAAGTTCTTCGGCAATACGCCCACCGAATAAACTACAAATAGAACTTTCCAGACGTTCTTTACTATAAGAGTAACGATCTTCTTCAGGCAGGAACATAGTAACACCCAATGCACGACCACGCGGAATAATTGTGACTTTATAAACCGGGTCATGTGAAGGCACTAACAAACCAACAATTGCATGACCGGATTCATGATAAGCTGTGTTACGCTTTTCATCTTCGTTCATTGCCATGGACTTACGCTCTGCACCCATCATGATTTTATCTTTGGCTTTATCGAACTCCACCATATCGACCAGACGTTTATTAGAGCGCGCGGCAAAAAGCGCCGCCTCATTAACAAGATTTGCAAGGTCTGCACCAGAGAAGCCCGGGGTACCACGTGCAATCGTTTTTGCATTAACATTATCGTCAACCGGAACCTTGCGCATATGTACTTTTAAAATTTGTTCTCGACCACGCATATCAGGTAAAGGCACAACGACCTGGCGGTCGAAGCGTCCAGGACGCAACAACGCAGGATCTAATACATCAGGACGATTGGTTGCGGCAATCACGATAACGCCTTCGTTACCTTCAAAACCATCCATTTCAACCAGTAACTGGTTGAGCGTTTGTTCCCGCTCATCATGACCACCACCTAAACCGGCTCCACGATGACGACCAACCGCATCAATCTCATCTATAAAGATAATACAAGGCGCATGCTTTTTCGCCTGTTCGAACATATCACGTACCCGAGAGGCACCCACACCAACGAACATTTCAACAAAGTCCGAACCGGAAATAGTAAAGAAAGGCACTTTCGCTTCACCTGCTATCGCTTTGGCAAGTAGCGTTTTACCCGTACCCGGCGAACCAACCATTAAAACACCGCTTGGAATTTTGCCACCAAGTTTCTGGAATTTAGATGGATCACGTAAAAATTCGACCAGCTCACCAACTTCTTCTTTAGCTTCATCAACCCCAGCAACATCACTAAAGGTAATTTTTACCTGATCTTCGCCCAGCATGCGCGCCTTACTTTTACCAAAAGACATCGCGCCACGGCCACCGCCGCCGCCTTGCATCTGGCGCATAAAGAATACCCATAGACCAATAATCAGGATAAACGGGAACCAGGAAATAAAGATTTGCATCAAAATGCTATGTTCAACCGGTTTGGACACAATTTTTACATTGTTCTTAAGTAATTCGCCGACCATGGAACGATTATCGGTTTCAGGACTATAGGTCGTAAACGACTGACCAGATGCCAGCTTACCACTAATATTCTGATGCTGAATTAAGACTTCGCTGACCTGATTCCTATCGACTGCCTGCATAAACTCTGAATAACTGAGTTTGTTACTTTCCTTGTTGATGCCCATTTGCTGAAACACCATCATTAATATGACAGCAACTACAACCCACAGGAGGATATTCTTGGTTAGATCGTTCAATTTATTACCTCAAATTCACTTAAATTTGTTCTTAATTCTTTCTCAATCTCAGCGAGTTATGAAAACTTCAAAACCAGGAGATAAGTCATAATTACGTGCAAACTACTACACATTATAGCCTCTGGCTAGCAAATAGTTCTCTCGAGAGCGCGCCCGCGAGGCCTTTGGTTTGCGTATAAGTAACTTGTCAAAATCGGCCTTAAGTAGCTTTTTAAACTCGTCCAGACCTTCTCCGTTAAAGATCTTGATTAACAAATCGCCTCCTGGTTTTAGCACTGTTTTGGCTAATTCCAGGCTCAATTCGGCCAAATACATGGCACGAGGCTGATCAACGGCCTTCATACCACTTATATTGGGTGCCATATCAGACATTACAAGGTCAATTTTGTGATTTTCTATCAAACTCATCAACTGATCCAGAACCTCATCCGAGCGGAAATCGCCCTGAATAAACTCAACCCCATCAATTGGCTCAATATCGAGTAAATCGAGCGCAAATACACGACCATTTTTGCCAACTTTACCAACAGCGTATTCCGACCAGCTACCTGGTGCAGCACCTAAATCTACGACATAGTGTCCTGGTTTAATGATCCGATCCCGTTCATCCATCTCCATCAGCTTGTAAATAGCTCGCGCACGATGACCTTCCTTTTGTGCCCTTAACACATATTCATCTGACAAGTGCTCCTGCATCCAGTGGCGGCCACCACGCGTTCTAGCCATAATATGAAATAACCTTTTAATGTAAATATACAGTATAATAACCGACTCTAAGCATTACTGCCTCAAAACCCATTCAAATGAGTTACTCAAACTATGTCTGCACCAGGTAAAAATCAGCTGGGTAAAAACCAGCTTCATCATCTTCGACAACTTGCCCACGATATAAAGCCCATTATTATCATCGGTAATAAAGGCTTAACAGACAATGTCATGGACGAAGTAAAGTTAGCACTCGATCATCATGAGCTGATAAAAGTACGCGTGAATGCCGGCGATAAGAGTGAGCGACAAGATATGATTGAGCAAATGAAACAAACATGCGAGGCTCAGGAAGTCATCACCATTGGTCATATCGTTGGCTTATACAAACAGGCTAAAGAACCAAAAATAATTTTACCTAAATAGACTTATTTTTGACTGACTATCAGGGATAAACCGAGCACGCTATTAATTAAAAATAAAACCGAAGCAATGCCATGCAATTTACCAAATTCTGAGCGATTTAAATCAGTAATACCAGATACTTTAAGCTCAGCCATCATCGGTTGTAAAATAAACTGGCCAATCAGCACCAGTAGCAACATCACCATTAATACCCAGAAAACCCAGTGGCTCATAACCTGAGTTCCAAGCCGGCTAACGGTTCCCACTACCAGTAAACTACCGCAGACCAGTCCGACATAACTCATGATAGTAAACAACTGACCAGCCACATTACCGGCGACTGTTTTTTCAAGCATATTAAATAGTGTTGGTGCGACGATATAACCTACCGTCCACATTCCACCCACCCAAAGGGTTAATAATATTTTTTCACCAACGAGTAACATGTGTAAGAGATCCGTTAAACGTAATCGTATTTAACTGAAACGATTTCGTATTCACGTACGCCACCGGGTGCCTGTACAGAAGCAACATCATCAACACTTTTACCTATAAGTGCCCGCGCAATGGGTGATGTAATTGAAATTAAATTTTGCTTAATATCCGCCTCCAATTCACCAACAATGGTATAGGTCACTTCACTTTCATCTTCTATACCGTAAAGTTCGACTGTTGCACCAAACACAACTTTATCTCCGGCACTGGCACCCAATGCAGCAACGTCAATAATTTCCGAGTTTGAAACCGCAGATTCTATTTGCTTAACACGCCCTTCAAGAAAGCTTTGTTGTTCACGAGCAGCATGATATTCAGCGTTTTCTTTTAAATCGCCATGCTCACGCGCGGTCGCAATAGCTTCAACTATCTTTGGTCGTTGTACCGATTTAAGATCTTTTAATTCTTCGCGTAATTTTTCTGCGCCTTTGGCAGTCAATGGGGGACGGCTCATAATCAATTCCTTAACTTATATCTTGGTGTAAGTCCTGAATACTATAAACATTCTGCTTACATTGTTGTTTCATTGCCGTACAAAAAGCACGCCCACCTGAAATAGTGGTGGTATAGGTGACTTTGTGCTGTAAGGCATTACTTCTAATAGTAGCCGAATCGGCAATAGCCTGGGTACCTTCAGTGGTGTTAATGATTAATGAAATTTCATCGTTTTTAATCATATCCACAATATGCGGTCGACCCTGGCCAACTTTATTAATACGCTGACATTCCATACCGGATTTTTCAAGCCTATCAGCTGTTCCGCCCGTTGCGACTAGACTAAAACCTAATTCTATTAACGCTTGCCCAACCTCACTAATCGATGGTTTATCAGTATCACGCACACTCAAGAATGCTTTACCCGACGTTGGCAGGAAGACACTGGCACCGAGTTGGGATTTAGAAAACGCTTCAGCAAAACTATAACCTACTCCCATAACTTCACCAGTGGATTTCATTTCCGGCCCTAAAGCAGGATCGACACCCGGAAATTTATTGAACGGGAATACCGCTTCTTTTACAGAATAATATTTCGGAATAATTTCATCCAACATGCCTTGTTCTTTTAAAGAGATACCCGCCATGCAGCGCGCAGCGACTTTGGCAAGTGGTCGACCTATGGCTTTCGACACAAAAGGAACAGTTCGAGAAGCACGTGGATTCACTTCTAACACATAAACTTCTTCACCTTTTATCGCAAACTGAGTGTTCATTAAACCAACGACCTTTAGGGCTTTTGCCATAGCCATGACCTGAACCCGCAGTTTATCCTGCATGGCATCCGATAAAGTATAAGGTGGTAACGAGCAAGCAGAATCACCCGAATGAATTCCTGCCTGTTCAATATGTTCCATAATACCGCCGATAAGAACATCGTCGCCATCACAAATAGCATCCATATCAACTTCAACGGCATCATCTAAAAAGCGATCTAATAAAACAGGGGAATCATTAGACACCTCAACCGCTTCATCCATATAACGACGTAATTCTGACTCGTTATACACGATTTCCATACCGCGACCACCGAGTACATACGATGGACGAACAACCAGTGGGTAACCAATTTCTTCTGCCAGCGAAACGGCAGTTTCTATATCACGGGCAGTACGGTTATCGGGTTGTTTTAGATTAAGCGATTCAATCAGCTGCTGGAAACGCTCGCGATCTTCAGCAAGGTCGATAGAGTCTGGCGAAGTACCAATAATAGGTGCCCCGGCCGCTTCAAGATCGCGTGCCAGTTTTAGCGGTGTTTGGCCACCATATTGAACGATGACACCTTTTGGTTTTTCAAGATCAATTAACTCAAGAACGTCTTCTAATGTTAGCGGTTCAAAGTATAAACGATCAGAAGTATCATAATCTGTTGAAACCGTTTCAGGATTACAGTTCACCATAATGGTTTCATAACCATCATCACGCATCGCAAATGCAGCATGTACACAGCAGTAGTCAAACTCGATACCCTGACCAACTCGGTTCGGCCCACCACCTAAGACCATAATCTTGTCTTTATTCGAAGGTGCAGCTTCACACTCTTCTTCATAAGTTGAATACATATACGCCGTATCGGTTGAAAACTCAGCTGCACAGGTATCAACCCGTTTATAAACTGGACGAACTTCCAGACTATGTCGATGTTCACGAACTTCTTTTTCACTGCAATCCAAAACTTTTGCAAGACGTCTATCTGAAAAACCTTTTCGCTTTAGATTAAACATTGCCGTTTTAGAAATAGAATTTAACGCTTTGCCACGAATAGCATTTTCCTGCAGAACAATATCTTCAATCTGTACCAGGAACCATTTGTCCACTTTGGTAAAGTCATAAACCTCGTCAACGCTCATTCCAAACCGAAATGCTTCGGCAAGATACCAGAGTCGTTCAGGGCGAACTGTACGACAACCCTGAATAATTTTATCTTTAACGTCTTCAATACTGATATCCAGGATTTCGTCAAAGCCATCTTTACCTATTTCCAGTCCTCGAATAGCTTTTTGTAATGACTCCTGTTGAGTACGACCAATAGCCATGACTTCACCCACCGATTTCATCTGGGTGGTTAAACGTGAGTCTGCTGTGGGGAATTTTTCAAAGGTAAAACGCGGAATTTTTGTAACCACGTAATCAATACTCGGTTCGAACGAAGCCGGTGTAGCCCCACCGGTAATATCGTTCTTTAATTCATCCAGGGTATAACCCACGGCCAGCTTGGCGGCAATTTTTGCTATCGGAAAACCGGTTGCTTTAGATGCAAGCGCAGACGAGC
>Ga0316207_10005753_pt1 | contig 10135 bp, 11 predicted proteins | sample 6weekpyrite_MG_FD_204943 | JGI IMG/M metagenome (GOLD analysis project Ga0316207, IMG submission 204943) | Microbial mat bacterial communities from mineral coupon in-situ incubated in ocean water Damariscotta River, Maine, United States -... | ecosystem: Environmental > Aquatic > Marine >...
CTACGGCATCATCATAGGGGATTCGCGGAATTCCAGTATGTTTCTTATAGTAAATTAACCAGACTTCCTTTTCTATTGAATGATGCTCTTCGAGCCAAGATCGCCACTCTTCCCGAGTAGTAATATAAAGTTTAGAATGCACGGCTATTTGTTATTAATCTATTCATTATAAGATGTGTTAACATTGGGTAGCTTTTTTACTTTCTTTGCTATTATTTTCATAATTTTTTCATACGCTAAAGGAGGACCATAGGATATCGGCTTTCCATCAACAAAAAGCCCATCCGTTATTCCCCATTCTAAAAAAGTATCACGATCCGATGTATCAATCATTTCAAAAACCACATTATCACCATATTCCATACAAGCCTTTTTAGCGCGTTCAAATACTATATTTTGAGCAGGACACCATCCATTAATAAACGCTGTGACCTTTACTTTACCTGGAATACCCTTCACTGCTTTTTGTTGAGGAATCCAATGAGGTGGATTGGCATCATCTGAGAACGGTTTCCATACCAACAATCTCAATGAATCCCTATCTGCCTTTACATATCCATGTTTTTTAAACCAAGAGGCTTTCATCCAAAAAGGTAGCCATAATCCCCATGCTACAATTCCTTTAGCACCAAGATCTTTTGCGTCTTTTTCAGCAGCATCAAGTAATGCAGTACCGATACCTTGACCTTGAAAATCCCCTATGCCCTCTTTATAGCCATGTACCCAAATACATAGAATAAAATAGAGGTCTTTTCCGTCCACGTAAGATTCTTCAATAGGCAAGTATTGGATCATCCCGGTCACTACCGCATTATCATCAATTGCTAATTTAACCCTCAAGCCTTTGTCTTTGAATTTATTATACCAACAGGCTTTATGATCACCGGCCTCCTTCATTTCTTCTGACCAGTCTTCAAGACAATTAAAGTAGGTGTTGTAATATTCTGGCGTTAGATCGACTACGCGCATAATCTTTTTCCTCCAGCCAAATCATGGATTAAATAATACTTACGCTGAAAGTATAATGTTAATTCCAAATTGTATTTTCCTGTTAAACTCATACTTCCTTGATCAAATCTTGTTCTTGTAAACGCACTCTTGGACCATAAAGTCCTTCCGGCTTGCCCCGCCCGGCTGCTATCACCATGGTAACTTCCGCCTGGACTGGTAGGTTTAAAGTTTCTCTAATCCTGAGCTTGTCCATCCCACCCAGGGGGCAAGATTCATAACCGTGGGCTGATAAAGAAAGCATTAAAGTTTGAGCCGCTAAAGACGCCTGCACATGCGCATAGATACGATGATCAGCAAGATTGACAGGTGTTCTGACGGTGGCTTCACTTCGCCCATTAAACCAATAAATAACGCGCCGAATTAAATTATTGAAACCAAACACGTCGTTTCTCATCATTAAGGGTACGATTCTATGGTAATAATATCCAATAGGCCGCGGGAGTTTCTTGCTGCCGTTATGGGTCATAATATCGAGCAATTTTTTCAAATTGCTCTCCCAAAGATCCCTTCTAGCCACCACTACCACGAGCTCACCAGCGCTGGTAGCGGCCGGTTGACTCAAACATGCGTCGGCTACCTTTTTTCTTTTTTCTATATCACGAACCCAATAAAGTTCGTAGGTTTGAAGATTTGATGCACTAGGCGCTAAAATTGCATCACGAAGACAGTCTCTCACTACGTCTTCTGGGATTGGTTTACCGTCGTATTCACGCATCGCACGACGAGCATTCAACGTTTGTTTAAATCCTGGAAGCGCTGTTTCTACAAATGATTCATCGGGTCTTTCATCCTGGCGTTCATCATCTCTCATTGCTTCTGTCATTTCGAGCAGAGGATTGGGAGTTTTAGGCATTTGAGACTCCTGCGTTATAATTATTTATAATTTACTTTTCTTTTTCCTATTAATCGTTTTAACTGGCCTGTTGCAATTTTCTCATATTCATTTTTCCTTATGAACCCCGTAATTTTACGGTAAAAGTTCCTTTATGAATAATGTGATCGTTTGAAGTCTCCATGTTGGTTTAGACGTTGTTAGGTAATTAACTTTCATTGGAAAACACGGCTTTAATACACTTTGGAAACTCTTAATGTAACTATTGTTATTAGTTTATTTCTTCTTTCGAACTTTCATCGTTATTTTACCCGTAAGCACTTTTTCATTTTTTGTATTATATGCTTCTACTGGAATCGTTATATTTCCAACTATTGACCAATCAATGTTCTCGCCGTTGGCAACAACGCGAATATCTGTTTTGGCCTTCGCCAAATATTCCACAGTCATTCCAACTGGAATCCATCGATGTTTTTTAAGGAATCGAAATATCAGTTGTAACACCTGCCGCGAGTTCTACACCATTGCAAATTGCCATGGCATGGACTGTGCCTATGTGATTATGAACAGATGGTTCATTTCTAATAAGAATTTCACAAAATCCAGGTCTAAGCTCCAAAAACTCTGGATGAATCGTCGAAAAGTATGGTGCTATTTTCCCGATTGCCTCTCCATAGCCCTCATTTCCTAACTTATTATATAACTCGTATAGTTCACTCATATCATCTCCGATTGGCAACTAACATTAGAGCTCAGTCGAGACTTACCTTATGTTTCTTTTTGTGCGAAAAAGTGAGCGTTGCCAAATGCACAATAAAAGAGTCAGTAACCCATGGTTACTAATAGTAGCGAATGTTTGACTCTGTCCCTAATTTATTTTTTCACGAGTTGTGGAGCGACTATGCCAAAACAATTCTAGTTAATTTCTTTCCTTTATTATTCCAACAATACAAGTATTTCTACTAGGTCGACAAAGTGACATTCTAGGTGCATATATAAAACATAGATAACATATGTCTTAAAAGAACTTTCGACAGAAAAATATGTTACAAAATAAATAATTACATAAAAACTGGATCAGGCATCAGTCTAACTCTGAATTTTTTACATCCAGATAATTTTAATGAGGAGGATTACTGAACGTTTCGGAGGGAATATCAGATGACTTTAGTCAGGCTTTAGACACTTAAATTAATATATTAAAAATTAAAGTAGGCACTATGAATAATAAATTTAGGTGGGAAATACCGGCAGAACAGTGAGATGTATACTCGCTCGATGATAAGCCATCGGTGCTTGAGTTCGACTATCGGATTTAGCTTAGTCTATCCTTGCTTGTTTGCTTCAAAGATTAATCTAACTGGATTATTGATCTACTAAACTCCAAAATGGTCAATTGTGGATACTTAGAGTATATAGGACTACTTCCCCTTATTCTTCACCCCCCAAAACGTCGGCAAACCCATAGAATTTTTATAGATTTCAACAAACATGTGCTTTAAAATAACTATAGGCCATGCTTGCCGCAATTGAAATCGTGTTTTCTTGCAATGGAGTGTATCTAAACGGATTAAGTGTTTTTTTGCTTAAAAAGCAGAGTGTTACCCATGCAGTGGGGAGGGATAACAAGATGCAATACCGAAAAGTTACAACACAAGACAGTTGTCTATTCTACGACGTATTCCTTTTCCGGTTGATTATAATCGTACTGATATTTCTGCTGCTTACAGCATGTGGCGGTGGTGGTTCTAATGGTAATGGTGACAATGTTAGAGAAGACATCCCAGCCAAAACGTATACCCTCTCAAAAGGCGGCTCTATATCTATTCCAAAAGACGCTCTTCCTGATGGTGTTACAGTTGAAATAACAGAAACAGAGCTACCCCCGCTCATCGATGAAATAGAGGCTGTTGGTACGGCATATCTAATAGATATTGATTCAGAGCTAAGCCTGCCAGCTACCATTAAACTCCCAATACCTGACGGTGAAAATACACAAGGCCTGGTGGTAATCCGCATTGAGAATAATGGAGCGATAACGATTTTACAGACTAGCGTGCAGAATAATATGCTGGTTGCACTCACCGATGGGTTTTCAACAGTTTCTACAGCTCGACTCAAGGCGCTATTGAGTACAATAGATCCCCAAATTAATGGTCCCGGTATTCTCCCTGGCGATGTTACAGATACGGAATTTGCGGCGCAATACCATGAAGCAGAGTATTTTGAAGTACCAGGATTAAAAAGAGAATGGCAAATAAATACTTATGGTGACGCCAGTGGCAAAGTCAAGCTCTCTGTGGAACAATATTACAAAGCGAACAATCTCGCCAAAATTAGTTTCAAAGAGGCAGTTACCGATGGACAAATAATACTACGCGTTAAACTGATAGAGCCTAACACAGGCGTTAATGTTATCGCCTTTAAAACTATATATGTAAGCAGTGCAGTAGAATATGGTGCATTACCTCTGGAACTCCATGTGATTTCCCCGCTGGTAGTGGAGAAAGAAGAGGTTTTTCGAATTAAAGTGAATGTGCTGAACCCCGGCCAGGACTCAATTACTGAATGGGATTGGCAGTTGACTGATATTGGCGGAGATACTTGCAGTTTTGCTTGTGCGGATACTTTAACAATAAATGATCTGGAATTTGATATTGCTGGACAATATGAATTTAAAGTGTCTGCTACAACTTCCACAGGACGCGAAGCACAAGCCACTTTTATCATTTATGTTCGTCGTGACCTGGAAATTATTAAGATTGAACCGGACCCACTTGAGTTCACCTGGAAACCTGAATTCATCCTACCATCGATTAAAGCCACAATAATCGATACTAAACCAGCTCAGCCCCCATTTACTTACAGCTGGAATCTCGACCCAGGACTACTATTACCCAGAGAGTTTGAATCTAATGAATTGAGTAGTACGTTTCAACCTGAAATATATGAGCCCGGGAACTACAAGATCAGTTTAGAAGTAGAAGACCATCGTTTTACAAAAGCAAAGAGAGAATTTTTTATCGATGTGGGTGGCGAGCAGGATCTAGATATCATTTTGCCTAATCCAATAAGTTATACTCCTGAAGAAGTGAATAAAAATATTGAAATTGAGGTGAAATTTAGTGGCGGAGTCCTGATAAAAAATGGCCGCAGGTCTAGATATAAATTGTTAGTCGATTGGGGGGATAAATCTCCATCTCAAATATATTTCCCAGCAGAAGAACTTTACATATCGGTAAGCGGGGCCACAAAAACTCTGAGTCACACTTACGAAGAAGCTGGAGATTATACGTTGAATATTGTGGTTTGCCCTACCTGGTATACACAATGCTTTACTGCCATAAGGTCATTTAAATTTCCAGAACTCACCTTAAAACTATCCGAGCTGGAAAGCACTAATGTAGGTGTTGAAAGTGTTGATATTCAAATCGTTGAAGACTGCGATGAAGTCACTAAAAATAAAATACAGGGCAGAGGTTGCATTGTAAATATTGATTTTGATGGCGATGGATACTTTTCTATTGATTCGGGAGGCGATGATTGTGACGATAGTGATACGTTAATTAACCCGGGGAAATGGGAAACCGCCGATGATGGTATAGACCAGGATTGTTCGGGCAGTGATTTTGTCACTCCAACGGAAGCGATTTGTCCAGAAACTGTATTGGGTTATGGTCTGAACGATAATTTTGAGATAACGGAAAAAACTTTCCAACCTAGCGTGTTTATCGCTGATTCTCCCAGTGGATGGGGATACATTAAAATAGCCATATGTAAATTTGAAATGTTAAACCCTGGCCCTTCTACGAATAAATGGCGAGATTTAAGCCTTGACTATAGTTTCAAAAAGACAGATGAAGCAGGATTTTTTGTACATGCCAATGCCGAGGGATGTGGTAAAGAAGGTAAATACGTCTTTGGCGAAGACCCATGGATTATTTATAGTACAGAAAGAAGATTACAGGCTTCAATCCGCTCAATAGATTATACCAATAACAATTTCGTGAACTATGAAGAAACATTGGCTGAGTTTTTAAGGAAAGCGGTAGATAATGGTGTTGGCGAGGTGTGCCCCTTTTAAGTTAATGGTTGTGAATTAGTATCATTCATCTTTTTTAAAATTGAGATCAGAATCCTTTTATCGCTACTATACAAACCTGAAGACGACGCCCCCTTTTATAAACTGATATGTATACTCAACGGATATCCGAATTTTAACGATCAGGGAACGCAATACACGCTGACGGTTTGCTGGCATTACCTGAAGGGATATATATACCCCCCATAGCCACAGGGAACAACAGGATTATTAGCAAGGTTGCCAATGTCATCTTTCCATGGTCGTGCAAGCCCTACTTCAAGAAAGAATCCCCGGTAATTAAGACCATAAGCTATGCCTGTTGCCCCATACCGATAATCTGCACCTGGATCACTACCAGCAACCCAGCTTGTTAAAAGATTGACACTATGCTGTACTTTCTCTGAATCATGTAACGCATAGCCAATATTGAGATGAAACTCATGATGGTCTTTGTTTAAATACATCCCTGTAAATCGAATTCCTGTTCGGCCCCACCAATAACCAATGCTAGGATGTATGATAAGAGAGGAAGTAGTGATCCCCAGTTCCGGGTAGGACAGTTGGTCTTTCTCTTTGGCACTAATATAAGTCGCCCAAAGAATCAAAAAAGCTGATATCACTATTCTAATGCGATAAATTTGTATTATTTTAAGCAATTAAATTTACAACGACGTTTAGCTAATTAATCATTTTAATCTTAGCACAGAAAAAGAAAAACAGAATCAGAGACAATTGTTGCTTATTTTAGAGAGTATTTATCTCTGACCTTAGTGTTTTTGTTAACAATAATTTTCATCTCTTTTAAACATAAATTTATCTGGATCATCTAAACTTGAAAACCCATATTTTTCATACAAACCATGCGCATCAGCGGTGCCTAAAAACCACAATCTAACCTGAAACTCAGGGTAATCTATGATGTGTTTTATCAGCTTTTTGCCAAAACCCTTTCCCCGAAACTCTTCAAAAATAAAAAATCCATTAAGTAAGCAAAAACAACCTTATCGGTAACCACCCGTGCAAATCCCATTATCCTATCTTCATCATCGTAAATACCAAAAGAAATAGAATTATCAATGGACTTTTTCACTCGCTCTAAACTACGCCCTTTCGCCCAATAAGATTGATGACATAAATAGTTATGAATTGCTTCGATATCAAGTTTGGATTTATCCATTGAAATGGTATATGTCATATAAATGTTCTCAAATCACTAAGTTGAATAGTAATACCAATCCATTATAAGGTAATGACCACATTTCCCTTTTTATAGCCTTTTTCAACATATTGATATGCCTCAACTATTTTTTCAAATGGAAACTCTCTATCTATCAAAGCTTTAAACTGATCTTTTTCGATTAAGCTTTTCACTAGAAGTAAACTCTTCCTAACATCTACAGGAAATGGTGCAACAGTTGTTTTATTCCCAAGCATGAATTTAAAAAGTGGCGTAATGAGAGGCAAGTATATATTTTGAGCCAAATAACCTAAGTCAGAAGAAATATATATGCCGTTTTCTTTTAATAAATGCTTACACTTGAAAAACGAACTTTTACCGACCGTATCAAAAACAAAATCATACATATTTCCATCTTTTGTGAAATCTTCTTTTGTATAATCAATTACCCTACTTGCACCCAATGATTTTACTAAATCAATATTTTTCGTAGCGCATACTGCTGTAACATTAGCATCAAAATATTTCAATAACTGTACCGCTGCAGAACCAATAGCGCCCATTGCACCATTGACAAGAACATTATCTCCTGACTTTAGGTGTACTTTATTGATGAAATTATATGCATAATGAGCACCTTCAGAACTGGCTGCAGCCTGCTCAAAACTCAGATTATCGGGTATGGGTAAAACATATTCTGCTTTTATTGCTAAGTATTGAGCATGAGATTTAGAACCTTGATCATCAAAACCAAAAACTTTATCCCCTACTTTTAGAGATGACACACTTTTACCAATCCCTACAATTACACCAGAAAATTCAGTTCCTGGTATCTGTTTTTTTGGCGTTAACAATCCAGTAATTACTCTGGCAAAAAAAGGTTTCGCTCTAATGGTAGCACAGTCAGTTCGATTAACCGTGGTTACATAAACCTTTACCAAAACCTCATCATCTGCAGGAATAGGCTTTTCAATCTCTTTTAACTGTAAAGTCTCAGGCGGTCCATATTGAGTATATACCATCGCTTTCATTATAATTTTCCAAAAAGCTGTATTTTTTACTTTAGTTACACTTTCTTAAATACATCCGTCTACTAAAATTAGCTGACTCGTTGTTGTCTTATGCCTCAATGTAAATAGTGTTTGTGCATCAGGATCCTGTAAGAATTCGCGGGCATTATTTTTAGAGGGAAACTCAATGACTACCACTCGTTCAGGTTTCCAATCACCTTCCATAACATCAGGTTCTACTCCTTGGACTATATATCTTCCTGAATGTTTTTTAATAAACTCAGGAATTTTGTCAATATACTCTCGAAACTCATTAAAATTATGTATTGTTAAATCTAGAATTAAATACGCATTCACTTTTAAATCACCTAAGTCTACTTAGTATTAAGATTATTTCCAATGAACAATCTCCCCATCATCAAACACCCTCCCGCTATAAGCCTGACGATGATTTATAAATATATTATTCTTTGTAAACTCACAATTCGTAGAGATACTCTCAGCAATCGTTTCTAACATCAATGCAATTTGTGAAGCATTATTAAAATCAGGTGTTAGTAAATCGACAATAATGGGGTAATTTGTCGCTGGTTGAATATCTGATATCTTGTCTCCCTTGGCATAGTGCCCAGGCTGGTAATATTCCCAAGTAGTATGTATATGAGATAAATCAACACCGACTTTACTCGAAAAATCCATAGCTACACGCCTAATAACACTCGTTACATCAACTGAATTTTTAAGTGGTAAGGATTTGATATGTATAAATGGCATTACTTGTCCTAGTCTGTTTAAATACAAATTCCTTGGCATTATTTAACGATATGTATTTGATCAATATTTTTGTTAGACATGTTGATCTATTAATATTGCATTCCCATCTGGATCAATTAGTGAAAAATTCATTTAGGAAATTTAATCACTTAGATGTTTTTTTGCTAAAAAAACAAAGGGTATGGCTACTGGCCCAAAAAGACCGCCCATAATACCCCAAAATATTTTGTTTGCACCACGATGTTTTGCAATCAAATGACATATGGCTGCACTGATGACTAAAAGACAAATAAAAATGAATTGACTCATACTATATATCTTCGATCCCACGTGAATGGAGGTTATTTAAAATGGTTAGGTCACTTCTATTTTTGGAGGTTGCTGCTTTCATGAAAACAACCACACCATCAATATCGCGAATTACACCCTTAAGTCGATCATTGCGCTCGATAGAATCACTTATACAAGAAAATGCATGATCCATGAGGCTCTTGTCATTTCGTGCAATGCCCACTGCATAAGCGAGATAACTAGCAAGGTTATCATGATGTTTATTGATACGCTTTGAGAAATCAGTCCATGTCTTTAACCATCGCTGCCACTCAATATTAGAAAGTTTTCGCCCATCAAGGTGTAAAAACAATGTTGCGCTGATTAGCTCCTCATGCCAGTTCCAGTCTGGCGCATCCTCTTTACGTCTCGCCTGCTTGACCGCACGCTCATGAAACACCAAACAACGCTCGCACTGGTAATAACAAGCAAGTACATAAGCGATATATTCACGCTCAAGCAAGGTTAGTTCAAAGGGTTCTGACTCGCCTGGTACGCCTTCGAATACAAGCTGATGGAGTTCATTTAGTACATCGTTGAATGCTAATCCAAGTAATGGGGAATTAGTTTTAATCATAATGAATAGCTCGTGAATTTATATTTTAGGAATTATACAATCCAAATAGTTTACTAACAAAAACTAAGCAATTGGATTACTGATTTTCACCTACACGATATACCTGTACATTTTCCTGTTCGTTCGAGTCATTCCTTGAAACAATCGCTATTGCCGGTTCGGTATCACTTAAATTTCTCGGCTGATGAGGAACACCTTCGGGTATAAAAACGAAATCACCCTCAATATTGACGATGGATTCTTCAAGATTATTTCCATATAAGGTTTCCACTTTACCCTTCAATAAATAAATGGCTGTCTCAAAACCGTCATGATAATGAGGATCAGCTTTTGCACCAGG
>Ga0316207_10005755_pt1 | contig 10133 bp, 11 predicted proteins | sample 6weekpyrite_MG_FD_204943 | JGI IMG/M metagenome (GOLD analysis project Ga0316207, IMG submission 204943) | Microbial mat bacterial communities from mineral coupon in-situ incubated in ocean water Damariscotta River, Maine, United States -... | ecosystem: Environmental > Aquatic > Marine >...
GCGGTCAATTAAAAAGCTACCCCGGTGATTATGATTTGTATATCGAACAAAAGCAGCATGATTTACAAGTTGAAGTTCAACAAAATGCCTTATTTGATAAAAAATTAGCCGAAGAAGAAGTTTGGATCCGTCAAGGTATAAAAGCGCGTCGTACTCGTAATGAAGGTCGCGTTCGCTCGTTAGAAAAACTGCGTTTAGAGCGTAAAGCACGCCGCGAAGTACGCAATCAAAGTACCATGAATATTAGCCAAGGTGAGCGCTCAGGTAAGTTAGTGTTTGAGGCTGAAAATGTCACCGTAGCCTTTGATGAAAAAATAGTGATTAATAAACTAAATTTACTGATCAGCCGTAATGATCGCTTAGCCTTAATTGGCGCCAACGGTACAGGTAAATCAACGTTAATCAAACTAATAATGGAAAAGCTTAAAGCAACTAGTGGCAAAATGCGCTCAGGGGTTAACTTAGAGGTTGCCTACTTCGATCAACATCGTGAGGCGTTAGATCTCAATAAAACCGTACAAGATATTGTTGGCGAAGGAAAACAAGAAGTCATGGTAAATGGCAAATCACGTCATGTACTGGGTTATTTGCAAGATTTCTTATTTAGCCCTAAACGTGCTCGTACACCAGTTCGCGCATTATCAGGTGGTGAGAAAAACCGTTTATTACTGGCAAGGCTGTTTTTACGCCCCAGTAATTTACTCATTCTCGATGAGCCAACCAACGATTTAGACATAGAAACCCTAGAGCTTTTAGAAGAAGTTGTTGCAAATTACGCAGGAACCGTTATTTTAGTCAGCCATGATCGTGATTTTGTTAATAACTGTGTTAATACTTGCCTATATTTCGATGGCACTGGGCATATAAATCAAATAGTGGGTGGTTATGATGATGTAGATAGCTACTTAGCGTTAAAAGCGCAAGAGCGCCAACAGCAACTATCTGCAGCGAATAAAAAAAATACCCAGCAAAATACACCGTCTTCCGCTAACAAAGCAGAGAATAAAGTTGCTAAAAAAAAGCTGTCATTTAAAGAAAGTAAAGAGCTAGAGGCGTTACCAGAAATAATAGATAACCTAGAAAATGAAATTGCTGATTTGCAAGAGCAAGTTAATCAAAGCGATTTTTTTAGCAAAAATGAACAAGATACCAAAAAAATATTGAACCAGCTTAGTGAAAACGAGTCAAAACTCGACCTTGCCTATTCAAGATGGCAAGAATTAGATGAGCATTAATCCCTAAATCATAGAAATAGTCATGGTTTGGAAATTTTCTCCAACAATAAATAAAGAGTTAAGTAGTAGAATGAGTATATTAGTAAAAAATATCATCGCTTTAAGTATCGCTAGTGCATTAAGTTTAACCGCTGTTAATACCAGTAACGCTGCAACATACAAAATTGTCGATACAGGTGAAGTTAGCAAGCTAAAATACACTTATGCTCAACATCAGAACATCAATGGTGATATGGCTATTTCAGGTACAGCTATTTATAATTTGCCTGTTCAATTTCAATACCTTGATGATGATGATTTCAATGCTATTCAAACCTACGCTAACGCAAGATATTTAAGCGTTCTTGCCTTAGAAAACATTGAAGACTTCGATGCTTTAAAAGCAGGTACGCCCACACCTAACGACTTAGCTTGGGTGATTAGATGGTTACAAGACCCTCAATCAGGTAAGGGATTCGATATAGAATACCAAAAATTAGGTGATACCCTTGCTATGACAAACTTTGGTGGTGTCACTGAAGATTATAATCTTTGGGATGAAACCTTCGAAGGCACTGACACTTTGACCCGCTCAACCAAAGACATTATAAGCGGCATCACCGATAGTGGAATATCTTACGGAACTGGTACTGCTCCCTACTTGCCCTCTGAATTATTTACCGATGAAAATGGTGTAGAACGAACTTTTTGGTTAAGAGAATATGGTATTAGAGGTTTTTTCTCTTATGACCAAGGTGCACAAGTCCACCAAGTAGTTCCCTTTGAAACACAATTTGGTGGTGGAAGATCTGCAATTTTAGATGTGAATGAATCAGGAATTGCTGTTGGTTTTAGTAGTTATAAACTAGCTAAAACCTTTACTGACTTTATTGATGATGAAACTGGTGGTTGTGCTGACCCGGCTGTTGTTCCGGGGCAAATGACATTAGAAGCCTGTATTGGTAATGTGCAACTACGTACACCTACCGACACATATCATACCATGGCGCTAAAAGCGATTTTAGATGAAAATGGCTCAGTAGAAGCTGAGCAATTAGGCTTATTAGTAACACCACACCCTGATGATACTCGAACTTTCTCTAGTTACGCGTTAGCTGTAAATGCTAATGGCGTTGCTGTTGGTTTTGCTGATGGATTTTTTGATGAAACAGTAACAACCCCTGCAGAAGATGAAAGAAGGATCTATCGAAATGCCTCAGGGTTGATACAAAACTACCAGTTTGCAGTAGTTTATAAAAATGGCAATGTTATCGACCTTAGCGGAGATCACACAGACAAAGGAAGTTCTCGTGCATATGATATTAACGAAAATGGCGTTGCTGTTGGTCATATTGAGAAAATTGTATCAGGTAAAATAGTACAAAAATTCTTCTATGTGAATACTAGCGTACCTACAGACGAAATAAGCATGGTAACTCCTGATGATTTCTTTTCAGGCTCAACTAGCACAGCTAGGGCTATTAATAGCAATGGCTTAATAGTTGGTGAAGGACAAATTGAAACCCATAATGAAAGTACTCAAAACCCGCGTAGAACAGCGGCATTTGTTTACAATATGAATGATGACATTTTTACCAATCTTAATGATACTATCCCCTGCTCACTTCGCTTAAACTACGATATTTTAGAAGCACGGGGCATTAATGACGAAGGAGTGATTTCTGCCACTGCTATTGTTAAAGCAGATCGCCGAGATGCTACCGGTGAAATAATGTTAGACGCAAATGGCACGCCATTAAAAGAAGACGTTGTTAGAGCTATTAGCCTTCAGCCTATGCCTGATGACGGTGAAGTTTGTACCGCTGAAGAAGAAAAGAAAGTAATACGCAAAGGCGCCAGTGTGAGTTTTGCTGGCGTGTTAACTATCATGGCTTTATTTGGTATTCGCCGTAAATACTTTAGCTAATATCATTATTAATGCGCTAAAGCACTTGATGAAAGCACCTTAACGGTGCTTTTTTTATTTAAAGGTAAAATTAAATATCTTCACCAATCAATCGCTTAATTAAATTTGACAAAAAACCTTACTTTTTACATTGTTTTTTCGCCTTTCATTGACTAGCTTTTACTATGAAAGTGATAATAATAAAGGAGCGTGCATTAATGATGAAAAGGCAAAAACGAGACCGCCAAGACAGGGCTCATACACGAGGTTACCAAGCAGGTATATCTGGACGTTCTAAAGAACATTGCCCTTACCAAAGTACAGCTATCAAGTCACAATGGTTAGGTGGTTGGCGTGAAGCCATAGAAGATAAACAACAAGGTTTGTTCAAATAAACAACTAAGTGATTTATTGTCCAACAAGCTTTAAAATGTGTTTGTTCTACTAAAAAGCCCAGCATTGCTGGGCTTTCTCTATTATTTTCTTTTAGCTATTCATTCTTCTAAACAACTACTTTTTAGTCAGAGGATTAACTCTGCCACCGGTAGTTTTATCAGCTCGCCCTTCAAGCTTAGCTTTTTCAGCACGACGCTTTCTTACTTCTTTTGGATCGGCAATTAATGGTCGATATATCTCAATTCGATCAAGATTTTCTAAGGTAGCTGATAACTTAACCACCTTATTCCAAATACCAACTTTGTTTTCGTTCAAATCAATTTCAGGATAAAGAGATAAAATGCCAGACTCAACAATGCCCTGTTCAACCGTTGCACCTGCCCTAATTGGCAGAGATAACAGTTTTTGTTTATGAGCTAAACCGTAAACAACTTCAATTTGAATTGTATTATTTTGCTGCTGCGTATTTTCCATTTAAACTTTCACTCCATAAACATCTTTTGCTCGTAGGATAAATGCTTGTACCATATTATTTGTTAAGTGATTAAATACCCGGCCAAAAGCTAAATCGAACATTTTATTAGAAAACTCATATTCCAATTCTAAACTAACTTTACAGGCTTCTTCAGACAAAGGTGTTAGCAGCCATCGACCGTTTAATTTATTAAAAGGCCCATCAACCAACTCTAAATTTATTTGCTGATTAGAAACAAAGGTATTCTGAGTAGTAAACCACTTATTTAATCCCGCTTTAGCTACTAATAAAGATGCCGTAACAGAGCTGTCATTTTCAGCGATAATTTTACTATCACTGCAATCAGATAAAAATTGAGGATAGGCAAGCACATCGTTTATTAATTGAAACATTTGATCAACACTGTACATAACCAGCGCACTACGACTTATGGATGGCATTCTTATTTACAACCTCTACAAAAACTTAGCGCTATAGTAACAAAACACACTAAAAATCACATTATTAGTTGAATATAAGCAATCAATTTTGTATTAAAGATGAATTTCTCATTTAAAAGCAACTTTTTCCCCGTATAATAGCCGCGAACAATAATGGAAAAAATAATGTCAAAGAAAAAATCAAAGAGCAAATCTAATAGCAATACCATAGCGTTAAATAAAAAAGCTAGGCATAACTACACCCTAACTGACAAGTTTGAAGCTGGCATGAGTTTACAAGGTTGGGAAATAAAAAGTATTCGTGAAGGCAAAGTCAATATTTCTGACTGTTATGTTCACGTTAAAGACAGAGAAGCCTACTTAGTAGGAGCTGAAATTCACCCGCTGATATCTGCTTCAACTCATGTTGTTTGCGATCCCGTTAGGCCACGAAAATTACTCTTAAAGCGTCGAGAGTTAGACAAACTTATTGGCGCAGTTGAGCGTGAAGGCTTCTCACTTATTGCCACAGCCATGTACTGGAAGAAATGCTGGGTAAAATTGGAATTTTATCTGGGCAAAGGTAAAAAAGATCACGATAAACGTGCAGATATAAAAAATAGAGAATGGAAAGTGGAGCAAGGTCGTATGATGAAAAATAAAGATCTCTAACAAATCTTCATTTATTTCGCTTGGTGTTATTCGCAAAAGCACGGTATAATTAAGACATTGCTAGCAGTGAAAATGTTAACAAGTAAACTTTGGGGCTGATTCAGGATTCGACAAGATTCACGAAACCCAAGGTGCATGCCCAGGGGCGGTTGGCCTGGTAAAAAGCCGCAAAACTATAATTGCAAACGACGAAACGTTCGCACTAGCCGCCTAAGGCTAGCCATCACCTCATAGTCTCACCTATTGTCTCGAGGATTGATGGTCACCCCAAATAGGTTAGCGAGGGAAGCACGCTTGAGGCTGAACCGCGAAATAGTATCAAGCTCACCATGACGAAGCCTGTCGATTGGCGTCTAATTGGTTAAATAAATAATCGACTAAGCATGTAGTACCGAGGATGTAGGTTTTTTGGACGCGGGTTCAATTCCCGCCAGCTCCACCAAACACCTAAAACAAGACACCACAACGGTGTCTTTTTTTATACCTAAAATTCAATCACCACCTTGATATACAAGTCATTTATAACAAACACCCTATACAAAGCTAAACAACTCTGTACAATAATAGACCAACTCAACTGCGGGTAAACGTGTGGGTAAAACCAAAAAAAAACGATTATTTTATGTGGGTAAAAATATTTAAGGACTTAATATGGCTATTACTATCGAAGCAATAATGGAAGCAAAGCAGCAAGCTAAAAAGCTTGGTAAGCCTGTTAAACTGACTGTTGGTAATGGTATAAGGCTTAATATTACCAAATCTAGTGCGGTATTCCAGCTACGCTATAGAATCAAAGAAGCGGGTAAAAATAAAGAACGCACTCTAACCCTAGATAAACTAACTTCAAAAACAGATATTACTTTAAACAAAGCAATAGCAAAGGTTTTAGAATCTGCTGAAATAGCTAAAGCTCAAGTAAAGCATGGTATAGACCCTACTAAAGAAAAACAAATAGCTAAGGTTCAAAGTACAGAAAGCCAATCTTTAACACTGAACAACTACTTTGCTATGTGGGTAAAAAGAATATCTATTGCTACTCAATGGAGTGATAAACATTATTCTGATATGTCAGCTAAGTTCAAACTACACATTGCCCCTGCTATAGGCGAGTTACCACTCAATAGAATTTCACGCCAACATATAGGTAATGTCTTAGAGAACCTATCTGATAAACCAGCTACCTATAAAAAAGTACGCTCATTACTTAATATGATTCTTGAAGATGCTGTTACTTCTAATAAAATTGAAGTGAATCCAACACCTAGAAAATCTATTGGTGCAGTAACTAAGTACGTTGCAAAAAAGCTACCCGCTGTAACGTCTTTACCCATACTGCAAAATATTATTGCTGGAATAAATACAATAAACATTACACCAACTATTCGTGTTGCCTCGTTACTACAAGCCCAAACAGTTTTACGCTCTCAAACCATAATAAAAGCAAAATGGGATGAATTCGACCTTACTAATCAAATATGGCGTATACCTCGCGTTAAAGGTCGTATAAAACTTTCTGATGGTGCTAAATATGGAGATTATTTTAATGTGCCTCTATCAAGCGAAACAACGGAATTATTAACACAGTGGCGTAATTCTCTACGCTGGCAACAAAGTGACTATATATTCCCAAGCAATTCAAAGTACGGTCATATTACCGTTGAAGCTTTAACTAAAGTTTATAAGCTAAGACTTAATCTTGATAACCATTGTGCTCATGGCTGGCGTTCTAGCTTTTCTACCCTTGCACATGAAGCTATAGATGAAACTGGCAAAGCTTTATTTAGAAATGATGTTATAGAGCGTTGCCTTGATCATGTGGTAGGCAATGAAGTAACTCAGGCATACAATCGAGGTGAGCTATTTGAGCTTAGAAAAGCTTTGATGCAGTGGTGGTGTGAGCAACTAAGCAATACCAATGTTGCAGAGTTAAAGAATAGTAAAACAAATTAACAGTTTAATTGAGCCTAGGTTCGCTACCGAAAAGCGGTTAACCAAGCCGCCTGACTCAATTATTTATAAATTGGTGCGTTTATTGGTGGCGTGAATGTTTAAATTAAAAGAAAAAAAAGTAATAGACCAAGAGTTAACCATTTACGATTTTATCCGTTTATGGTTTGACGATTGTGTATTGAGTGATTTAGATACTAACAAACCTTTCGGTTTCTTTTTATCTGGAAAATGGAAATTAACTCCAGAGGAAGAAGATAAAAATATTTTAAAGTTCGGCTTAAGTCCAGCCTATGTAAAAACTGATTCATACAAGTTTTTCAGCGAGTTATTTCGAGAAATCAATTCAGAAAAAAGTAATTTCCCAAAATGTAAATACACTAAAACTATTCCTAATGACTTTATCAAGACTAAGGGTCAGCAATTCGAGTTTTATTTGGTAAGCGACATAGTAGATTGGTTAAGTGACAACCTAGCTGAAATCGATCTGGATGTGATGCCTCATTGGGCTAAGAACTACCTAACCGTAAAATATGAAAGTCAAAGTATGCTCCTTAATTATGACAGTGATAATGAATATATAAAAATAGAAAGCTTACCTAAATTCATACAATTAATGATCAAGACCTACCTTAGAACTAACTGGATATTAAAGCCAGATAATAAAGCGATCACAAAGATCGCTATTGAAGTAGCTAAAGAAGATTTAAACATACCTAATACACCAACACTAAAAACAGGAAGCGGAATAGGCTTTTTGTTTCCTAAAAAAGGGGATAATAGTGAAGAATCTATGAGTAAAAAAATAATGGAAGTGCTCCCTAAAATAGTGAAACCAAACTCCAAATAAAAATGTAGCCTTATGCTTCATGCTTATAGCTCTTTGCTTATGTGCCTCATGCTATAAAAGAGAAATTTAGAGCCTGACCCTATCTAGCCTTACCCCCTGTAGACAAACCTAAACTGTACTTGAATTTTTTCAGCAGATAGGTTTTTACTATGACAACTTCAACATTAGAACAAAACAAAGATTACTTAATCCAAGCACAAGAAGCTGAACAAGCAACACATGTGCATCGCATCACCCTTCTCAGATGGGCAAAAAAGGGCATTGCCCCATCACCTCAAAAAATAGGAGGTCGCTGGTTTTGGCGACACTCTGAAATTCAACAATTAGTTGCTGGCGAATGGAGGGCTAAATAATGGATAAGCAATCTAGAAACCACCACTTTATTGTAAAGTCTGTAATTGACGTTCTAGCTCGATACAACATTGATGCAGACGAAAATAACGAAATATATTACTCTCGCTTAACTAAAGACAAGGATTGTTGCCACCTAATAATTCATGGCCTCACATTCTATCCGATAAAAGTTAAAACTGCCTTTGCAGAAAGCAAAATGAGCAATCAAGCAGAAGGATATGTAACTAAGTTAAATAGAATGAAAGATGAAGTTATTTTTATTTATGCTGGCGACGGTTGGCGAAAGCAATCTTACCTCTGGGCTTTGTATGACATTAACAAAATCATAGGTAAAGACCATGTATTCAATCTTAAAGAGTTTGAAGATTGGGTAAAAGCTAAACTTGAAGAAAAAGAAAGCCGCTAGGCACAGCGGCATTTCTTGGTAAGACACTATGAGTTTAGCTAAAAAAGGTCGTTTAGGCGACCGCTCTTTTTCACATGGTTTTGACACCTCAGAGCATGGTTTTAACACCGAGGTTTTGACACCTGACAATTCACGCCAGCGACTATTAACGGGCGAAAGTTCAAATGTTCAATTACCCGATAAAAAGCGGTTTTTAATATTAGCTAATGAAAGGGATAAACAATCTAATAAAGCAAAGAGAAGCTTTAAGACAATAACAACAAAAGAGCATTATCAATTTGGTGATTACAAATTTGCTATCAACTCCAGGAAGTCGGGTTGTTATACGCAAATACTCAACACTTTGGTAACTCAGACGTTGGCTATGCAATCAATATATAAACGCGTTTTGTTTATGCGATTCGATATTCAACAAGGAGTGTTTACGTCAGATAATAAGCGTGTGACAACTCTATTAAAACGATTACGTAAAAGATTAATACATCGCTATGGAAATACTAAATTTGGCTATGTATGGGTGCGTGAAGAGTGCAAAACAAAAGGATTGCACTATCACTTTGTATTTATGATGGACGGTGACATTGTTAGATACCCTAATAATATTCACGATCAAATAAGAGGAATATGGTTTGATATGGGTGGCACTAATTTTCACTTTGCTAACCACCATTATATAAACAAAGAAGAAATACTAAATGAAGCGATTTTGCATGGCTCTTACCTTGCTAAAACTCGCAGCAAAGGCAATAGACCAGATCAAACAAAAGATTATGGCTCTAGTCGATTAAAGATTAAGGGCTAAGTTAGCCTAATGATTTTGGGTAAAAAATATGGGCGGTAAAGGTTCAGGACGTCATTGTCGTTTTGATAATAGACTTTATACAGAAGACTTTAGAAGCATTGATATTCGAGAATTCAATCAAAGAGGTTGGTTAGATATTAAAGGGTTAACAACTTTAACGTGGAGTCGTAACAAGGAGAAAGTAGCTTCGATTCAGTTCTTCGTTAGGACGGCGGTTCAGTTCCCTACCAAACCTAATATAACCCTAAGGTATAAAAGCCGAACGAATGGTGCTGATTGGCAAAGCATGGACTACCCTATTGAGCTACAAACTACTAACTGCAACTTTGGCGGCATTAGATACTGGTTTACGTGCCCTGAATGTTCAAAGCGTGTCTGTGTGTTATACAATGGCGAGATATTCAAATGTAGAACATGTCTTGGCTTAGTACACAAAAGCCGTAATGAATCAGCCTTAGATCAAGCTATAAGGCGTTTAGATAAGGAAAAAGACAAACTATGGCCTGACATGAATTTATGCTTTTATGATTCTGTAGAATGGTTAGATAAACCTAAATGGATGCGATTAAATGTATTAGTTCCGACTAGATCTTACATCTCACCTTGATAAGTTGAGAGTTACCCGTTTTTATTAAGGTGTCGAATCTTAATTTTAAAAACGAAAAAAGGTAACTCTCATGTTGCATACTAAC
>Ga0316207_10005756_pt1 | contig 10133 bp, 12 predicted proteins | sample 6weekpyrite_MG_FD_204943 | JGI IMG/M metagenome (GOLD analysis project Ga0316207, IMG submission 204943) | Microbial mat bacterial communities from mineral coupon in-situ incubated in ocean water Damariscotta River, Maine, United States -... | ecosystem: Environmental > Aquatic > Marine >...
ACGACGCTTGCTTTCTTCGCTAGCACGCAACTCAGCTGCTTCGCGCGCCTTAGTTTCTGCCTCATCTTTTGTTTTAGGTTCTGCTTGCTGAGATGTTCTCAAGGTAACAACATTATCCGTTTCCTGTTGTTCCTTCTCTTCGACCTTTTCTGGCTCCGGCGACGCTGCCTTTTCTTCTTCTACTTTTGGCTCAGGATAACCACCCGCCAACACATAAGAATCCAGACCACGCTGACTTAATAAAAATGCCGCAACTGAACTACGTTTTGCATTATCACAATAGGTTATATATTTACGTGTCGACTTAAGCCGCTCGGCTTTACTACGCAACAATGACAAAGGTAAATTATGACTGCCTTCAATTGAGTACTGCTGATGCTCATTAGGCATACGAACATCTAACCAGACCCCGCCATCTTCAACTAGCTTTGATGCTTCATCAAACGTCACCCACTTGATCAGTGGCTGCTTCATCAATTCTTCAAAATCACTTTTACCAAGACGCATTAATACGCCATTAGTTAGCATAACAATAGTTGCATTGCGTGGGTTGTCTGAAATCAGTGCTTCTTCACCAAATGAATCACCCGGACCTAATTCTGCAACAACTTTTTTCTGTCCCTTATCTTCTATAACGACTTTACAGCGGCCACTACGAACCATATAAAAGTAATCGCCGGGTTCACCGACACTAATAACTGGCATACCTGCATTGACAGGATGCTCTTCCATGTACATAAACAGCGCCTGGATATTTTCAGCCGGCAAATTGCTAAAAGCTTCTGACTGCAATAATTGCGTCATCCAGTCATTTTCATCTTCTTCTAATATCTCACTGACTTCGTAAGTCTCACCTTTGGTTCCATCCGCAGTCAGAAGACTATCAAGTAAGCGGGGATCTATTCGAATAATGCTAATTGCTGTTTTTGCAACAGCTTTAAGCTGACGGGGAATGTGATGTGCCAATGGATAACGAGAACTTTCTGTACCGCCAATAACAGTGTCAGCAATACTTTTACCTGACATCATAACTACTTTGCCAGCCAGCAAATAAATAGCGCGCGGGTCGATATCACTCTCGTTAAAAATCACCTCACCAGCAGCAACTTCCTCAACGCTGGTATTTTCGAGCAAATCAGTGAATTTTTCATCCGACAACGCGCTAATAGGCACCAGCGATCGCAGTGCGCTACTTAATTCTTCATTTTGCTTTGCAGCACCCATAATATCCCTTGAACAATCAATATGTAGCTGAGCTCATTTAATCAACTACCTGAGCCGAAGATAATGCTTTTTCACTTTTATTTTTGTGCCTTACTTCACAGTCTTCTCGACACCAGCGCGACAGACTCACAGCCACACTGTCAGAAAAACATATAAAAACACTCAAAAAAAGGAAATAACCCGTTAATAACAGACTATTAGGCGGTTATTCTAGGTTTCTTCTTAATATAGAAGATAACACGTTTATTCTAAAGTTAAAGGTAAAATGGCCGTTATGTAGGTTAAATACCTACAATATACAGCGAGATTTTCCACTTTCACTATTTAATGTTTGTGAGAGAATACGCGCACTTAATAATATAGTAAGGGATTCGCCCAGAATGTTTCGTCTTATTACGCTATCGCTCATTCTTTTCTCCAGCCAACTGCTTCATGCAGAATCAACTGCTGTCGACCCCGCTGGAAACCTCATACAAGTCACTGCCAAGCAAATGCTCAACCGGATAGAGCAGGATCGTAGTAAAATTAATAGCAATCCTCGACATGTCTACGATCTCGTTGATGAGATTCTGCTACCCCACATTGATTTCAAGCGGATGTCTCGCTGGGTATTGGGTAAATACTGGCGGCGTGCCAGCGTGACGGAAAGAGAATCATTTGTTGAAGAATTCCGCAATCTGATCGTTCGAACCTACTCCACAGCACTACTTGAATACAGTGGTCAGGAAATTCACTTTCTCCCCGTACGTAATAATTCAGATCCCAATATGGCTTCTGTACGTACCGAAATTCAACCCGCTGCTGGGCCAATGATTCCAATCAGTTACGACCTTTATCGAAATGATAGTGGTGAGTGGAAAGTCTACGACGTGGCAATTGACGGAATTAGTTTAATCGCCAATTACCGTTCTAGTTTTAGTTCGCAAATTAGACGCGCGGGTGGTCTGGGTCGTGTTATTAACCAGATGAAAGCAAAAAACCAACAAGCAAAAAAATAATTTTGTCAAGCCCCTTTAGATATTAATGTGAACATTTCTGACTATATATACAGTCTGAAATGCCATATAAAAAAAATAAAGTTGCATTATCCCCGCTATCTTGTGCTACATTACGTACACAAAATTCAAATCAGTTTGATTTGAAAAAAATATAACAAAATCGATATTTATTAAACGACCTATCTCGTCAGGAGTTACAACAAATGGCTGCAAAGAAACCAAGAACTAAATCTGAAATCCTCAAAACCATTGCCGAAAACACAGAGTTAACTAAGAAAGAAGTCACCGCTGTATTTGATGAAATGGCTGCCATGATTCAAAAGGATCTTAAGAAAAGTGGACCAGGTGTTTTCACTATCCCGGGTCTTGCTAAAGTAAAAGTTGCACGTAAACCAGCGACTAAAGCTCGTAAAGGTACAAACCCTTTCACTGGTGAAGAAATGATGTTTAAAGCTAAGCCAGCTCGTAACGTTGTTAAAATGACTGCACTTAAAGCATTGAAAGATATGGTATAAGGATCACCTTATAGCAACAAAAAAGGGGCTTCGGCCCCTTTTTTGTTGTCTGCTACTCACCCAACGCCCGATGCTTCGCCCTCACCAAATGACGATGTGGAACATAGAGTAAATCAGCCATCTGGCGTACAAACATATCCTCATATTTATCAATCACCCCATCACTTAAGGCGACTTCCCAGAGCATCTTGACCATTTGCTGCTTCTCTTGCTGGCTAAAATTTTCATTCAACAATCGGGTAAATTCCTGCATTGAAGTAGCCTGACGCACCTTGTCTGCGGCCAATTCCAGTAATTGTTCAGCCATCTCTTCACTGAGGCTAAATTTATCTGCTAACAAGCTCTGTATTGCTTCTCTTTCGCGTCCATCAATCACATCATCCATCTGCGCCATCTCGAATAATAAGGTGGCCGTCGCAAGGTGAAGCGCTTTTTCATTACCCTCTTCGCTACTATCCTGCGCTGCCAGGATATGTTGCTGAAAAAAGGACTGTATCGAATTTAACATGGGCTACACTCTTACAATATAGTATCAATAAATGAAATCCTGACACAGTCATAGCACGACCACAAACAAATAAACATAAAGAGATATGAATGGCCTACCACGTTGAATTAATTCCTACTGGCTTAGGTTTCGAGGCAGAAGAAAAAGAATCTCTGCTTCATGCTGCGTTACGTTCTGGCCTGAATGTTGATCATGGTTGCACTAGTGGCGCTTGCGGGCACTGCAAGGCTCGTTTACTGGCAGGCGACTTATCGCAAATTCGCCACCATGATTTTATTCTAAGCGACGCTGACAAACAGGCTGGCGATATTCTTTTGTGCTGTCACTCTGCCCGCAGTGATCTCAAACTGGAAGCCTCACTGGCAAGCGATAGCTCGGATATCCCGGTACAAGACATATCAACTCGCATCCGTCGTTTAGAGTATGTTGATGACAATACTTTACGTTTACATTTACGCACACCCCGCAGCAACACCTTACGCTTTATGGCTGGGCAACATGCCATACTTAGTTTAGAAAATACCTTGCAACGAGAACTTCCTATTGCCAGCTGCCCTTGTGATGGCTTTAATCTGGAATTTCATCTTCATCGCGATTCCAGTGATGCCTTTTCTAACGCTATTTTTCAACATGCCAAAAAGTCTATGCCGATCCAGGTGCATGCACCATGTAATGGCATTACTCTAGTTGAAGATGATCCCGCACCGATTTTGTTTATTGCCTGGGGAATTGGTTTTGCTCCAGTGCAAAGTCTGCTTGAACAATGCCTATCATTAGAGTTTCAGCAAAAAATGGTATTTCACTGGGTGGTTCATGAACATGAAAACCACTATGCCGATGGTTATTGCCGCGCAACCTGTGATGCAATTGATAACTTTCATTATCAGCCTATTCAAACAAAAACCTCCGCCGAAGCGATTCAAAAAATAATCGACTGGCATGATGATCTTGAACAATGGCGTGGTTATATTTTTGCGCCGCCGGCAATTATTGATAGTGTCGTGGAAATACTTACAAGAGAAGGGTTAACTGAGGATAAAATAAAATCAGATCCTATCGTCGCTTAAATAAACTAATGGCATTGTACGCAGGCTGAAAGATGCTGCGCTATCCGATATGTTTTCCTGCTCAGCACTCGTTCTGGCGAACGAGCGAAATTTCGCAGGAAAACATATCGAATAGCTTGCTGAGTTTTTTCTACACAAATGTGGAGCTTTTAATTCGTGTACAGAAAATCAAAATCCCGTCTGGTTTCTATTTCACCGACGTCAAGCTACAGCGTGGAGGAGAAATAGAAACCAGACGGGATTATACGTAAGTATCAGGTTACTGCTTTTTTTCGGCTCAGTTCCTGCCTAAATCAACCTTAACCAAACCAATCCACACAGTCATTGGGCAATGGCAAACCTGCTATACGGCAACCTTGCCGAGATGGGCCATGTGGAAAAAGATCGTAAAGATGTTTCCGGTTACCAATGTCGGAACCAAACTTTTTTGACAGGGCTTTAATCAACAAGCGAGCATTCGGTGAGCTACCAAATTCGATATACCGTTGGCGAAGAAAGTTTACAACCTGCCAATGCGCATCCGTAAGTTCAATACCTTCTTCTTTGGCAATCGATTCTGCAATTTCTTCTGACCAGTCATCGAGATCAAGTAAATAACCATTCGGATCTGTTTTAATCAATGAATCATCAATAATATATTTCATTATATCAGCCATACTACGCATCCCTCATCGTGGTAATCATTGAATCTAACTCTAATCTACACCTGTCTTGTCCTCGCCGCAAAAAATAAACTGAAGCATATTTATTTTATTATTTGTGACTTATACAAAAATAATCTACACCCTTTTAATAATGTGTTCAATTAACAACTATCTCGAAGTGACTGAATATTAAAGTTCATAAGCATATCAATACATACTCTGATTAAATCAGGTTTTAACTGTCATAAAGACAAGCAATTGACAGTTTTTTCTGGTCATGTTCCGCTATGTTATCCACGCAGACGGGGGAGTCAGAAATGGGAAGCATCAGACCAATAGTAGGCACACACTACGACACCAAACCTGGAGAATCGATTGAAGTCATTGCCGTTGGAACACGTGGCATTGTGGTGGAATACATCGATGGTCGGGTAGAATTACTGGATCTGGACTGCTGGCAATCGCTGCAACAAAACGCGCATCACTCGTCACAAGCTTCTCTACACGCTGTTTAACAAACGCTAAGAAAGCTTAGCTTTCCCATTCCTCAATTTGAGGTTTCTCGCGCTGAGTGGTCAATAAAATGCGCGCTCTATCTTTATCTTCTGCAAAAATAAGCCGGAAATTATTGATATCCTCTTCCGGGTTTGCCTGACGCAGTTCTTTAACATGGTCTTTCGCTGCACGATAATCATCATGCTGCTCCTGTAATTTAGGGGCAACATTCTTATCATCATTGGAAAATCTATATACGTAATACGGCATGCTCAATCTCCACATGGCTCTACGGCCAAAAATCAGGCAGAGGACATTAGCATAAGCAATTGAGTTGTGTCGAGAGAGATGCCCCTATTGGTTACAGGCGGCTTTTTTTCCCCAGTAATCAGCCTGAACAGGGTCACAATTAAGGCCGTACCAGCCTTCATCGTAGGCCTGAGCAAGCAATTGCTGAGCTTGAGGATTACCACTGCGTGCAGCAGCACTAAATAATTCCACTGCTTTTTTGTAGTCTTTTTCAACACCGCGACCGGTTGTATACAGGATGCCCAGATTCGTCTGAGCCGCATTATTAGACTGAGCAGCCGCCCTGTGTAACCACATTGCCGCCATTTCTGCGTCACGCTCTACACCCAGCCCAAGTGAATAAAGAAAACCAAGACTATTCTGGGCTTCAGGAAGCCCCTTACTGGCTGCATCACGATACCAACGCACAGCTTCTTTTACATTCGGTTCCACGCCATAACCATATTCATACATGACGCCAATCAAATACTGAACCTTAAGCTCCTGCCGGTTGTAGCTCTGCTGCGGCTGGAAAGGAAGAATTTCTGCTGTTTGTTGTACTGACTTGTTCATTATCTAACCCTCTTAACATACATTTCATCAATGATGTTTTGCGATGATGTAAATAACTAAACAATATCTGTGCCAATAATTTTAATTACAGTAAAATCAATTCGTTATAGAAAATTCGGGGATTTCTAGATTGACTGTAGCGTGACACTTTACGTCACATGCTGCCCTTGCCAGCCACGCAAGCTCAGTAAACTACATAAAAAATATGGTTTATTTCGTACTACTAGCCGTATCGCGCTAACAACTCACCCGCATAACCGCGTTGCGCACCATTACAGCTAATTGTGCGCCTCACCTCAAAGCGAGTACACACCGCATCGCGATAAGCAGCTTGTGTAAATGGTGTATCGTGATTCGAGATAATAACCGTAACACCACGAGCCGCTAATTTTTGTGCTTGCTCAGCAAGTACTAATTGCTCTGCTTCTCCAAATCCGCCGGCGCTATAGGCTGTGAAATTGGCCGTACTGGTGAGTGGCACATAGGGTGGATCACAATAAACCAGATCACCGCGTCGTGCTTTTTTCATCGCGACTAAAAATGATTCATTAGTAAAACGCGCCTGTTGTGATTTTTTTGCAAATAACTGCATTTCCTGACGCGGGAAGTACGGACGCTTGTAGCGACCGAAGGGAACATTAAAACCGCCACTGTTGTTGTAACGGCATAGTCCGTTATAACCATGGCGGTTCATATATATAAAGAGAGCAGCCTTTAAATAGGGATCATCAGTACGATTAAATTGTTTACGTAGCCTGTAATAAGCCGTTTCGTTATTGTTTCTAGAGGTAAAAAATTGCTCTACGTAATCAATAAAGTCATCTGCTTCATCTTGAAGGCTAGTATAGATATTAATCAGATCGGCATTATTATCATTCAACACATTTAAACGATAATGAGTATTTAAAAATAACGCGCAAGAGCCAGCAAAAGGCTCAATCAGTCGCCCACCTTCTGTCATCAACGGACGAATACGATCCAATAGTCGATATTTGTTGCCCGCCCATTTTAAAAAAGGCCGTGTCACGACTCGCTCACTCATACTGTTTCAATTTTATTATTATACGACATATCGATCATTCTATACTAAAAACAGTCGCTTATGTAACTCCAGAAACAAAAGGTAAAACTAAACATTATTTTTTAGTGATTTATATTTGTATCATCAATGTTGATTTCGATTGTTAAAAATTAAAAACATTTCCTTACCCCTTTATTAAAACACTATCGTTTCGTCAAGGAAGCACTACACTGTTTATTATCCAGCTATCAGGTACCATTTTGCCAATATGAATAAACAAGCATTGCAGCGTCTATCTAAAACATTATTATTGTTTTCAGGATTCCTTATCATCCTAAGCCAGTTAAGTGCCTGTAGCACCTCGGATGCAGTGCGGGTAATCACCAGCCGTCAGCCCGACAAGGCCATCGAACAAACAGCCAAAGCACGCGTACAAACTTATAAACATAATCCACTGGTACTGGCACGTGATGTTCAGCGATTAATCAAGACATTAAAAGGCAAGGTTGATCGCGAATGGGGGCGTAAAAACCGTGTTATCGCCAGCCCGCATCGCTTTGTAAAATATACCCAGAATTATAAAAGTAGAGCAATTATTAATTTTGATAATGGAAAAATTAGAGTTGAAACGGTTGCCATGAAACGCCCATTGCGTAGTCTGCATAATGCGATTGTCACGACACTACTTACTCCAGATGATCCTCGTTCGGTCGATTTATATACTGATCATGTTGTTGAGTTAAAGGGACAACCCTATCTTTCCGGCTTTGTTAAAAATCAATTTGGCTCATATATTTCTACACCTGAATACGCCGCGCGTTACGCTGATTATTTAATTAAACACCAGCTAAAACAAAAGACTCTTCAGGTTGGTAATAAAAATCAAACCGTCCGCAGCGTTCATTTTAAAATGATTGACAATCACGCTGATGTTCGCGCACGACAATATGCGGGTTTGGTGAAACGCTATGCGCGCCGCTATCAGCTAAGTAATAGCCTGGTGTTTGCAATCATTAAAACTGAAAGTAATTTTAATCCCTATGCAACCAGTGCAGCCCCGGCCTATGGCCTGATGCAATTAGTCCCAACCACCGGTGGGCGTGATGCCTATCGATTCGTCAAAGGTAAAAACAGAACCCCTTCTCGACAATATTTATTCAATGCTCGCAACAATATCGAACTCGGTACGGGATATTTAAGTATTATTAACACCCGTTACCTGAAGAATATTCACCATCCTCTGTCTCGGGAATATTGCACCATTGCCGCTTACAACACCGGTTCCGGAAATGTCCTGAAAGCCTTTCACCACAATCGTGATCGCGCCATCCGGATTATTAACCGACTACCACCTGCAGATGTCTATAAACATTTACGTAAAAAATTAAAATATCACGAAGCGCGTCGCTATCTTTTGAAGGTGACTAAGGCGCAGCCGCAATTTGTAGGGCTGTGAGGCTTATTTACTAGCGGATTTTAGAGGGAGAGAAACACACCGTCGCCACTGAAAGTAGCGATTTGAAAAAAAATAAAAAACGCCTGTTTTTGCTAGCCGTCGGCTGCCTGGCGTTTTACATTCAAATCAAGGAAGTTCCATGCATCAATATTCACGATGTGTACCGAACCATCGAGATATTCAATCATCACACGAGACAAACTGCGTTCTGATAATAGCAACATACGGACCTTCATCAATTTTCCAGTTTGGTTCAAATACCATGAACCCACAACCGGTTCTTGTAGTATAGACATTGCTTCTCTATCTCCTTAACGTTTTAACTTTCTTCCTGAAACTACCATCCCTGTTCTATTTATTTTTTCCTGTACAACAACTGCATTGGGTATCAACTTCACCCGGTACTTCCTCCACGAACAACCAATAAAAAACCGCTGCCACTATGGCAACGGTTTTAATCTTGTTTCAACTTATTACAAAGGAAAGTGATCCTGTTCCAACAAACTGCGCTGAAATTATTCTGATACCGCTTATTCTTCTTATCACTTCGCACGTTATATTATTATCCGTACTTCCTTGAAAAAATTATTTCACACCAAGATCCCAAAATCAACAAACTGTTTTATAATCTAAGTGTTGAGAGCAAGTGAGCGTGCCGTAGGCAAGGCGCCGTACTTTTTTAAAAGCGCAGCGTACATCAGTACGTGAGCATTTTAAAAAAGTGCTGCAACGCCGCATACGGTGCGCTCACGCCGCTCTTAACCGCATTTTGAGTCGCCGCAGTTGAGACACGTCATACACCCATCCATCTTAATCACGGCCGTCACCGTACATTTACCACAAAGCTGTGAACCAGCCGGAAAATCACTGCTACTACTTTCCTTGTCAACTATTTGGTTTGATGCTTCAAACTGGGCGCGCTTTTCATCAACCAGCTTTTGTTGGTGTTCATCCAGACCATCATCTTTAAGCATACCAATCATTCGCAGATGACATTCGATCGCATCGCCAATTTCCGCGACCAGTGATGGCATGTATTTACCACCCTTCTTAAAGTAACCGCCACGAGGATCGAAGACTGAACGTAATTCATCAACCAAAAAGGTAACATCGCCACCTTTACGAAATACGGCTGAAATAATGCGTGTCAGTGCCACAATCCACTGGAAATGATCCATGTTCTTGGAGTTAATAAACACCTCGAATGGACGACGTAGCTGGTGCTCGGTGCCTTCATTTAAAATTACATCGTTAATGGTCACATATAAAGCATGTTCCGAAAGCGGTGTTTTTACTTTATAGGTAGAACCAATTAGCATTTCCGGCCGTTCAAGCTTTTCATGC
>Ga0316207_10005757_pt1 | contig 10131 bp, 9 predicted proteins | sample 6weekpyrite_MG_FD_204943 | JGI IMG/M metagenome (GOLD analysis project Ga0316207, IMG submission 204943) | Microbial mat bacterial communities from mineral coupon in-situ incubated in ocean water Damariscotta River, Maine, United States -... | ecosystem: Environmental > Aquatic > Marine >...
GGACGGAAATCCGGGCACCATGACAGATTGGTTTAATCAGGTCGCGGATTTTTTAAATATACCGAGGCCACCACAAGTATCAATGCATGAAGCAGAAAAGGTCATGAGCGCAGGCATGTTATCTTACCTGAAAGAGTCACGGCGAATTGAGAACACCAAATTGTTGAAAAAATTAAATATTAAATTAGCCTACAAGACAATTGAAGAAGGCATCCCTGCTAGTTCAGTAAATTAGTATATGGAAGTGTTTAAAACAGTAGTCATTATTAAGATGTGGTAAGCAAATGGTTACGTGTTGACTGATTTATTAGATTGCTTCTGTTGTACTGAATATAATTTAAATACCACAAGAACAAATATAAAGTTCGCTGCCTGTAATACGATAAATTGAGTTATTCCTGAAATTCTAATAAAAATGCTTGTTTGTATAAATTTCTCAACGAGTATGAGCGCCTAGAGAGTGAAAAAAAGTCCCCTCTCGCTGACGAAACTTTATAGATTTAGTAAAGTCATTCTTTATTAAGGCGACCAAACAAATAGCGCAATTGGCTAGGACCATTAATGGTTGTGCGTTCGACCCAGGCTAGATGCAAATTGCCTTCCTGATCGATGCTGATAGTGGGATGATTCTGTTCCCCTGGACCATCTGCACCCGGTACGGCCAAGTCCTCACTCCAATTATTACCTTCCAGCCAACTTAACATGATGTTGGCATCACCATCTCGCTTATCGTCCCAGCCGACAACCAATCTGCCGGACTGATCACCTGCTACCGTTGTATGCCATTGTTGAGCAACATCACCAAAGCTATCTTGTACTTTGATATTGGGAGTAAATAATTGCTTGCCGTTCGGTTGGTAGTGGGCAGCATAAATATCATAACCTTCACGAAAATCGCGTTTGTCTGCCCAGGCTGCAAGCACTTTACCTGCACCGAACTGAGCGAGTGCTACCCGCGCTACACCATGCCCCGTACCGTACTTTGCGGTGCGATTAGGCAGTGCATCGCTGATTCGTTGTGGAGAGTGAAAGCGGCAGGATTTTTTCTTATCGCTTTGGGCTGCCATGATGATGGTATGTCCAAGGCGGCGGTCCTCCCAAGCGACGATCTTCCGATCAGGAAGCTTGATAATCGAAGGGTATGATTGTTCGTTTTGGGGAGGGTCGGAATCGACTACACAGGCTTTTTTTAAATGTAGCTCCTGTCCATCAACTTCGATGTCTTGCATCCAGATACGACTATATCGGTTATCACGACGGGCATAGACAAGTAGCAATTGACTATCAAAATAGGTGAGACTCGGCTGTGCAGCCTCACTAGCAGCCAAAGTGATAACCGGTCCCAGTTTTGATGGGGTAACGAGACGCAGATGAATTCGTGCATCTTCTTCCCAGGAAAGTACAAACTGATTGTTGCTCAGTGCCACCAATGAGGGTTCGTAAGCTTCGCCAGCACCACTGATTTTGATGGAATCTAAAAAAACTTTGCTGTTACGGCCCTTACGCGCGAGATAAATTCGTGGTGTTCCGTCTCGGTTGTCCTCCCATGCCACGGCAACCGTATCCGCAGAAATAGCAATGTTGTGTCGGCCAGACGATTCAAGGTGATGGAATATCTTTTCACCATGATTCGAGCTAATAGCGATAGGTTTAGTAAATTTCCAAGGCTGGGACTGTACGCAGGCTGGGGCAAGTAAAAGCAGTAAGCTAAGCCAGATCGAGGTTTGTTTCATGGTATAGCCGGTTTGGAGAGTAACTGCTGTACTTTTGTATCGGCCTCTCGTAAATCTATAATGCGTTGCACACCAACCAGACGTAATAGCGATTGGCCATCGGTAGTCATGAAGGTAAACACGGGGGTTACAAAGGCATTATAACGAGTACCAAGTTCACGCTCGGTTACTCTTTCGCCACTTGGTAAAAGTAAGCGCTTACCACTTTCAGAATCAACATATGCCAATACATAATGTTTGCTATAAGCTTCACGGACTTGTTTATCTGAAAAGGCCTGTTTGTTGGTTAAATCACAGTAGCCACATCCTTGACGTCCAAAGTAAACGAATAGTGGTTTGTGCTCGCTTTGTGCTTGTTGCATAGCTTTATCAAACGATTGAAATGGATAACCATGCGGTGGTTTAGCTATGACCGGCATGGCAAGGAACGTAATGATCAGTAATAAAATAGCACGCATAAGGGTTACTCGTAAAAACTAGAGGACAATATTTATGTTTATTCTGACTCCCCTACATTAAACCGTTTTGGTCAGCTTTTCAAAACTTCTAGTAAGTTTATTATAAGGAAAGCTTATACTTAACAATTTTGCAGAGAGACGCGCTAGCGAAAAGATAATTGATACATAGTTTATGCATTAATATCTATGTTATTTAAATAATATATGGAATGCATACTGGTTAAATAACTTTCTCCATGAGATAGTCATCCATGAAGAACCCGGCACCGATATCTTTTTTAATTTTTTCTATTATAGAAAAACCATGATGTTTATACCAAGTAATTGTATCGACGTTAAATTTATTCACTGTAAGCCAAATAGAAGAAAACTTTTCCAAGCTACATTTTTTTTCAATAAACGCCAACATTGAATGGCCCACCCCTTTTCCTTGTGAGGTGTTTTTTACATAAAATTTACTAAGCATCATTTTGTTTTGTTCAAAATCAGGAATTAATCCAATGTAGCCAACCCATTCGTTTTCCACTTGTGTCAAATAGTATTCTGCACCATCGTTAATCTGAGATTTAATTGCAGTAGGGCTTTGGAAATTAGTCAGCATATAGTTAACTTGTGATGCACCGATTATCGCGGTGAAGTGCTGTGTCCAGATTTCTTTGGCTAGATCAGCAACGCGCTGAATATCGTTATTGGTTGATACCGGTGCTATTTTAACAGATAACCGTTTCATCAAAGATTATTCTAATTAACTGTAATGATGTGAAGCCTACCAATAAACAATGTGTTTGGAACCACAGAACTTATTCGAGCCTGAGTTACATAAATATGTTTATATTTTGACAATCACTTTGCCTACGGTTCGGCCAGATTCAATTTGAATATGGGCATCAGCGATGTCATTAAAAGTGAATATTTTTGACACATGCGGTTTTAGTGCTCCACTCTCAAGCATCCCCTTTAATATATTCATGTCATTGCCATTCGATTCAACCAGAACAAAAGCAGCTTCAATGTTATGTTGTGCTGCGTAATCAGCAACATCTTCAGGTATTTCATGGGTCGGCAAGGAAACAATTCCACCGCCGTCTTTTACCACTTTCAAGGAATTAGTTAAGACCTCTCCACCCATGCCGTCTAAAACAAAATCGATATCCGAGACAACTTCTTCGAACTTATGTGCCCTATAGTCAATATGCTCGTCGGCACCTAAGGACAAAACAAAGTTTTTGTTATTTAAGGAAGAGGTAGATAAAACATATGCTCCCAGACTTTTAGCTATCTGAATTGCAAAATGTCCAACGCCACCCGAGCCTGCATGTATTAGTACTCTATCGCCCTGCTTTACTCTAGGCCGAAGAATTTGAAGGGCGGTAAGAGCTGAAAGAGTGGTAGCAGCAGCCTCTTCAAACGATGAAGAATTAGGCATTTTTGCAAGTTGGGATTCCTGTGCTGCAACATATTCCGCATAAGCCTTGCCGTGCCCCGGGAAGTTAATCATGCCAAAAACAGAATCACCGGGTGCAAACTGTGTAACGTCGTCTCCGACGGAAGAAACTATCCCGGCGATATCCCATCCTAAAATGATCGGGCGCTCATCGCCAATAAGCATATCAATTACGTCCTTGTTAACTCTTGTTTTCATATCAATAGGGTTGATACTGATTGCTTTTGTCTCAATCAATACCTCATTAGATTTGGGTTCTGGCGGCGAGATTTCGCTTAAAATAAGGTTGTCGACGCTTCCTGCTTCTTTAAGTATGTATGCTTTCATGGTGTCCTCTTAATATTTTGTAGCAATATCCCAGGGTGTTGTAACGCCGAAATTCGCCATCCCCTATCTTTTACTATCTAATCTAATCGTTTCTTGATTGAGAAATGCGGAATAGAGTTCAAGTTGTGCATCAGAACAAGTTCCTTGTTATAAGCCTAATTTTAGCACTTGCCTTTACATTTATGTCAATAAGCAAAGGATAGTGAGATAATCAGTGTTAGATTCAGGCTAAGAAAGGCGAAAGTGATGCTCATTAAAAGCATTCAGCATGGTATGAAACAAAACATAGTGTCCCTTTTGAAACGTTTAACAGTTTCAGTTCAGCTGCTTGATGTCTTATTCATCTGTCCTTTTAAGAAGCCCCAGATATGCAGTTGATCGGTCGCTACCACAATGCCGGTTACGAGGCTGTTGCAGATGGCATTATGGAATTTTTTGATCGACGTGAGGATCTACAGCGGCCGGGCGTGGCCTTCGGTTCTGGCGGCAGCGATGCGGAGCCAGCCAAGGTTTCGACGGACATCAGCCTCGTAGCATTCAGTCGTTCTGATCCAGAGGCATTCGCTCTTTCAGATCTGATAGTGCGGGGTGTCTCAGCAGGTCTGGAGCAATACCTGCATGAGCGGCCTATGTTTCGCCAAGTCTGCCCAGAGCAAGAGTTGTTTGTGATGCCGGTGTTCAACCTGCAGCGTTACGCTCCCGGTGAGGGCTTTCGGCAATGGCATTGTGACTGGACAATTAGCGACGAAGCCACCGAGCCTGGGAATCGTGTGTTGGCCTGGATCCTCTACTGTGATTCTGTTGAGGAGGCCGGAACGGAATTCCACTGGCAGAAACATCACGAATTGGCGGAGCGAGGTAAACTGGTGATCTTCCCTGCCTCACCCTCTCACATTCATCGTGGTCGTGTGAATAACGAACTCAGCAAGACGATCGCCACAGGCTGGATCAATGCTGGGTCACGCGATGGTTTCATGAAGCGTTTGGCTCGCTCCTGAGTAAATCCGCGAGAGTAATATTAATCGTCTGATTTTGTTCATAGTGCTCTTTATAGTTTACGCAATACTGCGTTTGCTATTTAACCAGCGCGTGAGTGAGCGCCATTGCTCAAGATCTTGCTCCACGGCTGATGGTGCCATTTCAAATATACTCACGCCACGTTCAGCGGAGCGAATGTAGTTTTGGGTATCGCGTAATGTGGCAATGCGCGGAATTTTTAAGCGTTTAAGGAATTTCTCTAAGGCGTGGAAGATGAGGGTATTTTCTTTTACCCGGTTGGCGACAACAGCGAGTTTGACTTCATCGCGATTCACTTTGCCCACCAGCAATAATTCTTCAATAAAGTGAGCAGCAGCACGCATATCAATGGGTGAGGGTAAGACCGGGATGACGAGTGATTCTGCGCGCCGCACCAGTGCCGTGAGGATTTTGCCATGTACGGCTGCAGGTACGTCGAGTATCAGGAAATCGAGATTTCGGGGTGCGCGGAATGTACCGCTTGCCGCATCGATACCAATAATTTCAGGTCGTGTTTCGGGGCGTGCTTTCAGCCAGTCGAGGCTAGAACCTTGTGGATCAAAGTCGGCAATGGCAACAGACTTTCCCTTATCTGCATAGAATCCAGCGATATTTGTGGCAAGGGTTGTTTTTCCACAGCCGCCCTTGGCATTAATGACCATGATGGTACGCATGGTGCTCTCCTGATTATTTTTTTATTTTGTGGAAGACCGAAAACAGTGTAACCCACTGCTTGGTGCAGTTAAATGCTGTTTGATTTATTGTGCTGAAGTCGCTGAAGTCGCTGAAGTCGCTGAAGTTACCGAAGCGGCTGTTTGGCGGGCTGTTTCGGCTTTTTTGTTACGGGCGGCCAGCTTGGCAATCAATTTATCGATACCGCCACGGCGAATCTCACTTGCGAATGAGCTACGGTAGGTGGTGGCAAGGCTGATGCCTTCAACAGATAGATCGTAGATTAACCAATTAGCTTCTTTTAGATAGAGGCTGTAGTTCACGGAGACAGGTGGACGATTCGGAAGACGGATCTCCATGCGTACGGATACATCTTCTGGGTCAGTATTTCGGAACGGGAGGTAACTGACGTTATCTGCATGTGAAACAATTTGATCGGAAAATTCGATCATGGCAGTGACATAGGTGCGTACCAAGAAATCACGAAATTCGTTAACAAAGCGCGCGCGTTGTTCTGTATTGGCACGACGCCAGTATTTGCCGAGTACGATTTGACCAATACGGCGAAAATCAATGTGTGGCAAAACGATGTCTTCAACTAAGTTATAAGCAACACTGTTGTCTTTTTTTATTGTGCCGTTATTTTCACGAAGTCCATCAAGTAGTTTTGTGGTATTCGTTACAATAAGTTCTTGGGCAGGCGATATTTCAGCACTGAGCGCAACGTTAGGCAAGCTCAAAGAACAGAGAAGGAGTAGAAGCCCAGAATAAAATGCAGTGTTTTTGAATTTTAGCATAGTCATCAGTATCACAGTGGTTGATTAAGATCCCTTTCTATTTGTCCATTATATCAATATTTAGTTCAGACCATAACTCATCAACGCGGTTTTTTACGGATTTGTCCATGGTAATTGCCGTACCCCACTCTCGGTCGGTTTCGCCCTGCCATTTATTCGTCGCATCAAAGCCCATTTTTGAGCCGAGACCTGATACCGGTGAGGCAAAATCCAGATAATCAATCGGTGTATTCTCAACAATCGTCGTATCGCGTCCTGGGTCCATGCGGGTTGTCATGGCCCAAATGACGTCATTCCAGTCGCGTACATTGACGTCATCATCGGTAACGATAATAAATTTTGTGTACATGAACTGGCGCAGGAATGACCAGACACCAAACATCACGCGTTTGGCATGGCCAGGGTATTGTTTTTTCATGCTGACGCAGGCCATACGGTAAGAACAGCCTTCTGGTGGCAAATAGAAATCAACAATTTCGGGGAATTGCTTTTGTAAAATGGGTACGAAGACCTCATTGAGCGCAACACCTAAAATAGCCGGCTCGTCGGGCGGTCGGCCGGTATAAGTGCTGTGGTAGATCGGCTCTTTACGATGGGTTATCCGGTCAACCGTGAAGACAGGGAATCGCTCAACTTCATTATAATAGCCGGTGTGATCGCCAAAGGGGCCTTCATCGGCCATGTCATCGGGGTGAATATGCCCTTCTAATACAAATTCGGCACTGGCGGGCACTTGCAGATCGGAACCAATACATTGTGTTACCTCGGTCTTGCCGCCGCGTAATAACCCTGCAAAGGCGTATTCAGAGAGGCTGTCTGGCACCGGTGTTACCGCGGCCAGTATGGTGGCGGGATCAGCACCGAGAGCGACCGTGATTGGAAAGGCTTCACCGGGGTGTGTCTGTTGCCAATCGGCGAAGTCGAGTGCACCACCACGGTGGGCGAGCCAGCGCATAATGACGCGGTTCTTGCCAATAACCTGCTGACGATAAATGCCCAGATTCTGTCGTGCTTTATGTGGGCCCTTGGTAATCACCAGACCCCAACTAATTAGTGGTCCGGCATCACCTGGCCAACAGGTCTGAATGGGTAGGCTGTTAAGATCGACATCGTCACCCTCAATAACAATGTCCTGACATGGCGCTTTGTTAATAAGTTTGGGTGCCATGTGCAGTACTTGTTTGAAGATGGGCAGTTTTTCCCAGGCATCTTTCATGCCTTTGGGTGGGTCTGGTTCCTTGAGCATGGCAAGCAACTTGCCAATTTCGCGGAGTGCTTCAACCGACTCTTCGCCCATGCCAAGTGCGACACGTTCAGGCGTGCCGAACAGGTTACCGAGTACAGGGATATCACTTCCCTTTGGGTTTTCAAATAACAGCGCAGGGCCACCGGCACGCAGGGTGCGATCGCAGATCTCGGTCATCTCAAGATGGGGATCAATTTCAATCGCAATACGTTTTAGTTCACCACGCTGTTCAAGTATGGCGATAAAATCGCGAAGGTCTTTATATTTGTATGTGGACATAATGGCCGTCTAAATACGGAAGCCGCCATGGCGTTTTAGATTGCGCCAGTCGAGCCACTTAATTCCGCCAATGAAACCACTAATAGTCAATATCAGCGAGCCAACTAGCAACCAAACGAGTTTAAGAGAAATATCACCTGTTTCGTTATCTTGTGCGGAAACGGCAGGTACGTTTAGTGTTTCGCGTATTTGGTTGAGTGTTCCGTTGAGTTGTTTATTTTTTTCTTGAAGCGCCTTGATTTCAGCATTGTCTGTTGTAGGAGCTGTTGTAGGTGCTGCGGCTTTTTCCGCGACCGGCTTATTTTTACGCAAGGAAATAATTTCTTTTTGTAATTGCTTATTGTGTTTTTCAATTGCATCGTGCTTACGTGATTTATTTTCGAGTTGCTTTTGTGTAGCAGCTAATTCTTTTTTAATATTGCTAGATGTCTTTTTGAGATTGTTAATATCATTGGCGAGTTTCTGTGCTTGATCAGAAGAACTCTTCTCGGTGCGCGCACGAAGCTCAACAAGTTGTTTTTGAGTTGCTTCAAGTTCCGCCTGAGCCAAACTGAGTTGTGAATTGGTTTGCTTTTGTTGATCGGTTAGATCAAGCACAACAAGTTGCGCGGGCTTGTTGTCAATCAGATAGGATTCTTCTACCCAGCCTGTGGTGCCATCAGGACTACGTACTTTAGCAAATTCTCCAATACGTTCTATTACCTCAAGAGGTGTAGCGGTTGGTAAAGCCTTTATTAGCACACTTTCAGTATTAGCATCTTCATATACGCCGACCAGTACTTTATCGGTGATATAGAATGTTTCGGCATAAACGAATGTCGCCTGCAATAAAACAGTTAATGTGGCAATCGTTAAATAGTTTTTATTCATTATTATTCCTTAACGTGAATGTGCGCTTGTTGTTATGCGGCGATACCACTGTGTTTGAGAAGTGCATCGATACTAGGTTCGCGGCCTCGGAATTGCACAAACAAATCCATTGCGTTATGTGATCCACCTTGCTCCAAGACACTTTCCAAGAATCGTTTACCTGTTGCAGCATCAAAGATGCCATTTTCTTCAAAGGCAGAAAAGGCATCGCTCGAAAGTACTTCAGCCCATTTGTAACTGTAATAGCCAGCGGCATAGCCCCCTGAAAAAATATGCGTGAAACCATTTGCAAAGCGATTAAAGCTTGGTGGAATAACGACAGAGACTTGTTCCCGGATTTCGCTTAACAGTTTTTGGATATCAGTCGGCGAATTGGGGTTGAACTCCATATGCAGTCGGAAATCGAATAATGCAAATTCAAGTTGACGCACCATTTGCATACCTGATTGAAAATTTTTCGCCGCATTCATGCGCTCAAACATTTCATCTGGTAATGGTTCGTCGCTCTTATAGTGACAGGCAAACATATTCAGTGCTTGTTTTTGCCAGCACCAATTTTCCATGAATTGGCTTGGTAATTCGACGGCATCCCATTCAACACCGTTTATACCAGAGACGCCCAAGTAATCTATTTGGGTGAGCATGTGTTGTAGGCCATGGCCAAATTCGTGGAATAGTGTGATGACTTCGTCGTGGGTAAATAAAGCCGGATCACTGCCAACAGGTGGTGTAAAGTTACAGGTTAAGTAGGCAACCGGTAATTGAATGTCATTACCGTGGCGTGTGCGAGCAATACATTCATCCATCCATGCACCACCACGTTTTTTATTTCGTGCATAAAGATCGAGGTAGAATTGACCGCGAGGTGTATCCTGCGCATCTCGAATTTCAAAGAAGCGCACATCACTATGCCATGTGTTGACATCATTACGTTCAATAACCTGCATGCCGTAGAGTTTCTTAATAACACCGAACATGCCTTTTAAAACACGGTCCTCGGGAAAATATGGTTTTAGTTCTTCCTGCGAAATCGCGTAACGATGTTCGCGAAGTTTTTCACTGAAGTAGCCATTGTCCCAAGCCTCGAGTTTTTCGATACCGTATTCATCGCGAGCAAAATCTTGTAGTTGCGTGTATTCTTCGCGTGCCATGTTTATAGACTGGGAAGCAAGGTCACTTAAAAAGCTAATGACTTGTTCAGTACTGGTTGCCATTTTTTTCGCCAGCGAACGCTCAGCATAATTGTTAAAGCCCAAGAGTTGAGCGGCTTCATGGCGGCGTTTGAGAA
>Ga0316207_10005759_pt1 | contig 10129 bp, 15 predicted proteins | sample 6weekpyrite_MG_FD_204943 | JGI IMG/M metagenome (GOLD analysis project Ga0316207, IMG submission 204943) | Microbial mat bacterial communities from mineral coupon in-situ incubated in ocean water Damariscotta River, Maine, United States -... | ecosystem: Environmental > Aquatic > Marine >...
TCTTGTCGGTCACGTCGCAGTAGTGCCGTTCCAGCTCGCCGACGATGATCGCGGGGACGACCATGTTGAATTCCTGGCCGGTCGAGAGTTCCCGCACGCGGGTCAGGATCGCGGGCTGGCGCTTCGGCTTGCCGGTCTTCTCGCTGATGTCCTGGCCTTCGAACATCTCGCACAGGAATTCAATCCCGCGCGTGACGCCTTCGGGGAGGTTGAGCGTCGGCATGGCCAGCATGTCGCCGACCTCGTATCCCAGGGCTTCCGGGTTGAATTCGGCGATACCGGTCGCCTCAGCCGGAGCGGGCGGGGTCGCCTGTTCGGTCATCGTCGCCGGTTGCGTAGTCGTCGGTTTCGTCTTCGCGTTCATTGTTCTCGCCTTTCGTTGCGATCATCGCTTGGACTTCAGATATCCAAACGAAGCGTTTGACGGGAGAATTCCCGTCGCTCATGCGCGCGTAGTTATACGCGCTGCTCCAGGTGGTGAAAAGGGCCTTTCCACCGTCCGGGGTTTCGGTTTCCCATATTCGAATTCGCATACCGCGTTCCTCGAATTCCAGATTGAGTTGTTTGGTCATTTGTTCGCCTCGTAGACGGCTTTCCAGAACCCGCGCGGCGCGGCGCTTCTGAAATTTGCGCGACCCTCGCCCGGTCCGGCCTCGTGTATCCGGTTATCAGGTGATCCCAATGACCAGTCGACTTTCGGTTTCGGCATTTTGAACCCGTCACTCGTCCAGAGACACGTTTTCTTGTTGTAATTGTCGTCTTTACAGAACCCGGTATATTCGTGCGGTTGAAACGTGTAATCCGACGCGCGCCAGTACGAGGCAATCGTCGAAACGGGATTTTCAAGGCACCATTCCGCGTCCGACCATTCGGCTATATCGACGGACCTTTCGACGTGTTTGATCGCGTCGGCGAGGCCCGCCAATCCCTTGTCTTTGAACCATCTCGCGCCGCTTGTCGCTTGGTTCGTGCAGGGCGGTTGCGCGATCACGAAACGATAGTCGGTCCGGGGCGGAAGCCACGTCATAATATCGTGGTTTGTTTTCGTTATAACGCCCTTTCCATATAGGATGCGCTCCGGTTCCGTATGCTGGATATCCACACAATAGCATTCGTAACCCGCCGCCGCCCAGGGCTGCACCGCGACCGTCGTCAGGTCATAAAGAGATAGGACGATCATCTCACCAAAACCCTTCCTCTTGACCGCGCGGGTCCGTCATCTCGATAACGACCGTCGACCCGTTTTCGGAAACGATAACGAAATTCGCTTCGCCGTGAAGGTCGCTCTCGCTGATGCGGCGGGTGAATTTCGTCTTATCCACGGGGATCATATAACGCTTCTGGCCGAAGCTCAGTTGGACGTATAAATCCTTGCTGCGGATTTTGGAAACGATCTCATGCGCTTTCATCACACCATCTCCGCGCTACGCATCTTTTCGAAAATCTCACGCGTTTGCGTTATAAGCTCGTCCGGCGGGTGGTCGTATGCGCTGTCATCGTCGATATAAAGCCAGCGCTTGCCGGGGATTTCCTGACCGGGTGCAATCGAAAGCGCGATCCGATACAACGCGCCACCTTCGCCTGTCGCGTATATAACGATCTGCGACACGTGCGGGTTAGAAATGTAGTCCGCTTTCGTGATTTGGTATTTCATCGCTTTAGCTCCTCATCGCTAATTCACAGTTTTACGTCTAATTCGCCGCGTTGTAAAGCGCGGCGGTTTATGAATTGAATACGTCGGCGCGTCTCTTTCGTATTTTATCGTTTCGCCGCGTGCAACGCGAATTAGCTCTTCATGCGATAAACGCACCCCTTTGCTCGCTGTCTTCCATTTCTTTTTCGGATCGTCGGAGCCGGTTTTAATCGCGTAAAGCTTTTTCCCCGCGAAAGCGCCGTAGACACATTCCGCTTCTAAATCCCACGCGCCTAGTTTCGTCCCGTCCAATTCCACACCGTTTACAGCTTTCGCGATTATGCTGTCGGTATCGCAGTAATAAACGTTTTCGCATTGGCGCATGGTTTTCCACATATACGCGCGCACGAAACCGGTAATGCTTGCGGCGACGGCGACGTTCAGGAAATTGCGCTTGTGTTCGGGAACGGGCCTCCCCATTAGCGCCCATGGGCCGATGTCTCCGCTGAATTCATATCCATCTTTTTCCGCGCCGCCGATACTCGCCATATCGACGATTATATTTTCTTCGTATTTGTTCGGGTTCGCGCCAAATTTCCCGTAAAGACTATTCAGCATGAGCTTGGCGAATAGATATTCGGGTGATCCGTTCTTGCTCGATTTCTTCAATTCATAGAAGTGGTCGACATAGGCTTTAAACGTGATGGATTGATGGAAGCGATAGACGGACCGGATCACGGACCCGCCCAGGATACCCGCGTCCCTGGCCGCGATATATTCCCACCCTGTTATATGGAAATTGCGAACGATACCGTCATTAGGGAAATTGATTGACCGGTTCGCTTCGCGGAAAGGAAACGCGCCCAGACTTTGCGCGTCTAACTCGATAAAACAGCGTTCTATTTCGTCATCGGTTTCCGGTAATTCCTCGCTTAATTCGTATGAATGCCCCCACGGGTGTTTATTCATCATCGCGAAGGGGTAAGCGGAATTAATGTCTATCGCGACGAAGGGCGTTCTCACTTCGCCGACGTGGTTGCATTCCACACGCCCGCCGCAATAGAAGGGCTCTATTTCCTCGTAAAAGGCTTCGGTTGATTTCGGGGAATGGTATTTCGATATCTTGCGCCAACTCGCCAGAGCCGCAGAGGCGAGGGTTAGATGCAATCCGTATTGCTCTATGAAAGCGTTCACGTGCTGCGCCAGATAAACGCAATCGCTCTTCAAATAGGCTCGGATTTTGTCCATATATTTATGGCGCACGTCCTCCTCTAACATCCGATAATCAAATTCGTCCTTAGCCATATCGGCCAGCGGAACGGGGAGGATGGAAAAGCTATCTCGGAATTCAACGCGACCGATCTTGAATTTAGCAATTCGCCCGTTGATAACGAGGATGTCGGAATAATTTTCCAGGTAGTCTAGGCCGAAATGCCAATCGAATTTTCCGCCGTTGTGCGCGTAGACGATGATCTCGGTTTCTTTGCTTTCGAGGAATTCGAGCATCTGCCCGAACGTTTCGAACTCCTCATATTCGTCTCGCTCTAATTGATAAGCGCCCCATATAAACGGCTTCGGCAATCGGCCGTGTAAGAAAGGGTCGGTCTCGCTATCCGCCGCCCATATTTCCCTCATCTTATCCCCGCTTTCTTCTCCTCGCATTGCTGCGCTGGCGTCGTTTCTTTTCCTGTGCCTTTTCGTAATCCCGCCGGTATTCGTCGTATTGTTTCTGGTTTTGGAATTCGAACACATACACGCCGTTAAACCATTCGGCAAATGTGCTCTCGTATTGGTGTATCGCTTTCGTGATGATCGACAGCAATTTCCCCGGTGATGCGGCCTTTCTCGTTTCGAAGGCGTTCGCGCCGATCAGGAAGCGTTTCGCTTTCGGAAACCGTTTTAATACTTTCGCGATTTCCGATTCGGGGTTAGCAATAACCTTCATCGGGTCTAGCGGATAGAATTGCTTTTTCACATGCTCGGACACAAAAACCGGGTCGTTTCCCCTAAATGTGATTTTCGTTTCCTCGCTCGTCGTAATCGGTATTGCCTTTAATTCGCTCAATCCCCCGTCAATGCCGGTTGTGTTCTGCACGGCTTTCCTGTGATCGGTTCGGCGAGGGCGGTAAATCTTTGTTTCCCCAGGGCGTCTAAGAGCGAATTCGATTTCGTCATGGTATCGCTTAATCTTTTTCTTTTGATATGGCGTTAGTGGTTTACGCAGATCGAAATTAAATGATACATAGGTCCGAATTGATTTCATTCGCTTTGCGTGAATGCCATTTAGGGATTTCTTTGACATGACCGACCTCGCCGACGAAACCGAAACCACCGCACCCGCCCAGGGCGACGAAGTGGTGCAAGATACGCCCGCCCCCGCTCCCGGTCAAACCAAGCCCAGGGCGAGGCGCAAAAGCCGGGCGAAGTCGAAGTCCAAGACGGATCCGAAAGCGGCCCCCGTGGGCGTCCCTGACGGCCTTATGGGCGATCTCCCGCCGGTTCGCGAGACGGCCGTGGAGACGATGAAGGCCGAAGAGGAAGCCGCCCAGGCTCCCGAGCCGCAAGGCGGTGCGAAGACGGACGCGAGCGGGACGGTTTTCGATCCGCAATTGCATCGCACGAACGCGGCGGGCGAGCCGGTCAAAACCGCGAAAGGCAATTTCGCAAAGCGCCCTGGCAGGCGTGGCGGTTCGACCGCTTCCCAATCCACGATTGGCGGACGCCCGCCCGTCCTGACGCCCGAACAAACCGAAGAGCAGCGGCGAACCGACGCCTCGCGACAAGCGGGCGTCGTGATGGCCAACACGATGCTTTCCATTTGCATGGGTGTTTTCGGCGAAGAATGGGTTCCGTCGGACGCGGAGAAAATGGGGCTCGAACACGCAACGGGCGAATGGGCGGTCGCCCAGGGGATTGAAGATTTCCCGCCCGGCGTCGCCCTGGTTATGGCGTGGGGAACCTTCGCCGTTCCGCGCTTTTTCCAACCGAAGACGAAAGCGCGCGTCGCCGGTTTCGTCGCCAAGGCGAAGGAATGGCGGGACAAGCGCAAAGACAAGGAAATCGACGAGACGATTGAACACGCGGAGCACGCAAGCGAATGAGCGAGGCGGCGAGTGTTTCCGGGGTCGGCGCGCGTCCCCATGTCCTGATCACGGGAACGACCGGGAGCGGGAAAACAACGCTCGCGAAACAACTCGTCGCGGATTATCGCCAGCGCGGCGTTAAATCAATTGTTCTCGACCCTATGGCCGATCCCGAATGGAACGCGGATTTTATCACGCGCGATCCTGAAGAGTTTTTACATATCGTGAAGAATTCATTCGGCTGTCTCGGTTTTATCGATGAGGGCGGGGAGAATGCGGGGATATATAATCGCGAAATGCATATGACGGCTACGCGCGGTCGTCATTACGGACATTCGTTTAATTATCTTTGCCAGCGCCCCAATCAAATCGCGCCGACAATTCGTTCTTGTTGTGAGGCGGTTTGCGCGTTTCGACTACATCATGACGACGCCCTGGCGATTTCTCGCGATTTCACTCAGGAAGGTTTGCGCGCTGCGACGTCGCTACAGCGTGGCGAATATCTCTATGCGACAAATTTCCAATCCCCGACCAAATGGAGGGTGTTCTAATGAACCCGCTCATGCTTCTGATCATCGGCGCCGCTGCGCTCGTGTTGACTTCTGACGACGAAGACGATAACGAGGAGGCTATCGGTAAGGCGGAACCGAAGAAACCGACTTCGAAGGCCGCCCCGAAAACTCCTTCGAAGCCCAGGGCCAAAGCGCCCGCAGCTACTCCGCCTTCGGATGAGGCGGAATCAAAAGGAGAAAACCCCGATGGGTAACAAGTTCGTTCAAACCGCTCTCGCCTGTCTCGCCGCCCTGTGGGTGTATGACAACGTGATCGCCGACTTCACCAAGTAAGGCGACGCGCCGGCCACGGTTTCACCAAGAAAGGAAGCGCCCCATGCGCCTCACTCTTCCCCTTCGCAATTTCCAAGGCGTCGCCGCAGGCGGCGTCGCCCACGTGGATTTGCCCATTGGTCGGCGCATTCATTCCGTCGACCTGCTCTACGCCACCCTCACCGATCTCGAAGAAATCCGCGTCATCGTCAACGGCAATGTCGTGCAACGCGCCACTGCGGCGCGCATCAATACGATGAACCAATTCTTCGGGTATACGGCCGCGGGCGCGACGACGGGTATTCTCCGCCTCTTCTTCGACCGCCCTGGTATCAGCGACCTCCCGTCCGCCCAGGCGACCGCGTTCAATACCGCGATTGCCGATCAGGATGGCGTGGTTATCACGTCGGTTCGTATCGAAGTGGACATCGCGTCCGGCGCGACCTCGCCGACCTTGGAGGGCTATTACGAAAGCTCCTTCAACGACGGCGCGATTTCCGGCCGCCGCCACGCGATCCGTTACATCATGCCGCGCACCGAACCGAGCCTGATTTCGGGCGAGAACCAGCTTTTCGACTTGCCGCGCGGCAACTCGACGCAACTCGCCCTGGACCAACTGTTCATGTGGCCTTCGGCCAATGACATCGGCATCATCGAAATCCACAAGAACACCAACCTGCTTTTCGACCGAACGAAGGCGCTCAATGAGCGCATTCAGGCCGACGGCAATGGCGCCGGTTCCGTCGTGCGCGCTCCCCAATCGAGCTTGCACGTTGTCGACCGGACCGAGCGCGGTTCTATTGTGAATTCCATCGGCCTGAGCGACGCGACGACGTTCGAGGTTCGACTGACCACGACCGGCACCATGTCGCTGGACCTCTATTTCGTCACGCTCGGTCGCGTGCAGGGCTAACCGGGAGGCTTACCGATGGACGAATACGGCGAAAAATCAAAGCCGGGCTTTTCCGACGTTGTGACGAATGGCGGACAAGCGTTCGCCCCGTCCAAGTTCGCCGGTAAGCCGAACCCCGCCCCCGTCTCGAATGATTGGTGGCAGCGTATCCCGGAAACCGCCGAGCATATCGCCGGGGGCTTCCTGAATTCGCTTCTCAAGACCGGGGGAACCTCCCCCGATCTTCCCCAGGATTACAACCGGTCGCGCGACGTTCGCGTCTACCCTGGCGACCGTCCCTTGGAGCGGCAATCCTTCTTGGAAGCGGCACAGGGCGTTTCCCCCGTCGTCTGGATCGCTCTCATCGGGGCGGGCGTGCTTCTCATGTCCCGCCGGTAAGGAGGGTATAAAATGCCTCTCTGGATTGGCTGGACAATCGCGGCGGGCGTCGGCGGGTGGGCTTTCCGCCAAGTCGGCGAGAATAGTTCCGAATTCACGCGCGCGGCGGTGATCGCAATCACGGTCGCCGTCGCCGCGCCCTTCGCGGTTAAGGCGCTTCGAAAATAATGTCGGGAATTCCTCCCCTCAATTTCAATCTTTCCGATACCGGCAACGCTTTCAGCGAGGCGACCGCGAAAGCCAAATTCGGCGACCGGACGTTCGCGCCGAATATCGCCGCGCCCGGTTCGAACTCGAATATTCTCGTTCTCGCCGCGCTCGGTGTGGCCGCGTTCATTCTTCTGCGGAGGCGATGAAATGGCCCTTTTCGGCGGTAAGAAATCCACCTCGATCACGAACAACCGCACCGAACTGGACGAACTCAGCGTCGCCCAGGGCTCGATCACGGGCGGCGGGTCGAATATCTCAATCGGTAAATCGCCGGGCGCGGTCGTCAACGTCACCGACGGGGGCGCGTTCGATTTCGCCGCCCTGGTCGCCGACATGGGTTTCGACTTCGGCATGGAAGCGCTCGATTTCGCGGAAACGGCTGGATATCGCCAAGCGGTCGCGTTCGACAGCGCGCTCGAAACGGTCGAACGCAGCACGCGAAGCGAAACCCGCGCGGCCTTCGAAGATATCGCGAAACTCGCCGTCGGCGGGTTCGCCATTTATTGGATTGTGAGGGCGCTCTAATGGTTGATCAACGCTCGATCACGATTACGCTTAACGCGGGCGACCCGTATCGCTTTAGCGCGTCGGGAAGCTTCGTTTATCTCAATTCTGCGACTTACGCGATTTCCGTCGCCTTCGACGGCGGGGCTTATATCCCGCTAGCGTCTGGCGCGAAAATCGGCGAAGTCTACGAGGCGTATTTTACGCTTCTCTCGACCACAACCCAGGAAGTGACAATCGTCTACGGCGACGGGGAATACGATCCCGGCACGGCGGCGGTTATCGGTTCCGTTACGGTTGTTCAAGAAATTTCCGACGTTCTGACCGACGTTACCGAAGTGAGCGTCCCCGCGACGACGACTTCGCAAATCATGGCCGCGAATGCGGATCGCAAGGAAGCGATCATTCAAGTCGCTTCGACCGAGGGCTCGCTCGTGCGGATCGGGACGAGCGGCGTCGGTGCGGCGAATGGGCTTTTGTGTGAGCAAGGCGTTTCAATGGTTCTGGCCACGTCGGCGGCGATTTATGCCTATAACCCGTCCGGCTCCGCTGTTGTCGTCAACGCCTGCGAACTGGAAAAGGCGTAATCATGGGCTCGACCGTATCCACCTCCCCGCTCCTGGCCCTGGCCGTTCCTACGGCCCTGGACACGCTCAATGCGATGCGCCGCGTCAACACGCTGGCCGATCTCACGGCGACGCTGAAAAGTGGTCTAGTCGACGGCGAAACGGCCGTCGTCGGGTATTATTCCAGCTCCCTGGACAATGGCGGCGGGCGTTTCAAGTGGGATGCGTCAAGCACGGCGACGGCTATCGCCGGTTACGTCGTCGCGGCCGATGAAGGCGGCAACGGGCGTTGGCTTCGCCTGGACGATGAAATGAGCCCGGAACGCTTCGGCGCGCTCGGTGACGGGTCGACCGATGATACGGCCGCGCTGCTGGCCTTTTTCAACGCGGGCGGCGGGCGTATGCGCCCGTTCGCGACGTATATCCATACCGGTATCACACCGACCGCGCCTTTCTGCGTCGACATGCGGGGCGCGACGCTGAAAATGGACGATACGACCGCCGCCTCGCAGGCGCTTCTCATGGAAGCCGCCGCCGCCGGTTCGATCCTGGTTAACGGCGTCCTGGACGGAAACCGCGTTACGCGGCGTTCGAACGCGACCGGCAATACGCGCGGAATTATCGAAGACGACGGCGCGGACGGTTGCTTGTGGGACGTGAAAATCGACAATTTCGACGGCGCGCCCTTCCGGTCGCAGTCGCATACCGAAAACGGTATTTATCGCCGGATCGAGTGCGACGGCAATGGCGGTTCCGTTTCCCTTCAAGCGATACTTTTCGGGCGCTTCGGCTATGTTTCGAACATCAACGCCGACACCGACGGAAACGGCGAAAACAACGGCGAGCGGGCAATCATTCTCGGTTCGCTGAATTATCCCCAATGGGGCGGAGCAGTTTTCCACGTTCGCGGCCAGACCATTGATACGGTCGGGCAGGGCATGGGTGTCCTGGCGGCGAAAATCTACAACGCCAACGGCATCGCGCATTTCGATATCTGCGACCCGGCGTCAATCGCGTCCGGCTCGCAGGGCCTTTCAATCGTCTCGCTTTTCAATGCCGAATACACGTGTTCGATCCGCGCGACCGATCCCGCGGCGGGGACATACGACCCGGCCATCGAATTCCGGGGCGCTATGGGGCGATGTCATTCCGCGTATTGCCAAGGCAATTTCGCGGCGGCGACTTTCGGTTTCCGCACGTCGACGCATTCGCAAATGGCCCTCGACATGGGCCTCGACGCCGCTCCCGACACGATCCCGCAGCATACCCATACGGGCCATGGTGGTTGGGTCGGTTATCTGTGGGTCGGCGGTTATAACGCTGCGTGTGAACTGAAAAACCCCGACGTTCAAATCGACAGCATTCAAGTACAGGGCGCGAACATCAACGGCGTCGAATTTAACGAAGAAACCGGCGGGCAACTCTTTTTCGACAATACGCTTATTTCTTCGGCGCTGGGCCGAAATATTCAAGTCGGACAAATCATCGCCAAGGGCTGTGGCCGTTCGGGCGTCGCGTTCAATAAATGCCAGCAAGTGCAGGTCGGACGCATCATCGCCGAATATAACGGGGCCGATACCGACGCGCCCGACGACCGGCGTTCGGGCGTCGCGACGCTCGGTTCGACCGGTGAAAAGGTTGACGTTCATATCGGCGAAATTCAGGCCGGAATACTCGGTGTGACCGGACATTCCGCCGACGTTTCGGCGAGTATGGTCGCCGCGGATGAGGACTTGGATAATTACGGCCGTCGTAGCGGAATTCATCTTGTCCACCCTTCGAGCGGCACGTCCGAAGGGCTCTTCCTGGGCGCGATTATTTCCCTGGACGGTTTCGCCTATGACGGGACGAGCAAACTCCCCGGACGTGTTGTCGACCGCTTCGGCGATGAAATCACGCTCGAAATGGAGCAATGCAACGTCAACTATACCGGCCTCGCGGGCGGGACGTATTCCGTAAACGATTCCCTGACCTTTGCCGGTGGCGCGACCGGAAAGGTTCGCGTCGATAACGGCTCT
>Ga0316207_10005760_pt1 | contig 10127 bp, 5 predicted proteins | sample 6weekpyrite_MG_FD_204943 | JGI IMG/M metagenome (GOLD analysis project Ga0316207, IMG submission 204943) | Microbial mat bacterial communities from mineral coupon in-situ incubated in ocean water Damariscotta River, Maine, United States -... | ecosystem: Environmental > Aquatic > Marine >...
GATACTTACAATCCCATGTTGTATGTGCCAAACTTTTGTAATCTCTCATTTCCTTGTCCTTCGTTACTTTTGATAGAGCAACTAGGATAGATAGACCGTGGGAACGGTCAAACCTGTGAGAGTCCCCTGGCAAAGCCGGGGGTTTACCTTACTTAATTAACTTTTAAGTTCAATCATTAATGCTTCTGCATTTTTCTTTATATCTCCGTCGACATCCTTATCGAGAATTTCTTTTAATATATTAAGAGATTTTACGTTTTTTCCCTGCTTATAATATGCAACGGCTAAATGATACATAATCTCAGGATGGCGTTTTGATTGTTGCACTGCCTTTTCAAGCAGAGGCACTCCCCGCTTGAGTTGAGAATTCTGCACCAATAACCAGCCCAACGTATCTGTAATTGCACCTACATTAGGCGAGATTTCATATGCTTTTTCTGCATATACGACAGAGCGAGAATCCTTTTTTTCAAAATACATCCAGCTCAAATTGTTTAACACAACAGAATTATTCGGCTGAATTGCAAGCACTTTTTCCAATTCAGAAATACCTTTGTCAGTTTGGTTTGCAGATTGATACGCGGTACCCAATACCACCCGAGTTTTCATATCATTGGGATTTTTTTCCACCCACTGTCGCAAAGGTTTTAGTGCCCTCTTTTTATCTCCATTAATACCAATTGCAGATGAATATTTAATAGCAATTTGAGCTGTCTGACCGTTGCTAAATGCTCTCTCATACGCATGCTCCGCCTCTGTATAATCCTTCTCCCTCATTTTTAAATCTCCCAACAACACGTAACCAATTGAGCCTTTTTTATTTTGAGATATGAGGTCTTCAGCAACTTTCTTCGCTCTATCATTATTCCCTTGCTGCAATTCGATATTAAACAATCCAACTTGCGCAGAAACATGTTTCTCCTCTAATTTTAACACTCTCTTTAAACTAGCCCTTGCTTCAACTAGCTGTTTATTTAGAACTTGAACGCTTGCTAGCTTTACAAGGGCACCAGTATTTTTAGGCTGTTGCTCTACAATTTCCTGTAACGCTTTAACTGCCTGGTCCGCGTTTTTTTGTTTTAAGTATGAAAAAGCTAACAGCTCTAATGCTCGTTGATTATTAGGATATTTTTTCACAACATCTTCTGATATCTTTATCGCTAATTTACTTTTATTGTTATTAAAATAATATCTCGCCAACAGAATATGTGGAATCAAACTATTCCTTCCATTCTTACGAGCCTTTTCAAGCCATTCTATCGATAAGTCTAGATCCCCATTTGCTTCAGAAATTTGCGCCAGGCCCATCATTGAAATATCGTTAATTGGATCAATTTCCAATATATTTTCGAATGTATGTTTTGCTTTCAGCAAATCGCCGTTACTTAGATCAAGACGCGCTACACCCAATAACGCAGGGAGAAATTCTTGCTTTAGTTCCAACGCGTTAAGAAAATGTTTCCGAGCTCGCAAAAAGTTTTCTTGAGTAATATTGATTTGCGCTAATAATAATTCCACAGCCGGATCGGTGGGAAAATCTTTTTTCAAACTTTCAGCAATTTTTTTTGCCTTTTTAAAGTCTTTCTTTTTTGTATAAAGACTTGCCTGCATAAAAAGGCTCTGTTTTGGGTGGGATTTAGCGAGTTTCTGTAATTCCTCAAACGCGCCTACTTCATCTCCTTGAGCCAAATAAATTTTGGCAAGCTCAGATCGTATTGCAACTTTATTGACCTCATCAGTTTTGGCAGCTTTACGCAAATATTTACCTCCGAGCCTTAAATCCCCACTGGCAATTGCAGACTGTCCGATCATAGCAAATATTTTCCCATCCACTTTATCACCACTAGTTACTGGCATTAGCAAATCAACAGCTTCGCTTGGTCGATTTTGTCTAAGCTTTATAGCAGCTAACAATTTCACAGCATGAGTGTGAGTTGGAACCCGATTAACATAACTAGCTAAATACCCACCAGCTTGCTCATAACTTTTTTCAATATAAAGAATTGTTCCCAACAACAAATGGCTGGGCAAATGATCCGGCAGCTCTTTTAAAACTAAAAACAATTTCTCTTTTGAAGTCTCGTAATTTTTTTGCTCATAATTCAACACTGCATCAAAATATTTTGGAATAGGGTGTTTGGTTGCTCTTCTCGAAAGCTCATCGATTAATTTCTTTGAACTAATCCATTCCTTCATTGAGAGTTCTGAACGAATTGCCCCTATATATGCACTAAATAGGGGTAAGGACATAATATTTTTTCTATTCTGCTCAATTACTTTCTGAAATATCCCTGCTGACTCTTGAAACCTCTGTTGGCTAAAAAACAAATTACCCTGGATTAATTTTGCTTCTTCATGATCAGGGAATTCATTAATAAACTCTCTTAGCATTGATTCCGCTTTCTTTATATCTGACTTAGCTAAATTAAATTTAATTTTTACAATTTTCGTCTCCGTAATATTCGGAGCGAGCCCATACGCTTGATTTAATAATGACTCCCCCGACGAAAAGTCGCCAGTCGCTAATAAAGCTTCGCTAACTATTGCCACTTCTGCCGCATTGCTTTCATTTACATCTTTCAACGTAAAGTTATATCTTTCCAGGATTTCATCAAATTTGTTTTGTATTCGCATTGCATATAGCAGATGTAAATTGATATCCACATCTCTCGATCCAAGTTTTTTTGCCCGACGCAATTCTTTTTCCGCAGATACTCCATCTTTTAACTCTAAATACAATTTTCCGATTCTAAGTCGAGCATCAACATTATTCGGATTTGTTTGCAGTGCGTTTTTTAAATGAATAATTGCCGCAGATAAATCCCCCGCTTGATAGCTTTGATCCGCTCTTGCAATATGCTCAATATCAGAAATCTTTTGCTGTTCACAGGCAACAATTGCAGACATGAAAATGAACACAATTAATTTAAATATCGATATTTTCATCTTGTTAACACCTTTGTAGTAATCTATCAATCAAAGCCTCAAACTTCGACATTTAACTTTTTAATCAAGTCATAGAGTGTAGGTCGACTTACTCCCAGTATCTCTGCAGCTTGAGCAATATTCCCACCCACATAGTGCAATGCTCTCAATACAGCTTGCCGCTCAGCTGCTTCTCGCACTTCCCGCAAATTAAACGGCAAGTCACTTGTTTCCACATCTTCTAACTCTAAATCCTCAATTTTAACTTGATTACCGTCTAACATAATTACTGCGCGTTTTATCTTATTTTCTAATTCTCGAACATTGCCTGGCCATGAATAATTTTCTATCGCCAACATCGCGTTTTTACTTATACTTGGTGTCTTACGGTTCTGTTCTCGTGAGAATTTATCTAAAAAAGATCTTGCAAGCAAAGTCGCGTCACCTTCTCTTTCTCTCACGGAGGGTATATTAATCGCTATTTCACTTAATCGATAGTAAAGGTCTTCGCGAAAAGTGCCTTCTTTTATCATGTCGGGTAAACCACGATGCGTTGCACAAACCACCCTAACATCGACAGGAATTTCTTTTCTTCCACCTACGCGTTCAATAACTCTTTCTTGAAGAAAGCGTAAAAGCTTTGCCTGTAAAGACATTGGTAAATCACCTATTTCATCTAAAAACAGTGTACCCTCACCTGCAACTTCCACTTTCCCTAGTGTTTGTTTTGCCGCTCCGGTAAATGCACCTTTTTCATATCCAAACAACTCACTTTCTAACAAGTTTTCTGGAATTGCTGCACAATTAATTGCGATGAAAGGTTTTTTGGCTCGCGAACTTAGATTATGTATTGCTCGAGCTAGAATTTCTTTGCCCGTGCCACTTTCACCTAAAAGAAGTGTCGTGGCATTTGTAGGGGCAACTTTCTCAACTGTTCTACATACCTTTAACATTTGGCTACTCGTTGCGATAAGGCCAGACAGGGGCGAATTTAACTCTCCTGCACTTAAACGTTTATTTTCGTCTTCCAGCTCTCGCACACGATATGCACGATTAACTATTAACAATAAAAGCTCTGCATCAATAGGTTTAAGATAAAAATCGTGCGCTCCATACCCAATAGCCTTCACCGCAGACTCACGATCATCATTTCCAGTTACTACGATAACTTTAGTATTTGGTTGTAACACCAAAATTTGCTGTAACGTAGCCAAACCTTCACTAGTACCACCAGAATCGGGCGGTAGACCCATATCAAGAGTCACCACCTTGGGCTCAAATCGACGTAATGCTGCAATCGCATCTTCTCGATCACCTGCAATAACAACTTCGTATGAATCAAAACTCCATTTTAGTTGACTTTGTATTCCAGGATCATCCTCAACTACGAGCAATGTATCTTTTTTGGCCACCTGCATCCCCTTTTATCAAAGTCACTATAATTATAGCGCCATTCTTAATGACGCTGAACCAATACCTATTAGCAAGCAAAATAGTAGTAATCAACAACTTAAAAATTCGCCCCTTAGCATAATCATACAGTCCACATAAAGTCGATTATGTTAATTGCTTAGCGGCAATTTAATACTAAACTTTGTTCCTTTCCCCTCTTCACTTTCAACATCTAAAATGCCCCCAATCTCCTCAATAAATGCCTTCGCATCATGCGCGCCAATTCCCATTCCTGTTAGCCCCTTTGTGGTGTCAAATGGCTTATATAGTCGATCAAGAATGAATTGTTTATCCATACCGATCCCCGTATCCCGAATTTCTATTAAGGCATTTTCGCCAACTTTGCGTAAGCATATCTCTACATTTCCGCTGTCATTTGTAGCATCTTGAGCATTTTGCACTAAATGACCTAAAATGGAGATTAACCTCGCTTCGTTCGCATCTACACGGAGGTGTATGTCATTCTCCATTGCTAATGTTGGAATGGGTTTATTTATTGACTTTTCTCCTATAACTACATCGATAATCCTACGTAATTTTATGCTTTTTTTAAATTCATTTGACACGGCGCCGGCCCGCAACTGAGCTAGTAATCGATTCATTCGATCCACAGCATTGTCTACTGTACTTATTGCATCATCCATGAACGCAGGATTATGCTTATGTTTTTCAGCATTTTTAACAACAAGGGCTAGCTGGGAAACCAAATTTTTTAGGTCATGAACCACATAAGCGGAAAATCGATTAAATGCTTCAAATTGACGCGCTTGCACTAAGGCCAATGCCGAACGCTCTTGTGCAAGATGGATAGCGACTTGCCGGCCAGCAGTTTTTAATAGATCTATATCTTCCCAATTGAAATTTCGTGGCGCTCTCGGGTGCAAAACAATAATAAAACCATATAAATGTGCTTGAAGCATAAGCGGCACAACTAACCACGCATTAGGGAAGCTTTTTAACCAATCGGGCATTTCAAATTCAGCATATAAATCTGGATCGAATCGATATTCTTCAAGATTAATAACCCATTGCCATTGCTCTAGAAATAGAATGAGTGAACTATCTATGGATTCTGAGTATTTTTCAATTTCACTCATTCCCATATTCGCAATGGGTATAAACTGTTGTTGATTCTTTCGAATCCACAGTGATCCGCCTGGACTGTCAGTAATTTCTGTAATTGCTTGTAGTGCTCTTTGCTCCAAACGAATGTTCTTATCAGACCCAGATAAACTTCGAATCAGCCCGAGCCATTGATCCCGGTAATCATATTTGTAATCAAGAAAATGCTTATCAATAAAAACTCGTATGCGCGCCCTAATATGGCCTGAAAAAAATAATATTAATAAAAATAATAAACCAGTAAAAACAAACGTAGTAGCAGCAATTGCTCCCCAGTTCCCTCCAAATTGCCGCAAATAAAATCCACCAGCGGACATTGTTAACAAGTATAAACCCGTCGCAATAATAGTCGCTGTATAAAAAACAACTGAGCGGGAAACTGTCACCGTAGATCCACTAATTGGATTTCGTAATATTGCAAGTACAATTAATGGGATAACGGCACAATATACGAAACCTCTAGCTTTCCATATATTGAGGTCAAGCTCCTTGAACAATAATGCGTCGCTATACAAATAAAAATCGAATACACACAAGGAGCCAACTGCAAAACATAAAAATTTCAATCCCCATCGCTGCTCTACGCCGGCACTACGGAAAATTTGCTCAACAAAGGACAAACAAATTATTGCAATTAATATATGACCAAGAACACGAAAATCAAATCCTAATATTGGTAGAACATTATTTGATAGTGCCATGTAGAGAGTAAGAATTAGTAGAACGCAGGGAATTCCATAAGCAAAACGAGCGAGAGTTACAAATGATTGAGAAGTTTTTTGCGATGGATTAAGCAAATAAATAAGCTGAACGAGGAATACTGTCCAAATAACATTTCGAATTAATTCAGCACTTATAACTATAACACCAACTGGGTATTCATTAAGTGAATAATAGGCCGCAATAGCAGACCAAAGTGCTGTAAATAGACAAAACAGAAAAAATGTGATGCCATTTAATCTACCACGCCAATGTGATAGTGAAATTATACTAAGACTTAAAAAAAGAATTGAACAGAGGCCGTAACCCACCAGCCCAATGTTTGTTATATCGGGCATTTAACGTGCGCCCTTACCCCAAAGGATGACTTCTGCAGTTTGAAATAAAACAGTAAGATCTAAAAATATGCTGTAATTTTTTACATAATAAAGATCATATTGTAGTTTCTCCATTGTGTCCTTCTCAGATGCACCATAGGGGTAACAAATTTGAGCCCAGCCAGTAATGCCTGGTTTTACTCGATGGCGCTCTGCATAGAAAGGAATAGACTCTGAGAATTTTTCAACAAATTGCGGACGCTCTGGACGTGGTCCAACAAAACTCATTTCACCTCTCAGTACGTTAAAAAGTTGAGGAAGTTCATCAATGCGTGTCTTTCGCATAATTTTTCCAATGCGCGTCACACGGTCATCGTTTGCTTTCGCAAATTGAGGTGTACCATCCTTTTCAGCATCGACCCGCATGCTCCTAAATTTCATCACTTGAACCAAGCGCCAGTTTTTCCCAACTCTCACTTGACGATAGAACATCGGCCCTTTGTCTTCCAACCAGATTAGTAGCATTGCCACCAACATAATAGGAAACGTAATGAGTAGTAATAAACTACTCGCCAATATATCAAAGAAACGTTTTACAAAATCACGCATTAATCCCTGAGAAAAACCATCAGAAAATATCAACCAACTGGGTTGCAGCAAACTCAAAATAATCCTACCCGCTTGTTTCTCAAAAAAAGTTTGAATATCAACAACTTCAGTGCCACTTAACTTACAATCCAGTAACTCTTCAACCGGAAAGCCTTTTCGACGATCAGTTACAGCCAGTACAATTTCGTCTACATCCAATTCCTCTACCAATTGTACAAGTGTAGCGCTATGATGAATGACTTTCTCGGAATCGATAACAGGATTTTCATCATTTAAGGGCATGTAACCCACAATGTTAAAACCTCTTCTGTCTGTTTTCCGTTTAAGCAACTCCTCTATAAGCTGAGCTTTCTTCCCCGCACCGACAATAAGTACTCTGCGTTTAAGTTTTTCTCGATTGACTACCATTATATAAAATAGTCGGGCAACGATAATGCCACACAATGCCACCAATAATGCAAGTGCAAAAACACCACGACCTAGAAACAAACTTGGAAACAAGTAAAAAGCAAGACTCATGACGACAAAAGCGATGCTGAACGCGACGCCAATCCTCACAAACATACCGCGGCGCCCATCTCGTAAATGCCGTTGGTATAGCCCCATAGCGACCATGCAAGAAATCATCACAAAGCAATATAATGAGGAAATTCCGGTCAATGACTCCACTTCCAAATCAATTTCCGTGGAAAACCGTATGTTAACGGCAGCTTGAACACTCAAAAAAAATATTAGAAGCTCAAATAGACTTAAAACGATCAGTGACTTAGGAATATAATGCTTGAATAATCGTATCATCCTAATACCATACTCTTTGATTTCCTGTATATCGAGTAGATTGTCGGCTTTCTATACCTAACGCGGCATATTATAGCCTTAGAATAATGTCTTAACATTGTTTTTGAGTAATTATTGGTTTCAACGCATTAGTCAGAGTTAAATTTAACCATCTTTTTTTAAAAACACAGATTAGGCTCCTTTCTCTTTGTATCGAGCTTGCACCTACAAAATTGAACATTAAGAGTTACTTTTTTTAAAAATTAAAGGTTTCGATTACTGCACACGAAAACCCCTCCACACCCAGGTTTCAAGTGCTATAATTTGAAATTTCGCTTTTTAAAATTTTTCATAATTTCATACCATTATCTTATTAACGTTAACAATTGGGAACTCTTTGATGGATGTAACAATTTTTGGGAGTGGGTATGTCGGACTGGTCAGTGGGACTTGTCTAGCCGAGGTTGGTAATAATGTTGTTTGTGTAGATGTCGACCAAGCAAAAATCGACATGTTAAACAATGGCAAAGTACCCATTTATGAACCCGGCTTAGATCAAATGATAAGTCGCAATATGACCGAAGGTCGGTTGAGTTTTACCACCGATATTGATCAAGCTGTTAAACACGGTTTGTTTCAATTTATTGCAGTGGGCACACCGCCTGACGAAGATGGCTCTGCCGATTTACAATATGTCCAGGCCGTTGCTAAAAGCATTGGCGACAAAATGGACGAATACCGCGTCATAATTGATAAATCAACCGTTCCGGTTGGAACCGCTGACAAAGTTAGAAAAACAGTGACTGAAGCTCTAAAAGCAAGAAATCTAAATACAGAATTTGATGTGGTTTCCAATCCTGAATTCTTAAAAGAAGGCGCCGCAATTGATGATTTTATGAAGCCTGATCGCATCGTCATTGGCACGGATAATCCTCGAACAACGGAATTACTTCGCGCACTTTACGCGCCCTTCAATCGAAATCATGATCGATTAGTAGCGATGGATATACGCTCAGCGGAACTCACAAAATATGCAGCGAATGCAATGTTGGCGACAAAAATCACATTTATGAATGAACTGGCTAATCTTGCGGAAAGATTAGGAGCAGATATCGAGCATGTTCGGTTAGGGATTGGCTCAGATCCACGAATTGGCTATCACTTTATATACCCGGGTTGTGGTTACGGTGGTTCGTGTTTTCCAAAAGATGTTAAAGCCTTGGAAAAAACAGCAAAAAACATTGGTTATGAAGCCAAATTATTGAGCGCCGTAGAACACGTTAATAACAAACAGAAAACGATTTTGTTTGATCGAATCAGTCAGTATTTTAAAAACGAGCTAATGGGTAAAACAATTGCAATTTGGGGGCTTTCTTTCAAACCCAATACCGATGACATGAGAGATGCACCAAGTCGTGTACTTATGGAAGCCTTATGGGCCGCAGGAGCTAAAGTAAAAGCCTATGACCCAGAAGCCATGGACGAAACACGACGTATCTATGGACAACGTGAAGACTTGCAGCTTTGTAAAGAACCCATGGATGTTTTCGAGGGAGCAGATGCCATGGCACTCTTAACCGAATGGCGAATATTCAGAAGCCCTAATTTCCAAGCAATTAAAAATAAACTGACCTCCCCAGTCATTTTCGATGGTCGTAACGTCTATGATCCTGATTACCTAGCTGACGTTGGACTAGAATATTATGGCATGGGACGCGGCAAATCCTGCATTTCAGAGTAAAGAACGATAAGGAAATAAAATGATCACGTTAGACAACGCAAAAATTGGAATCTTGGGATTAGGTTATGTTGGTTTACCACTCGCTGTAGAGTTTGGTAAAAAATTTGAAACGATCGGATTCGATGTTAAAGCAGATAGAGTTGAAGAACTAATATCAGGGCAAGATAGCACACTCGAAGTTGAACCAGACGAATTAGCTACCGCAACTAAACTCAGTTATACCGCCAATAAAGACGATTTAAAATCTTGCAACGTTTATGTCGTAACAGTTCCCACACCGATAGATAAATATAAAAAACCGGACCTCAGCCCGCTTATTGGCGCCTCTCGCATGCTCGGTGATGTGATCAGTAAAGGTGATGTTATTATCTATGAATCGACGGTATATCCAGGTGCTACAGAGGAAGATTGTGTTCCTGTAATGGAACAAGTTTCGGGCTTGAAGTTTAATCAAGATTTTTATG
>Ga0316207_10005761_pt1 | contig 10127 bp, 19 predicted proteins | sample 6weekpyrite_MG_FD_204943 | JGI IMG/M metagenome (GOLD analysis project Ga0316207, IMG submission 204943) | Microbial mat bacterial communities from mineral coupon in-situ incubated in ocean water Damariscotta River, Maine, United States -... | ecosystem: Environmental > Aquatic > Marine >...
CGTCAGTAAGAATAAGCCCTTCATTGGTAAATTTGTCTTCTAATGCCTTGAGGCGTTTCTTGAAGTTTTCTAAGTTATTACGCAGCCAAATAGAGCGAACACCGCTGCCAGAGACAAAGACACCTTGTTTATTAGCTTGTTATGTGTTTTTACGCCAATTTTCCATTTTGTTAATTAAACCGGGATAACGACGATCCATAATATACATTAACGGTGTAATAAAAATAATTAAACATACAAGATCTAGCAAAGTACTTTTAAGTTCGATTAAGCCTAATGTTAAAGTAATATTGCGAATTTCGATTACATAAAACAACATTAACAAAATCAAAGGTAAGGCTATCAAGTAGTGCTTAACTAAATTTCCAATACTCCTTGGCTTAGCAATCATTTTAGTCTGTAAGCGACAATGGATTTCTACCGCTACTGCAAAAAACATAGTAGAAATGAAAACTATAATAGCTAGTTGAACCATAATTACCTAAACACATAACGCCCTGCTAAGGGGCTGATAATAGTTGGCTATAATGTGCGAGGAACGAAGCGCAGCCAACTGTTAGCAGTCCGTTTTGAGCAGCTTGTTATGTGTTTACTTTAACATCAAGCTGACATTATTTGCACCGTTGCCTGTGCGTTTAACCGGCTTTTTTGAACCACTCACTAAAGGTTGAACCGAAATTAATAGCTTTGCATTTACGAAGTAAAAATAGCGCAAAGCTTATTAGTGAGAAAACCTAAACAAGTTTGGTGAAAAATACACACCGAACCTAAAAAGCTAACTTGACCGAAAAACCTAAAAATAAATGCCGAAACAATTTTTCCAATTTTCTAAAAACACATAACGCCCATTTAATGGGCAAATAATTGTTGGCTAAAATAGTGAGGAACGAACGACAGCCAACTGTTATTTGTCCCTGTTTAAATGCTTGTTATGTGCCTGATTTACCAAGCCTATATTGTTCTATACTACCAGCAATAAAACAAATACCAACATAAAACCAAACGGTGCTCGCAACAATTTGCCAAATATCAAAGCCCGAAGGAGTTACAAAAGTTGGAATAGCAATTAAACCACGTAAAGTACAAAGTATTGCAATTGTGATTAAAGCCGATTTAAGAAGAGGTACTTTGAGAATTAAACCAACAGCTGAAAAAGCAAAGACAGTACAGGCAAACATTAAACTTGCAACGATTATAGTGCCAATAGAAGCAAGTAAAGTACCTTGAACCGCAGAATCTATGATCTGTTGAGGTGCTCGTGCAAATGCAAACCAACTAGGACCACCGAAAATACAAAGAAGGTGCCAAATGGCTGAAGCTAAAGCAATAACCCCTGCGCTGATTAATAACTTTGAATTAACGCTAAAATTCAATACGAACTCCAATATTGCACTGGCACATAACGCCCCAATAAGGGGCTGATAATAGTTTGCTAAAATGTGTAGCGAAGCGGAACCGAGCAAACTGTTAGCAGTCCCGCTTAATTGGCTTGTTATGTTGCGGTATTAACCATTGTTTTATTTGATAAATTCAATGAAAAAACAACAATACAGCCTGTAATTACTACAGCAACCAAATCCTGCCAATCGAATACACCAGTTCCTAAAGTGGGCTGCATTGCCTCATATATTACACAACCAACCATTACCCAAAATGCTGAGGTGGGAGCTTTTGTGAAAGATTCTTTTGATAGTCCTATTAAAAGAAAAATCGCAGTAATAGTCCCTGTAATACTTGGTAAATAATTAGCCAAACCAAAGTCAGCTATTTGATTGGCATAAACCCAATCACGATAATATGTATCACCGATATGAGTTAGTACTAGGAAAACAACTCCAGTTATAATAAATATTATTCGAAAATTACTCATACTTTCCTTAGCAACATAACGCCTTGCTAAGCGGCAATAAAATTGTTGGCTAAAATTAGCGAGGAACGAGCAAAAAGCCAACTGTTTTTTGTCCGTTTAAGCAACTTGTTATACGCAATTACCACGTTTTTTTGCTCCAGTATTCAAATGACTTATCTAATGAACGGCGCCTAATCGTAACCGTTTTATTTTTAATAATAGTTATTTCTACCTTATCTTTTCCCCATTTAAAATAGCCGACACCCTTTTCTACTTTTTCTGCTCTGTATTTTTTTCCGAGATTAAAACTTATATGGAACCAGTCACCTGTTTCCCCGTGTCTTGAATACGCAGGTCTTTCAGGAGAACGATGCATTTCATGAGTTATCTGAATAGTACCGAGGTCAACATTTTTTAATTGCGCAATAATATTAGGTGGGATTGCAATAGCTTCACTTCCTCTTTGCAACTCTATGGTTAGCACATCATCTGTTTCAACGTCTAATTCAATATTTAAAGAGTATGTTACATAAGGTTCAGGAAGCACGCCTTCCGAATAATATTTATGAGAATGTACGGGAACAGCGACTGACGCCATTATATTACTCGAAAAAAGTATAAGTAAACTTAATAGAATCGACTTTTTCAACGCACGAACTCCTTTTGCGTATAACGCCGCAATAAGCGGCTAAGAACAGTTGGCTAAAATCTGCGAGGCACGAGCGGAGCCAACTGTTTGTGTCCGACTTTATTGCCTTGTTATATTTTTTAAACTATAATGTACGACAATACCGTACATGAATAGCGAATTAATTATGAATAGCATAAGCGTAAATCAGTTTAGAGACAACTTAAAAACATATGTTGAACAAACTGTTAGTGAACATGAGCCAATTAAAGTTACTAGACGAGCAGGTGACGACTTTGTTGTGATGAGTGCCGATGACTGGGAAAGAGAACAAGAAACATTGCACATATTACAAAGTAGTCACTTAATGAAGCAAATTGCAGAATCTATGGCTACACACCAAAGCAACACAGGATATAAACCAACACAAGAGCAATTAAATGAGATCACTAGTTTTTGAAGCTAAGACTTGGCTTATTTATGAGCAACTAAGAGTAAAAGATAAAAAACTGCATAAGGCACTATGTAAAATTTTAAAGGAAATGCTACGTTCAGATCCCGCTAGCGGTTTAGGCAAACCAGAACCATTAAAGCATAATTTATCAGGGTTGTGGTCAAAGCGAATTTCCCAGAAAGACAGGCTGATTTATAAGTTTGACGATGACAACGTTTATATTTTCGCGATTGGCGGGCATTACGACCAGCATTAAAAATATAACGCCACATTAAGCGGCAAATGATAGTTGGCTAAAATAAGTGAGGCACGAACGACAGCCAACTGTTATTTGTCCGACTTTAAAGCCTTGTTAGAAGCGACTTGAACACTACAAGTGATTGAAGCCTTTTATACCAACAACGAATTAATTTTTATTGAGTTTACTTGAAAAGCCAAGAATACAAAACCCAATAAATTAATTAAAACTTTTAGCTGAAATTACAAATGCAAAACTTAAATTGACAAAGCTTGCACCGAAATTTCAACTAACATTAAACTTGTTAAATTAACCAAAACCATAAAAAGATAAACCAAAAAGAGTTGAGCATCTAACGCCACGTTAAACGGCTGATAATAAGTTGGCTAAACTTGGTGAGGTACGAACCACAGCCAACTTTTAGCAGTCCGATTGAACGCCTTGTTAGCTTTGTTTACGCCTAAATGTATAATATTGCTTATAAAAGTACAAATAAAAACCAATAACAACAGCTAGAGGTATGAAATACATACTATTAAGGAAAATACTATTAGAAGCAATAATTAGTGAAATTAAAATTGCCCAAAATAGACGTTTAGGTTTGCTATATTCAACCTTAACAAAACAACCTTTTTTCATTGCAATTTTCTGTAACAGAAGAAGAAAAATTATCCCTATTAAGATGAATAATTGAATATTATTTATATGTGAGAATATTTCCATGTACTCGATACTCTTTTAAAAGCTAACGCCACGTTAAGCGGCTGATAAAATGTTGGCTAAACTTGGTGAGGTACGAACCACAGCCAACTTTTAGCAGTCCGATTGAACGCCTTGTTAGCAGCTAGGTTTATTAAAACACTAAAATTACCACTAACGCTAAAATTAAATTTGTGGAAGTGAGAAGCAAAAAATACTTGCACTACTTAGCCACCAAACCGTGATTGATAAACAATAGCAAAAAACACTTACTAATCAACAGTGAAAATTAACCTTTGCCAAAACAAAGAAAGAAAAAGATAAAAACTCCAATCCTTTGTTATGAAATATTTAATAGCCAAGCACTTTTAAAATTAGAATAAGTGGTGCCTGCTAACGCCCGCATAAGGGGCTGATAATGTTTGGCTAAAATGTGTAGCGAAGCGAAACCTAGCCAAACTTTAGCAGTCCCGTCACTTAATGCGCTTGTTAGGTAACGGATATGCAAAAACAGTTTCGAATATCTGACTCTAGCCGCTGACCGTCAAAACTTTTGCTTGCGCGGAGACTAAGTATACGCACAGATTCTATAATTTTATCGATTAGTAATTTGATCCTTTGTTCGTCAGTACCACCGCAAAATTCATCATAATCAATGCGCAAACGAAAGTCAGTTGAGTGTGATTTTCTTTTGAAAAGTTTCCGTTCTTTATGCCAACCAGCAGCCTCCATTTCATCGGATAGCTTTACAATTATTGGAATAATATTTAGCTCAGCCACTTCATTTCCGTAGTTTCCTACCTCAATAATTGGAGTCAACTTTTCAGTAACGTATTTGCAAGCGACTTGAAACTTTTTATCGATTTGGTCTTGCGGTTTTGTTCCATCAATTTCACCGCTTAAGAAAAATTTCACGACAATTCCTTTTGAGTTACCTAACGCCACGCTAAGCGGCAAAAAATTGTTGGCTAAAATTAGCGACGAAGGAGCAAAAGCCAACTGTTTTTTGTCCGTTCTTGAGCGCCTTGTTAGGTTTTACTGGATAAATCAATGAACTGCCGACTGAATAATGTACCAGTCTCCATTTTTCTTATATACGTCAATTTCAATCACTGCATCCCGCTTTTCATAGATCCCTTTCCAAACGAACCTGAATATATCTAAACCATCGAAACTAAAGTTTCTCAACGTGCATAAAAACTCATAGCTCATATTCATGCCGTTTCTTTCATGCATCCCTTTGATGTCTTCTGAAAATCTCTCTCTCGAAAAGTTTCCAAGGTACTTATCTTCATAACGCTTCGTATACAAATCAAAGTTCTTTGTGTCATCTGCTTCTAACATTTCTTTAAGGTACTTTTCGGCTATCGCCTGTACTTCAGAAGGTTTAGTCATAATTTCATCCCTGTGTTTGATGCCTTTGTTGCACAGCCTGCCACCACGCTTTGTGTAAAACCTAACGCCCTAATAATGGGCAAAAAATTGTTTGCTAAAATGTTGAGGAACGAAAACAGCAAACTGTTTTTTGTCCTTGTTTATTAGCTTGTTAGGTATTCTTGGCACGCTTTCTCGCGGGCTTTTGGAATACCGACTTTGGTACTACAACAGGTTTTGGTTTATCTACAGTTTCTACTGCTTTAAACGGATTACCAAAATCTGGATTAAACTTATAACCACTTTCAAATAATGGTCGAAGTTTTTCCCAAGCCTTAATGTCACTTAGCTTAGGGGCTTTAAACGCAGAACCAGTTTCAAATGTTTTACCGTTACATTGAGGACAAACGACGTCATATTCCACTTCTGTCCATGCACCTGTTTTTGATTGATCGTACTTATGCTTTTTAAACACTTTCCTACAATCTAAGCATGCAAACTTCGAAGTAATACTCGATTTCATCCTGAATACCTAACGCCACTTTAAGCGGCAAATAATAGTTGGTTAAAATAAGCGAGGCACGAGCAAAAAACCAACTGTTATTTGTCCGACTTTAAAGCCTTGTTAGGTGTTTTTATCACCTGAATTTGGTGTGTCATTGCAAAGAGCGCATTCTACACCTTTACGGGATTGATAAATCCTTGAACCAATAAATACAAGTGTTGTTAAAAATGACCATGTAACTGCAAATAAAATAGAGTCTTGGATAGAGTGCTGCTTAAGTAATTGAACAATAAAAAGTAAAATTAACACTCCTATAAAAACTTTAAGCGCCCTAGTAATCCAGAATTTATAACCCATATGACCTCCAAATCTGATGAACACCTAACGCCCCATTAACGGGCAAAAAATTGTTGGCTAAAATAGCGACGAAGGAGCAAAAGCCAACTGTTTTTTGTCCCTGTTTAATGGCTTGTTATATTACTATTGATACCAAACAGTTACGACTAAAGTTGCTGGCATCCATGAGCCACCACTTTGTGATTGGGTAATATTTTTAATTTCAATGTCAGGCTTTGAAGCTAGCCAAAGATTAATTTCTGGCTCTAAACCACAATCAGATGGAGTCTGTGAACTAGGCCAAAAACCTTGTTTAGGCTTCATGATCTTTGTAAATATTTTAACTTCCACTTTAGAAATACACTCCATATTGATTTAGTAATATAACGCCTCATTAAGAGGCAAATAATTGTTGGCTAAAATAAGCGACGCAGGAGCAAAAGCCAACTGTTATTTGTCCTGCTTTAATGACTTGTTATGTTTTTACTGCGCAGATTTAATTAGCTAAATAAACTTGCTAGCCAGTCAAATGTTAAAACTGTTGTAAAAACCTTTAAACCAACAAGACCTATAAATAAGAAGATTAATGCAATTTTAACTTTTTTACTTTGAATGCTATTCCAAAATAATAATTTGGATTTCAATTCAGTTTTTATTTCATCAATAGCTTCTTTCATGAAAACCTTTTTTATTCATTAATACGTTAATATTTACGCCACACCTGAATGAAAACATAACGCCACATTAAGCGGCTATTTATAGTTGGCTAAAATATGTGAGGCACGAACAAGAGCCAACTGTAAATTGTCCGTTTGAATGCCTTGTTATATGGCAGTACACCGAGCTAGATATGGTTTTTCACCCCAAACCTTTGCACTACGAACAACGTGTAAAAGAGCTAAGTCTGCGTCATCGAAGTTAAACGAGTAAAAATAACTACACTCATTGTCGCTATATGGACCAAAACTAATTTCTTTAATGTGCATATTTCTCTTATAAGTAGTGTCTTTAATAAGAGATGGTGCATCACATTCTTTTGGTAATGGCCAGGAATCACTTAATTGTAACTTTGAAACAATAACATGATCTTCTGAAACTTTTATGGTTGCAACAAAGCTTCTTTCATTTGGCCATTCAGAGTGTTGTACGCATGTGTAATCTTCAGCAAAAATACTGAAAGTAAAAAGACAACTAATGGTGATACTAAATGCTAAATTTTTCATGCCATATAACGCCTTAATAAGCGGAAAATAATGGTTGGCTATAATCGCGAAGCGATGGCCAACTGTTATTTTTCCGTTTGATTAACTTGTTATATGCAATTAAGCACCTAAACACTAGGTGCATTATTATTTGAAACATCATTTTTAAGCGCTAAAACAGCAATAAATATTAAACCTAATGGCGGTATAACTGATGATAAAAAACCAATGAAAGTTGTTGTCTTGGCATTCTGAGTTTTTCGTTTGCCGAGGTAGTAACTTAAACTAGTTATGATAATAACAGAGAGTATTATGAACTCCCCGAGTAATGTTGCATTGATATTCACGCGAAACTCCTTTTTGCATATAACGCCTCACTAAGAGGCAAATAATAGTTGGTTAAAATAAGCGACGAAGGAGCAAAAACCAACTGTTTTTTGTCCTTTTGAGTGACTTGTTATGTGCATGTTACCACGAACTATTTTTGCATGACTTAAACTTGTCTTGAGTTAATGTAAATAGCTTTTCACTTAAGTCATCCCAAGCCTTATCGATTGCCTTAATTCGACAATCCTTTGATGCTGGAAATTGCTTACCGACCTCTTGAAAAGTACCGTCGACTTGCTTAGTTGAAGATAGAATAAAGAAACGAAGACCATCTTTACACTGGTTATTGAAGTCTCTTTCATATGGTACAGAAGGTAAACTTTGTATTAAAACTGATACTTCAATAAGTTCACTTTCATCAAGAGTAGTGCTACAAGGCATTGCTTCAAAGAACATTGACGTAGTCCAATAAAATTCACCTTTATCATTGATCCAAATCTGATCATTACTTCTCATATTTTCAATTTTAGCTCTCAGAATCCAATTATGATCCTGAGCTATTGTTTTAAAAGAGGAGACTATAAGAAAAAAATATATTAGATATTTCACGACACCATCCTAGGCACATAACGCCTTGCTAAGCGGAAAATAATGATTGGCTATAATCGCGAAGCGATGGCCAACTGTTGTTTTTCCGTTTGAGCACCTTGTTATGCGTTGGTTGTGATGACCACAAACAACGCAATTTATATAAGATTTAATGACAGCTCTTCGGTAGAGTTAAAAAACTCACACTCAGCTTTTGCCACCAAAACACGAATTTTGAGCCACTAAACTAAAGTGACGTTTATTGCCAAACTTACTTTGGCGAAAAACTGCTTAGCCAAAAGCTGAAACAGAATATTTGGCACGTAAGTTACCAAGATAAAGGAAAGGCAACAAGTGCAATAACCTTTGTAAAACACCAACCGTGAAAAATAAATATACTTGAATTAAGGCTGACGCATAACGCCTCGTTAAGAGGCAAATAATTGTTGGCTAAAATATGCGACGCAGGAGCAAAAGCCAACTGTTATTTGTCCTGCTTTAACGACTTGTTAGCTGTACTTCTCTTTGTTGAACATTTTAGGCATTCGAAGTGCGGCAATAAATGCGATAACAAATACGACAGCAACATATGCATACCAAGATATTTGATACAAACCCAATAAATTACTTACGGTGTGCGACATAAAAAATACTAAGGTTGCTGAAAACGCCAAATGCTTAATAGCTAATGACTCTTTAATTTTAAGTTGACCTAAATAGAATCCAGCGCCCCCAATTAAGCCAGCAACTAATACACTTAGAGCAATACTTAGAACATTAATATCTACACCAGATTTATAAACAGAGTAGTAACGTAGAAGGAAACCGAAAATAATCAGGAATGCGGTAAATATGCTTGATTGTTTGATAATGCTCAATGGAACTCCTTGTACAGCTAACGCCTTATTAAGCGGCGCGAAATTGTTGGCTAAAATTGCGAGGAACGAAGCTAGCCAACTGTTTAGCGTCCGTTTGAATAACTTGTTAGCAGTACATTACACTGTAAAAGTTATAATTATACTACCCAATGCACCAAGCCAAATACCAGGATGTTTAAGCATTAGTATTTTAGCTTCTTCGGTTGAAAAATTACCTGATTCAATTTCTGAACGTAAAGGCTTACCAAGTAACTTAGCAACAACTGTAATGAATATGACAATTGAAGCAATGATTAATAAGCCAGTTATTGGATCTTTATTAAGGTCAACAAAACCTAAAACTGAAAGCGAAATACCACAAACCCAACCTAATTTTTTTACTGCCTTCTTACCAATTTGACTCATAACTTCCCTGTACTGCTAACGCCCCATTAAGAGGCTGATAATAGTTTGCTAAAATGTGAAGCGAAGCGGAACCGAGCAAACTGTTAGCAGTCCTGCTTTAATGGCTTGTTATATGCCTATTACCACCAAAGTATGTAACTTAAACCAAAGCCGCAAGCTAAAGTTATAACTGAGAAAATTATTAATATTAAGACTAAAACACCAATATCTGGTGATACATCTAGGTCAAGTTTATCTCTTAAGTTAAACACATCTTCTCGCGTGATTGTTGATAAATATGCGCCAACAGAGAAAAATATAAATAAGCCAATGCTCATTAATAAAGGTAAATATAAAGCTAACTTTGCAGTTGGAATATCTGTTTTGGTAAAATAAAAGGAGAGCATCGCACCCGAAACAGCAAAGTACATAGTCATTAACTTAACTAATATTTCCAAATAAAACTTATAGGTAGTGATATGTTGATCATATTGCTTCCACAGTTTTTCAGAATTCTCCATGACTTTCCTTAGGCATATAACGCCTCATTAAGAGGCAAAAAATAGTTGGTTAAAATAAGCGACGAAGGAGCAAAAAACAACTGTTTTTTGTCCTTTTGAATGACTTGTTATATGCTGCTTTCACCTACTATAAAGCAATTTCCA
>Ga0316207_10005762_pt1 | contig 10127 bp, 7 predicted proteins | sample 6weekpyrite_MG_FD_204943 | JGI IMG/M metagenome (GOLD analysis project Ga0316207, IMG submission 204943) | Microbial mat bacterial communities from mineral coupon in-situ incubated in ocean water Damariscotta River, Maine, United States -... | ecosystem: Environmental > Aquatic > Marine >...
ATTTTTGGCGGCAACGAAAGATATGCCAAAGACTACTATTTCCAGAAATATTATGATCTTCCTGCTCCTGTTAAGGCAATCGGAAGTATGCTTAGATTAGCTCTGGGCCCAATTGATAGCAGGTTTATTAATAGAATCAAAAACTTTTTATACCGTGGTGGGCTACCAAATCCAGAGCGTTTTTATACAGATGACTCATTTGCCTCAGAGTACTTCGAGCAACTCCTGTCACCTGAATTTAGAAAATCAATAAGTAAATCATCTTCTTTAGATATTTTGCATTCACATTATTCAGAATGTAAAACACCCTCAGAACTAAACAAGTTAATGTATATAGACCTGCAAATGGCAATATCAGATAACGATCTAACAAAAGTAAACAGGTCGGCAAAAGCTGCAGGTGTGTCTGTATTATATCCATATTTAAGCCCCGATTTAATTCAGTACATGGGAAATATACCACCCTCGTATAAAGTAAGAGGTAACGACAAACGTTATCTTTATAAAAAAGCTGTTGTGAATATTCTGCCTGGCGAAATTCTTAAAAAGAAAAAACAAGGGTTTGGTCTACCCGTTGGTGAATGGTTCAAGCATGATAAGAAATTTAAGGAATTATTAAACGACTCGCTTATGTCCGATAAATTTAAGTCGAGAGGTTACTTCAATACAGATTTCATAGATAATCTTTTGCAGAGACATCAGAAGAACACATGGGATTACACACAGGAATTATGGCTTTTGTTAATGCTTGAATTATGGCATCAGAAATATGTAGACCAATAAGACAGGTAATCTATATATGAATGAAAATAATACAAAAAATCTTCTTATGGTTTTAGAAAGCCAGTTTCCTACAGTGGGAGGAGGCGGTGCTGAAAAACAAGTGCAAACATTATGCCGACATCTTCCAGACAATGTTAATGCAACGATAATAACACCTCGAGTTGTTGGTGGCTCGAATAAAGTACATGACCAGGTTGATGGCATACAGGTAATTAGAATTGCTTATCCACATATTCCGCATATTGGTGGAATAATTATGCTTATTAAACTAGCCTACTATATTTTTGCCAATAGAAAGAAAATATCAGCTATTCACTGTCATATTGCTAATAACATGGCTGCAATTTCATGCTTAATGGGCTGGTGCTTTAATATGCCAACAGTCGTTAAGTTGACAGGCTGGCTAGAGCTAGAATATGGAATATTGAGTAATAATAATTCATTCATCAATAAGTTCAAAAGATCATTAATAAAAAAAGCGACTGCTATCCAGGCAACAAGTCACGATATGGAGCGTCGGCTGCTCGATCTTGGCTTTGCGAGTGATCGAGTTCATTTTATTCCTAACTCTGTAGACACACATCGATTTAAATCTGATGCTTCAATAAAATCAACGCTCAAAAATAACATGGCTTTAACATCAGAGTTTGTTATGGTTTTCATTGGCCGACTCGTCCCTGAAAAGTCATTAGATACATTATTAAATGCATGGAATAACGCAATTGACAAACAGGCTTCTGCCGATTTATTAATAATAGGTGAGGGTGTACTACGTAAGGATCTTGAGTCCTTAGCGGATAAATTAAGTATATCTCATCAGGTGAAATTTGTTGGTGCCGTAAGCGACGTTTCAGATTATCTAAAAATATCTGATATTGGTGTACTCCCATCAGAGTTCGAAGGTCTATCTAACTCATTATTAGAATCTATGGCTGCAGGTTTGCCAATGATTGGTAGCCGAGTGAGTGGAACTGTAGATATGATAGAGGAAGGCATATCCGGGTGGACGTTTAAAGCGGGTGATATTGAGCATCTTTCAAATATAATAGCGAAGGCCTACTCATTACCTAAAGCGCAGCTGGAATCAATGGGAACTCGCTCTAGAAAGAAGATAGAAGAGACTTCAAGTATTGAACATGTATTAAGTGTACTGTTTAACTTATATAAATTTAATCAGGTAAATAAATAACATGTGTGGCATTTTTGGTATATTTTCAAGAGATAATAATCTGCCTGACGCACAGATTGTAGAGCGATCCTGTCAGCTGATGTCACATAGAGGGCCAGATGATCAGGGAATATATCGTGATTCAACAACTACGCTTGGTCATAGACGTCTCAGTATTATAGATATAAATTCGGGTCACCAGCCTATACATAATGAGGACTCATCTATCTGGACTGTTTTCAATGGGGAAATTTACAACTTTATTGAATTACGAGACGAGCTGATTAGTTACGGGCATGTATTTTATACACAGACAGATACTGAAGTCATAGTGCATGCCTGGGAACAATGGGGTAAGGAATGCTTTAAGCGCTTTAGAGGTATGTTTGCCATAGCAATCTGGGATATCAAATCTAGACAGCTCATTTTAGCAAGAGACCCTCTAGGTAAGAAACCGCTGTATTATACATTACAGAATAATAGTCTAATTTTTTCATCCGAGTTAAAGTCAATAAAATCTCTACCAAATATTAATTTCACTGTAAATTACAATGCATGTAGAGATTATGCGTTAATGGGGTACATACCTACACCAAGATCAATTTATAACGAGGTATCAAAATTAAAACCAGGGCATTCCCTCATTATCAATAATGACTCAATAACTGAACAACAATTTTATATACTTGATTTTTTACCAAAACATCATAAATCAGAGTCGGAATTATTAGAGGAGCTAGATCACACACTTAATGAAGCAGTTCGCTTGCGTTTACGTAGTGATGTCGATTTCGGCGCATTCTTGAGTGGAGGTATAGATTCGGCAGTAGTTACTACGCTGATGGCAAGAAACTTAACCCTTCCGGTAAAAACCTATTCTATCGGTTTCGAAGAAGAAGAGTTCAACGAATTATCTGACGCAAGACGAATAGCCAATCATATTGGTTCTGACCATCATGAGTTTATTGTTAAAGCTGATGCCATCTCTTTACTCGATAAGCTCGTTTGGCATTTTGATGAACCATTTGCCGATAGTTCTTCAATACCTACATATCTTGTTTCACAAATGGCGAGCAAACATGTGAAAATGGTATTGTCAGGTGATGGTGGTGATGAAGCTTTTGGTGGCTATGAGCGGTATCTTAAATATAGAACAATCGAAAAAATATATAAAAGATCATCAGGATTAGCCGGCCCACTCATCAATACTGCAAATAAGCTATGGCCATTCGATTTTAATAAACGTTTATTATGGCTTGGCAAGCGACTTAGTTTACCATTCCCAGACCGATATATTTCAGGTGTGTCGTTATGCACTCCAGATTTTTGTGATAGCTGGTTGGACATTAAAAGCGGTGACACAGGCTACGGTGCTGTTTCTACCCACTTCAATCACGGTTATACGAATAATTATGATGAAATGATTCATGGTGATATAAATACCTATCTGCTTGATGATATTATGGTTAAAGTAGACAGAATGACCATGGCTAATTCATTGGAAGTTCGGTCACCATTACTGGATCAGGAATTGATGCAATGGGCTGTAAAATTACCTGTTAATTTGAAATTAGGAAAAAGTACTGGCAAGTATTTACTTAAAAAATATGCTGAGACAATCTTACCAAAAGAAGCATTAGCAAAAAAGAAGCAGGGCTTTGCTATTCCACTAGATCACTGGTTTCGTAATGATCTATATGAATTAGCTAGAGATATAATCAATAGTAATTCTTTCAAACAACGCGGTATTTTCAATCATCTAGTTGCAAATCGCTTGCTTACAGAACACAGCAAAGGAAAGCAGCAGAATGGTGAACATCTGTGGCAAATGATTAGTTTCGAATTATGGGCTAGAGAATTTCTTGACTAAGCAGGATGATTAGATGCAGCTACTAAATACATGTAAAATAATTTTAAGTAAAATTATCGATTTAACCGGTATTTATGACTATAGAATCAAATCATTTAATCTAGAAAACAATAACCGTTCCTGGCTAATACTTATGTACCATAGAGTTATCTCAGATCATACACAGGATCCTTTTAATCTTGGAATGTGTGTTTCCAGCAATGTTTTCGAAGAGCAGCTGATATATTTAAAAAGCCACTATAAAATAATCAAGTTAAGTGACATGATTAATGCTTACAATTCTGGTATAAAAATCGATGAAAAAACGTTATCTATCACATTTGATGATGGCTATTATGATAACTTAAAAGTTGCACTACCGTTATTACAAAAACATAGTATACCTGCAACTATTTTTGTGTCCACTGGTGGGCTTGAAGAAAACAAAATGTTCTGGTGGGACCGATTAATAAACGCATTTGAAAACACTGATAAGTCTACACTAAACTTGAGTAATATAAATATTAATGCATCTAACATATTATCACTTAATAGATTCCAGATAAAAAAGTCCCTTATACGTTTACAGGATATCCTATGGAAACATACCATACCCGAAATACAGGAAGTAATCGTCGAAATAGAACGTGAATTAGAAGTAAGCAACACAAAGCAGTCACTACGTTTGACACGTCAACAAATTCAGCAACTTCACGAGGCTGGTATTGAAATTGGAGCTCATACAGTTTCACACCCAAATCTAACACTAGTATCAGAAAGTGAAATAGTTAAAGAACTAAAACACTGTAAGCATGAGCTTGAATCAATCATTAATGCACCTGTTAATGGTTTTGCATTTCCTGGTGGGAGAGGGAATGAACGGATAAGAACACTAATAGCTGAAGCTGGTTATGATTATGCTGTGAGTACTGATAAAGGTGTAAATTTTGATGATACAGATAAATTTTGCTTACTAAGAATTGGTATGCCCAATACATCTATATCTGATTTCAAACGTTGCTTGTCAAGCATAATACAATCGACCACATAAACTTTAAAAATGATAAAGAACACATTATTTTTATCAGGTATAAACTTATCTGGCAAAGTTCTTGGACTAATTAAAGTTATTCTGCTTGCATCTATATATGGAGCTAGCACTACTTATGACGCATATATCATTGCATACACTTTACCAACAACGCTACCTCAAATTCTAACAATTATAATCAGCACAATATTTATACCTCAATACCATAAAAAAATAAGAGATTCTAAAGAGTCATGGTATGGGCTCAATACAATATTTACACTCATTGTCGCTTTGTCTGCAATCGGAACACTAACTTTATATATTTTTGCAGCAGAAATAATTGGGCTACTTACTCCTGGTATCAATGCTGAAACTAATAGAATCGCTATTGATCTATTTAAGGTCATGTCACTTTCAACATTACTTATCGGTATATCCAGTTTTTTTATATCTTTGTCTAATGCACGTCAGAAGTTTTTTCTCGCATCGCTCGATAGCTTAATAATAAATACAGCAATAATATCTTACTGCTTTATATATGGATCAGATAGCGACATCTCTACAATTGTCCAACTCATATTACTTGGATTTGCTATACACTTAACAATATTATTGCTATCCAATAATGACTTGCTCACGCAGTTTATACGGCCAGGCCTTTACTGCAGACATGAAGACTTTATAGAACCGATGAAGAAGTCGCTGCCAATTATTATTGGGTATATAGGTGCTATTTCAACAAGTGTTATTGATCAATGGTTTACCTCATATGAGGACATTGGTTCTCTTTCAATATTATCATATGCAGTAATGTTGTTTTTACTGCCTATGGAGGTATTTGGCAGAGCGGTTATGGATACTTACTTTACGCGCTTCTCAAAAGTCTCCGATAATAAAGATGCCTTGATTAAAAGTTATCATGAAGGTGTTAGGCTTATTATATTTATACTCGTGCCGGTAAGTCTGTTTTTACTTATCTCAAACCATGAGCTTATAAAGCTGATTTTTGAAAGAGGGGCATTTGACTCGTCCAGCACTTCAATAACTAGCATTGTTCTATCTGCGTTATCACTAGGGCTAATATTTAGAGCCGTAACATACTTCAACTATCGATTACTTCATGCCGTCGACAAATCCTGGCTAGCTATTAGCATTGGACTAGTTGGTGTATGCATCAATGTGTTATTTAATTACCTGCTAGCCGAACCTTTTGGCCTTGTAGGTATTGCAATGGCGACGACCATATCAACATTATCATCTGTTATTTTATCCTGTGTCTTATTAAAAAAATTCTACAATATAAAATACTACAAGTATATCGATCTGAATTTTATAAAAATACTATTAGTAACTGTTTTCTGCTTACTGAGTTATAACTATATTTATAACCACTATACGCCTGAAGTTTGCGATAATAGCAACTACTGTCAACTGGCTTATAATATACTGTTGTTGATTTTTATCCCCATTGCCTTTTTTTCTATAGGGGTTGTTTTTAAAATTAAAGAAGTTATATTATTTTTTGATTATATAAAAAATAAAGCTCATGCTTAAAAAAATACTACTAACCGCTATCATTATCTATATTCCGAATTCACTTCATTTTCCAACATCACTTGGATTACCTGGATTGAATGTTTTCAATTTATTATTTCTAGGCCTGTTATTTGTCTATTTTACATCCAAGAGTGAAAAGACAACAAAATCTCCATTGTCAGGCAATCTAAAATTTTATTATTTTGTGTCATTTATTGCCTTATTAATCAGCATCCCTGTAACTTCTCATCTGGCAGATAATGTAACCATTTTTAAAAATATAGTCGTATATAGTTCTTTGTATTTTTTAGTCTATTCCATATGCGACAGTGAAGAAGATATAGAATATTACATTAAAGTGGTTTATTTTGTTGTTTTCTTAATGTGCGTCGAAATTATAAGAGAAAAACTGAGCTTCGGATTAGGTAGTAGCAAGCGCGTCGCTGGAGCTTTCGGTCAGGATGAATCTTCAGCCAACTATGCCGGTGTTTATCTAGCTATATTCATGCCCTTGCTTCTAAAAAACTACCTGTATAAATGTGAAAAATTCACCCGACCGATTTTTACTCTGGGTATATTTTTTATGGGCGTCTTTTCCATATTTTACACCTACTCAAGACAGTCATATTTATCCCTGCTTGTGACATCGACATTGAATATCGCTAAAAAGCATAAAGTCCTTTTAGTAATGCTAGTTATATTATTATTTAATGCCTCCTTATGGTTACCAGACACTGTACTAGATAGAATTCAGGATACCCAGGTAGAAAATGCGGATGGTGAAGAACAATTAGACGACAGTAGTGAGAGTCGATTCGTAATATGGCAGGCTGCGTATGACCATCTTATTGTCGAACATCCGTTTGGGATCGGTTTGAATGAATTTAAAACACGTATAGATCCATACATGCCTGAGTGGATAAAGGCACGCGATGCACATAATTCATTTGTTTTGATTACAACAGAAGCTGGAGCGATTGGAGTCATAGCATTTATATTACTTCTGATTAGAATGTACTATATAGGTGGAGTAATTAAAAAGCACTCATACGATAATAATGTAAAAATGCTAGGCGAGGGCTATCAACTAACCGTTATTGCAGTTGTATTAGGAAATATATACAGTAGTACTTTCTATTCACCTGAGATAATGGGTAATTTCTGGATATTGAGCGCGCTTATCCATAAGTATTACCTGCTATCACAGCAGAAGCAACGCAATGAAACTGAATTGTCACAAACTAGCTAGCGTTAATTTCTGTTATTTTAGCTATTCATGATGTCTAGCCTCAATACACAACTTCATATAATCTCGGGATATATGCAATGTTTCTAGTAAAGCAAGTGAGACATCAACTAATTCTAACTCTTATAATACTTAGCATAAGCCTGGTATATAGTACGACTGCGAATAGTACGAAAGCAGTAACTGATCGCACTAATTGTACTATTCATAATTCGATGCTTACAAAGTTAAAACCAATTAACGACTATCCTGTCGTAGTGATACCTGAAAAGCCTGAAAAAGGTGAGTCTTTAATTGATGGGCTATTCAACACATGCATCACTCGTGTTACTGATCATAAAAATGAGCCGCCTCAGGGCTTTGCACGTAACGACTACTCCAGAAGGCAGGCATTGAACTCAAATGAAACACTTTTGCTTGTATATGCTGAAAACGGTTACTGGCATCTCTATGATGCAGAAAATTTTAATTATGTAAGAACATTAAGCCTGGGTGGTGCTGATGTAGAGCCGCAATGGCATGACTCTAATCCGAACATTCTGTATAAGTTCCCACAAAATGGAGGATTAGTCATTATGACACATAACGTAATAACAGATAAGGTTAATGTTGTTGCAGACTTTAGAAAATTAACCAGTATTTACAAACATCCAGGAAAAACTTCTATACAGGAGATCTGGCCATCAGCGGCACGGATCTGGACAAAGTCTGAAGGGAGTCCATCAAGAGATTCGCGCTATTGGGGTTTACAGGTCGAAACGAGTGATTTTAAATCACTTGGAGCTATTACCTATGATCTCAGAACTAACAGCATAACAGGTATATTTGATTTTGTTAAAGATGGTAATAATATAGGTAGACCAGACCATATCAGTATGAGCCCATCCGGGAAGTATGTTATCCCTTCATGGTACGTTCAGGAATGCCCTAATGCAGATTCTGGCACAACAACAAAGCCATGTGGTTTAATGGCTTACACTCGTGACTTTAGCATCGGCTATAGCCTCGCTAGTCGTGGAGAACATTCGGATATTGCATTAGATGCCTTAGGAAACGACATTGTTGTTATGCCAAACTATATATCTGGTTATGTCGAAATGTACAATATAGAAAATAAAAGCCGTGCTCGGTTATGGAGAATATATAAAAATGGCTCAGCAACAGCCTTGCATGTTTCAGGAAAGGCTTACAATAAGCCTGGTTGGGTTTTAATATCCACCTATGCAACAAATGGAAAGCCGCAATGGTGGACGAATAAAATTATGGCTGTCCAGTTAAAGAAGTACCCCAGTGTCTATATGCTCTCTAATACATATAATGTTGATGCAGGTTATTGGACAGAGCCACATGCTGTTGTTAATCGTGACTTTACTAAAGTATTTTTTAATTCAAACTGGGGTAGTGGTGATAATGATATAGACATCTATTCTATAACATTACCGTCTAATTTGATAAAATAGTTCACACAGTGAAATGAAATATATATTCGTTGATCCAATTTTCTGGCTTTCAGTTTTATTTCTCTTATATATTCTTAATAAAATATATTTCAAAAATAAATTTATAAATAGTATTTACTATTTATATATTCTTCTTCTTATTATTTTTTCTCTCCCAGTTGTTGCAAATTACCTGGTGAACCTCCATGAAATCACTACTCCATCAGAACATAATGATACCTGTATAAATCACGAATCTAAGGATATGACGATAATCGTTTTGTCTGGTGGCCTTAATGATATTGCGGGTAACTCGCTATTATCTAAATTACAACTTACTACATATGGTCGAGCTCTGTCTGCATTTGAGATCTACAAAAATAGTAAAAGCAAGATCGATAAAATTATCATAGCTGGTGGAGTAGGGCACAAATATAAAGAAGCAGATATCATTAAAGAATTATTTATTGAACTTGGAATAGAGGGTGATAAGTTGATTGTAGATAATAAATCTATAAATACCTATCAAAATGCCGTAAATATAGCATTGCTACTTGATGCACATTCACACAATACTGAGCATAGTGACCTTATTCTTATTACTTCAGCCTTGCATATGAAAAGGGCGCTTTATGCGTTCAATCGCGCCGGTCTTAATCCCTGCGCATATCCTGTTTACTCAATATACGTTGAAGATAGTCACTGGATACCTCGACTATCCGGTCTGAGGAAATCGACGGAAGTCATACAGGAAATATTCAGTTACTGGCTATATTTGGTCATCCATTAAAAAAGCCTCAAGCTTGATGGCATTGAGGCTTTCATAATTAGCTTATAGCTAAGTTAGTTGTATCTTAATCTAATGCATTCGTAGGAAGTTGAACCATATATGCATCAACTTCTTCATCATTCGAATGCCAGTTTGAGTTAAACAACACTTTAGTAAAGTCTCGATTAACAACAGCATGTGGTTCTGAAAAATACCCTGCATCTTCGTGATAAGTATGTGAGATATTCAAGATTCTTGGGTTAGCTGCAATTTCAACGGCCATAATTTTGTTTGTATACCACTG
>Ga0316207_10005763_pt1 | contig 10122 bp, 9 predicted proteins | sample 6weekpyrite_MG_FD_204943 | JGI IMG/M metagenome (GOLD analysis project Ga0316207, IMG submission 204943) | Microbial mat bacterial communities from mineral coupon in-situ incubated in ocean water Damariscotta River, Maine, United States -... | ecosystem: Environmental > Aquatic > Marine >...
AGGTTTAGCCACTGCGCTCGGCTGCGCTGCTTACGTTTTGTCATGATTGACTCCTGTTAGTTTAATGGGGGAGTCATTTTAGAAAACAGTGGGAAATTCAGTATGTGTGGTTTGCTAGACGTTTACGGAATACGCAAAGAAAACACTTCTAGGTGTATTTAATAAAAATAGAAAACCTGGTTAAGTTAACGAGATACCAATGAATATGCTCATCAATAGTGGCTAGCGCCTAACAGGTGTCAAATCATCAAAATACTCTCGACATGGAAGAGAATAGTTTGATTGCATATCCTCAAAAATTGAGTCTTCAATTTTATCTGGTATATTGTCTTTAGTTGCAATCAGAATAGAATTTACAGATTTTATATCAATAGAGTAAAGGTGATTTTCAAACTTTTTTAAAATAGCATCAAACCCAGGGTATAAATGATAATCACTGCCTAGTTGATTAAATACGATAACGCCTTTATCTGTGAGTAATTCAGAAACTTTATCTATATGCTCAGATATATCCACAGTAATATCTTTACCCGATTTAGATGTTAAAAACACATCGACAATAATCAAATCATATTTTTCACTAATATCGTTTTTATTCAGCCAATCATATACTGAGTCAGTATTAATCGTTAATCGATCATCTTGATCAGGTAAGCAAAAATATTGTGATGCGATATCAATCACTTTTTTCCTGAGTTCTATTGCATCAATACTAATATCTTGAAAGTAATTATACAGATATTTAACGATAGAGCCTGAGCCTAAACCAAAAACCAGCACACGGGATGGGCGTTGCCAGCAAAGTGGTAACAGCATAGCCTGAGAGTATTTATGTACCAGAAAAAAGGGATTACAGAGGAGTGATGCGGATTGCTGTGTTTTATTTCCAAAGTGCATGCTACGAATGATGCTCTGGTAATCAATAACTTCTATTGAGCCATAGCTATCAGAAGTTTGATGAATAAGCTCTCCACCATACATATTACAACCTAAAGTGTTTTGTAGTTTTTGGGTTTAGTATTTACTTTTTTGGATTTTATCTTGTAAGGTGTTGCTAAAACAACGATACCAACCAGAGGATGATCAATATAGTGTATTTCCCGGCTACGCATACGACGTTCATTAACAATAGGGATTATCATATTATTATCATTGTTAATTTGTGATCGAATATATTGCATGTCTACACTAAAGTGTAAATAGCGACTCATTATTAATTTTACATTACCTGTTATGTAGGGTTCAGTAGCTAGAGTAGATGTATCTAATTCAGTTTCAATTTTATTATGTTGTTTTATTTTGTTTTTATTGCTATTAACTGGAATCTTAAATGCATGATCAGCGTCAAGCCCGGTTTGCTTCCAGCGTTTAGTTACCAGAACCCGGTAATTTGAATTGTCTTTTAATCGTTTGAGGTTGTTTGCTAACTTGGAGCCATTCCATCCTAATTGTTTATATTCAGAGTCCTCTTTTACTGCTTTTTCAATTACTTCTTTTTTATTATTCAACATGTCGTTATAGCGCCAGTCTTCTGAGTGTAAATAACGACTCTGGGTGTCTTCAAAAATAATTAATTCAACTTCATACCCAGTTTGACTAGCATATAAAGAAAAGGTCATCATTTGAAATAATATGAAGATGAATAATCGACCAAGAATAATTTTCATTAAGCAGCTTCCTGTAGTATGAGTGAATTGAGTATATCACGTAAAATTTTTACTCTTTGCTCACACTCGGTGGTTTCTTTGTAAATAATTAAAGTGTGTGAACTATTTAACTTATAGACCTGGGGATCTGATTGTATTAGTGAAATTAATTGTGCAGGGTTAATATTAGCATTCAAATTAAAAATAATTCGCACTAATGAGTCTACCGCGGTTATTTTTTCAACACCTATATTATGAGTTAGTAATTTTAAAGAGGCTACTTCAAACAAGTTTCTAGCAATATCAGGTAATAAACCAAAACGGTCTATTAATTCAATCCGAATTTCATCTAGCTCATGCTGAGTCGGCGCATTTGAGATACGTTTATACAGTATTAAACGGGTGTGAATATCAACAATATAATCATCGGGAAGCAGGGCAGGTACACCTAAATCTATTTCAGTTCCCTGATGCATTGGTTTGTCTAAATCAACTGTTTTTCCAGATTTAAGTGCCTTAACAGCCCGGTCCAGTAAATCAGTATATAAACTAAAACCAATTTCATGAATTTGACCGCTCTGGTCATCACCCAGTAATTCACCGGCACCGCGAATCTCAAGATCATGGGTTGCCAGTGTAAACCCAACCCCAAGGTCTTCTAACGACTCAATGGCTTCAAGGCGTTTAACCGCATCTTTAGTCATCACATTTTTAGGCGGTGTTATTAAATATGCGAAAGCCCGGTGATGTGAGCGGCCAACACGGCCACGAATTTGATGCAACTGGGCCAGACCTAATTTATCAGCACGATTAATAATAATGGTATTTGCATTGGGTATATCAATGCCGCTTTCTATAATAGTTGTACTTACCAGAATATTAAACCTGTGGTGTATAAAATCGAGCATTATACTTTCAAGATCTCTCTCTCGCATTTGCCCGTGTGCAAACTGTACACTCGCTTCCGGAATTAATTCTTCCAGTGTTTTACACATCTTCTCAATGGTTTTCACTTCATTGTGTAATACATAAACCTGACCACCGCGTTTTATTTCACGTAAACAGGCTTCATAAACCTGCTGGTCATTCCATTCAGAGACAAAGGTTTTTATAGCATGGCGCTGTGTGGGAGGTGATGCAATAATTGATAAATCTCGCAAACCCGCCAGTGACATATTGAGTGTGCGGGGAATAGGTGTTGCGGTCAGGGTTAAAATATCTACCTCTGCGCGCAAATTTTTAAACTGTTCTTTATGCTTAACACCGAAGCGGTGTTCTTCATCTATTATTAACAGGCCCAGGTTATGAAAACTGATATCTTTCTGTAATAGTTTATGTGTACCTATAATAATATCAACTTTACCGGATTTTAAATCATCTATGACCAGGTCTTGCTGCTTTTTAGTGTTAAAGCGAGACAGGCATTCAATTTTAAAGGGCCAGTCCGCAAAACGATCTTTAAAATTCTGAAAATGTTGTTGGGCAAGCAGGGTTGTTGGCACCAGTATAGCCACCTGTTTATTTGCATTTGCAGCTATAAAGGTTGCGCGCATGGCGACTTCTGTTTTACCAAAACCAACATCGCCACAAACCACTCTATCCATTGCTTTCGCTTCTGATAGATCTTCTATAACCGCATCAATGGCTTTATGCTGGTCTTCTGTTTCTTCAAAAGGAAAAGCAGCAGCGAACTGATTATATTCATCTAAATTTATACTATAAGCATGTCCGCCTTTTGCGGCGCGACGCGCATGAATATCGAGTATCTCAACCGCAATATCATTTATTTTCTTAGCGGCTTTCTTACGTGCCTTAGACCAGGCTTCAGTACCTAACTTGTGTTGCGGGGCATGGTCCGCATCGGCACCAGTGTAACGGCTAATTAAATCGAGTGAAGCAACCGGTACATATAATTTATCGCCACCCGCATATTCTATAGTGAGTACTTCGGTTTCAATATTGCCTACGCTTAATTTCTGTAAGCCCAGATAACGTCCTACACCATGCTCCTCATGCACCACCGGTGAACCCACACTTAAGTCGGTTAAATTACCAATAACCGCTTCAGCATCGCGGGTGCGTTTTCTTCTTTTATGTTGTTGCTGTGCACGTTCACCAAAAACCTGTGCTTCAGATAAGATACAAACGTCCGGCTCATGACTATGCATGCCTCTATCTATGGAGGCTACAGACACACCTAAGTGATCATCTGAATCAATAAAGGTCTGCCAGCTTTCAAAAACCTTTGGAAACAGTTTTTGATCATGCAACATTTCCAGCAGCATTTCTCGCCGTCCGGTTGATTCCGTAATTAATAAAATTCGACCAGAATAACTTTTTACATAAGTTGCAAGCTTAGATAAAGGGGTATCCGTTTTGCTTTTTGCCAGTAACTGCACCGGCGCGCTAAACGGTAAATCGACAAACGTATTTCCCGGTGTGTTTTTTTGAATCTGTGTATGAATTTGCGGAAATGCCTGCAACGACATTAATAATTCATCAGAATTTAAATACAGCGATTCAGGACTTAAAATGGGGCGCTCAATATCGTGGCGGCGTTGTTCATAGCGTTCCACTACTTCTTCATTAAACAGCTCAACGCTTTGCGATAATTGTGCAGTGGAGCAGACAATGGTATTGCGTGGAATATAATTAAAGATGCTATTCAGCTCATCAAAAAATAAGGGCAGGTAATATTCAATGCCGTTAGGAATAAAACCCTGGGAAATTTCCTGATAAATTTTACTAACGGTAGGATCACCGGTTAAAGTTTCGCGGTAACGTGTACGAAACTCACTGATTGATTCTTTATTAAATGGAAACTCGCGTGCAGGTAATATCTCTATTGATTTAATAGCATCTAAAGAACGCTGGGTTTCCGGATCGAAACGTCGAATAGTATCGATGTCTGTATCAAACAAATCAATTCTAAAAGGTAAGTCATGGCCAGATGGATATAAATCAATAATAGAACCACGAATAGCAAATTCACCGTGTTCCATTACCTGAGATACACATTGATAACCATTTTGTTCCAGGTTTATTCGAAAATCATCCAGACTTAATTGCTGATTTTGTTTCAGCATTAGCACCTGGGATTTTATATATGACTTAGGAGGTAAACGTTGTAATAAAGTTGATACGGGCAAAATTAAAATATCACCCGATTGCATGTCAGAGAGCTGATAAAGGGTTGTTAAGCGCTGGGAAATAATATCCTGATGGGGTGAAAAAATATCATAGGGCAGGGTTTCCCAGTCGGGCAGTTCAAGAATTTTACAGGCACCGGACACGAAGAAACTTAATTCGTGTTGTAATAACTGGGCCTGATTAACATCATCAGTTATAACTGCAACAGGGTTTGATTTTTTCCGTGCCAGATTAGCTAAAGCCAATGACTGGGCGCAGCCATACAGCTGAGCATATTCATTTTTTTCGCCTTTATCGGGTGCAGAAAATAGACTGAAATCTGATTGTGGTGATGTCATATAAAAGGGAATGTGTGGATACTGGAAAGAATAAACCCGACATTATCCGGTAATTCAAACATAAGTAAAGTTATATGTCATATTCGAACATTTAAATATATAATAAACAATAAGTTATAGTTGTTAATTGAAGTTATATCTCATCTTGTTGTCATATTAAGAAATGGCTCAAAACTTTAGTTATCACTATCCGGTTTCTTACCTGCATCAGCTGCATTAATATTAGAAAAACAGTCTTTAAACTCCTGCCAGGTAAATATTACACTCTCGTTTTCAACTGAACCGAGCTTCTCCTGTGTTATGGCATCAAGAAAACGCTACCTAATGTATAATAAAAAATAGTCCATCAGCACCTATTTGTTTTATGAGTTATGAGAGATTTGTCCAGCGTTTTTAACCGGGAGAAAAATATGGATAACTTCAAAAACATAAAAAGTAAATCACTTTACTTGATCGTTAGTCTGCTTGTCATACTTACAGCTTTGTTAGCCTGTCAGCATAAAAACAGACCGGATCAACCCATACAAGCAACAATCCTCGGGCCCGATAAGAAACCTGTACCTGGTGCTGATGATTTTGTTGCCAAAGGTAAAAAAATCGTAGATATACCTCATACGGACTTAGTTGTAATATTAACTGCAGTGGAACGGGCTAAGAAAAAGGCGGAAGAAGAAGCAAAAGAAAAGGGGAAATCTGCTCCAAAGAAAGGTAAGACAACAGTAAATTTTAATAGTGGAGAGTCTATCAAAGTTAACTGGAAAAAAGTAAAGGACGGATGCAAAATAACATATATCCCACCCGGTGCGGAACGCACCACCCATGTTAGCGTTACGGAAACACCTGATGGCAGCAAAAGCATTTCTATTTTTGAAGAAATAGGTTTTGTGCATTACGGTGAGCGCGGTATTTTTATGGGAAAATATCCCGGCTGCAAAAATTTACTCTGGTTACAATACGAACAAAGAAACTTTGTGTTCAAAGACAAAAACGGCAAGGAAATCGAGAAAAAACAAATAGGCCCTGGAGTCGACGAGCAAATTCCCTACAAATACCAAACTCAATTTAATAATGGATCAGGTACAGTAATGCAGGATGATGCCGGCATAAAATTGAATAAGCAATCTATCAAGTCACAAAAACAGTTAGCAAAAGATGTATTGGAGCGTCTAACAAATGATGCTAAAGTCAATAATGATAAAATTTCTAGTGTCGAAGTTACCTGGAAATTTTGGACTTATTTAATCTGCACAGATCCTTATAAAGTAATTGGTCATTATGAATGGGGATTTAAAGTTAATGTTACACCCGAGAGTAACCCTCCGCAGCACATGGAACAAAAGGACGAAAAAAAACCTGTCTGGTTTTCTAAAAAATAAAAGGTGACTGTATACGTGAAGCAACTATTATTCAGATATAGCCTATCACTGCTGCCCCGTTAACAGCAATGATTTTATGTTTAATGCGTATTGTGGCTAGATTAACTTTCATTTTATTCTGTTCGAGACATAAATTGGGGGCACCTACCTAAGACACACCGTAAAACCCTCCCTGGTGGCTCGTCACCCGCGTCCATGCGGGTGACGGTCTTAGGCAGGCACCCCCAATTTATGTCTCTAGCGGTTAACGGGGCAGTAATGATAGCCTATATAACTTTTATTTCCTTATAGATTATAGCGTTGGGATAATGTTAAGATTAATACAAAACAACTTCAGTTATTACTTGCTGGCAAAATTTAATCTAAGCAAGAAGCTTAACAGGCGTTTCAATATACTTAAAATTATAGGAAATATAATATAACTATCAATATCCGCGTCCTAAGGACGTAGTTATATATATGGCTAGAATACATGACTAGAGTTTCTGTTATAGGAAATGCAGGTGGTGGAAAGTCCACGATGTGTGAAAAGCTGGGAAAGGCTAAGGGGCTTCCTGTATTTACGTTAGACCAATTGCAATGGAATAGAGGGTGGGTGCCAACTCCTTCTCATATATTTAAACAAAAACATGATGAAATCCTGGCTAATGAAAAGTGGATAATTGATGGTTTTGCATCATGGGAAACTATTGAAGATCGTTTCAAAAAATCTGATACAATAATATTTATAGATCATCCAGTATGGGTGCATTACTGGTGGGCTATAAAACGCCAGTTTATGTGCATTTTTCGCACTCGCCAGAATTTTCCATCTGGCTGCCCAATGCTTCCTATGACTAGTCAGTTATTTAAAATGATTTGGTATATTCATAAAGAAATAAGACCCAAATTGATTTTTTTATTGCAAGAACATAAAAATCGAGGACGATTAATAATTCATATTAAGTCACCAAAAGAATTAAATGAGTTTGTCTATGAGCATACCCTGTAATGAAATGCTCCTGTTGACCGTTAAGTGAAAAATACTGGTTGAACAATTTTTGCAGAAAAAATACCGAAATAGTAAATTAACATGCATAAGTTCACAGAAGTGGCCTCGATTTACCCACTTGATGGTGCTACAACGTGTAAGCTAATACCAGTTCCTGTTAAAGAAAGGTCTAAACCTAAAACTAAGAAATATAAATTTAAATCAATTAAACAGGTTAACTAAAAGAGAGACTGTATGTGTAAAAGTATGACATGGCTGGAAATCAATTAAGTATTATCCACAAGTATTTATTCTTTTAGTTAATAACACTGTTGTCCCGTTAAAAGAAATTAGTTTCTGTTTAAAACGCATTGTTATGTGATTAACGAACGTTTCACTCTGATCGAGACATGAGTTGGGGGTGTCTGTTTAAGACGCACCGTAAAACCCCCCTGGTGGCTCGACACCCGCTTCCATACGGGTGACGGCCTTAGACAGACACCCCCAACTCATGCCTCTAGTGGTTAACGGGACAGCAGTGAGTTAATAAGTTAAAATAAAAGTTGATAATTCACAAAATGGAAAGATTAATTGAGCTAACTCAAAAAGCAATAAGTTCTAATAAAAAATTGCCATTTTCAATATATTACTGTAAAAGAAAGCAGTTGCTTCGTCATGTGCCAATTTTTAATCCCGTCATTGTTTTTGTACTAAGTGGTGAGAAAATTCTGAGTGATGAGATGGAGGCAACCTGTAATGCAGGGGAGTTTCTTTTTTTATCAGAAACCCCGGGGATCACTATCAGTAATATTCCAGGAAAACAGGACTATTTAGCACTGTTTATCGAGTTTGAATATCAAGATTTTGATGGTATAAAACTGACAACTAAGAACACTGAACGATTTTTAATTGGTGATATGAATGCAGCATTAGTTAAAAGCATTATACAGTTTATTGAATGGAGCGATGTATCACCTGAAGAGATGTGGGAAATTCGACGTAAAGAACTTATTCATATGCTTTGTTTTTATGGTTATCAGGAAATCATTTCTATGATTGTAAAGCCAAAAATCAATCACCAATTGACCGATGTTTTCAAAGAAAATCCAGCTATACGTTGGAATATTAAAAATATGAGTAAAAAACTAGCTATGAGTGAGTCAACGTTAAGGAGAAGACTCAAAATAGAGGGCACAGGTTTCCGTGATCTAAATACTCAGGTCAGGCTAGCACATGGAATGCACCTGTTGCAAACAACAGACCATTCTATATCAATCATATCTGAGAAATGTGGATATCAGTCACAATCACGATTTACTGAAAGATTTAAAGAGATTTTTGGGGTAACTCCAAAAAAATTAAGGCAGACCCTGTTGGCGGGTTAAGGCTAATAATTGACTGTTAGTGGCGATAATAATCACATTTAATTATTTATAATATTTTCTACTAAATCCTACTGGAGAAATAATAATGAAAATTTTAGTGAATATTATATTTTTAATGATGCTCTCATCATATGCCATTGCAGGCTCATTTAAACTGTCAAGCAATAATATAGGCAATGGCGTGTTAATGTCTAAAGCAGAAGAGTTTACTGGTTTTGGTTGCAATGGGGATAATCTTTCACCTCAGTTAAGTTGGTCAGGTCAACCTGAAGGAACTAAAAGTTTCGCTATTACCGTATTTGACCCTGATGCGCCTACGGGCAGTGGATGGTGGCATTGGCAAATTATAAATATTAGTAGTGATATTACTGAATTACCTCAAGGAGCGGGTAATTTAAAGAACAAAATATGGCCAAAACAGAGTATGCAAATTGAAAATGACTATGGTATACCGGGATTTGGCGGTGCTTGCCCACCAAAAGGAAGTGGTCCTCACCGTTATCAATTTACAGTGTATGCCCTGTCGGTAGAAAAGTTAAATGTTACGACAGGTTCTTCAGGTGCGTTAGTTGGATACATGATAAATAGCCATGCATTAGAATCAGCTACAATAGAAGCTCTGTATACAAGATAAGCCTTTCTGTAAATCAGGAGAATAAGATGGCAAGTCTCACTTCTTTAATTGAGACTTGTGCATTTTATACTCTATGTATTATCTGGTTTTATTTATTCTTTTATAACTACCAACTTTACCCTGAAAATATAATTCACTATCATGAAAAATAAATGCAGAAGTAGCTAAAGGCTCGTTCAGGTAACGAAATTTACATTTTGTAACGGGTATTAGTTTGTGGAATACGGTGTCATTTATTATTATCTGAAGAGATCCATTATCTACAGAAATTAATATTTTATCACGTTTTATTGTTTCAATTTTTTCCCATGGAAAACGATGTGTGACTGCCTGATATCGACTTGCCAATTTTTCGAGATGAGGCTTTGATAATATTATCGGTGTTATAGTTTGAGGTGGTTTAGCATCTTTGATTAAGTAATCTTCAAATTTATTACGCATTTTTTTCAGAGCCTGGTAATTAAATGCATTAATTACAATAAAATAGCCTAATGTGTGTAAACGTCTAGCAAACCACGCACTATCATTTAGAAGTATTTTCTGTTAATGCCACATTCCATGGCATCAAGTCTGAAATATTTCCAGAATAACCAGGCAACGTCTCAAACAATAATTTCAAATAA
>Ga0316207_10005765_pt1 | contig 10121 bp, 7 predicted proteins | sample 6weekpyrite_MG_FD_204943 | JGI IMG/M metagenome (GOLD analysis project Ga0316207, IMG submission 204943) | Microbial mat bacterial communities from mineral coupon in-situ incubated in ocean water Damariscotta River, Maine, United States -... | ecosystem: Environmental > Aquatic > Marine >...
TGGCGATAAATCTGTAACTATTACCATTCATAACTCTCTCAGTTTCGGCTACATTGAGACTCTAGTGCTGCGCACCGAAGAAGGTGACAAAGAGCTAATCATCACCCCCATCGATCAAGTATTTCAACTAGGTTATCATCGTTATCTAAATGGACTAGATAGTGAATTCTCTGTCGACGGTTCTTATTTTGTACCTGGCAGGATTGATGGTGCAGGTGATTACCTGCGCGTTGATCCTCTTGAAGAGTATTCTTACCAAAACCTTGATAACATTGATGAGGTTCTTGTCGTTTGGCAAGGTGGTGATGATTATATTTTTGGCTCAGATGGTAGCGATCAGTTACAGGGCCATGATGGCAATGATTATATCAATGGCGGTGCTGACGGGGACAGAATCTTTGGTGGATTTGGAGATGACACACTAATTGGTGGGCAGGGTAATGATGCCATTAATGCCGATTTTGAAAGTGACAGCACTGCTACTTATGAGGACCATCCCGGTGCAGATGTTATTTTTGCAGGCGATGGGGACGATAATGTCCGGGCTGGCAATGGAAATGACTGGGTCGACCTAGGCTCAGGCAATGATTACCACGGCGAGGTGGCCGACAGTGGAGATGACACCATCTATGGCCAAAGCGGGAATGACACAATTTATGGTCACGGAGGTAATGATCTAATCATTAGCGGCCCTGACGATGATGAAGTTTATGGTGAAGATGGCAATGACACTATAACCGCAGGCGATGGGGATGACTTTGTCCGAGGAGGAAGAGGCAACGATTTCACTAACTTGGGAGCTGGGAACGACTATTATGATGAAGTTGAAAGTGATGGTAACGACACCATAAATGGTGGTGCAGGAAATGACACCATTTACGGTGGTGAAGGTGCGGACATGTTTGTATTTTCTGGCGATTGGGGCTCAGACATCATCTTTGACTTCGAACCAGGTACAGATATCATAAAACTAGTCGGTACAGGGCTTCAGTTTTCTGATCTTATAATCACGTCAGACGGTAGCAGTTATTTCGACATTATTCCTGACAATGGAAATATAATAACCATTTACAATGAAGCAGGAATAGCGCCAAGCGAGAATGATTTTATCTTCACCTCTTCCGAGAATGAACCAATAATTGGCTCAGCCAATCCTGAAACATTATCCGGCACAAACGCCTCCGACACACTCGCCGGCATGGAAGGTAACGACAAACTGTTGGGCAATGTTGGCGATGATGCTTTGTACGGAGGTGCTGGCAATGATCGGCTTATAGGAGGTACTGGCAATGATATCGCTAGTGGTGGTGATGGTAATGACCAACTATGGGCAGGCGCTGACGACATCGGAAATGACACAGTTATTGGCGGGGCAGGGAATGATATTGTAGCTGGTGGTGCCGGGAATGACTTCCTTGTTGGTGGCAGCATGAACGCTGGCAACATGCTGCAATTACCAGAAAATTCATCTCAGGAGCCTAGTGAAGCCGGCGCAGATATAATTTATGGTGGAACTGGTAATGACACCCTTATAGGCGGGGACTGGAATGATAATGCTGCAACAAATAACGGTATTTATGACATTGGTGAAGAAATAACGACTAGTACGGCGACAAACACGATGTGGGCAGGTACCGGTGCTGATTTACTGTTTGGTGCTGCAGGTTCTGATATTATGGGCGGCGGAGAAGGAGACGACACCATAAGCGGCGGCAATGGCAATGATACAATATACGGAGGCAGCAGCTCAGATACTATTGGCATAAATGATATAATCAAAGGCGGTGATGGCGCGGACATAATCTTCGGTGGCTCAGGTAACGACAGCATTGATGGCGATAGCGGCGATGATAACCTTTTCTCGGGAAAAGGCTCTGATACTATCAATGGCGGCGCAGGAAATGATACCCTATGGGGTGGGCGCGGAGACGATATCTTCACTGGTGGCAATGGTAAAGATGTGTTCATTTTTGCAGCAGGTCATGGTGATGACACTATCTCTGACTTCAACACCACCGATGATGAATTACGTTTAATTAATACCGCAACGGACTTCGTTTCCGCGGCGGATGTTATTAATGCAACAACCGAGGAAAGTGGCGGTATATTAATCGACCTTGGTGGTGGTGACAGCCTCTTTATCGCAGGTTTATCTCAAAACGATATAAACAGTATGGATTTGATATTAAGCTGAACTTGATAAAATATTTGATTCATAAGCTTAACACTAATCAATCACAGGCTTCTTATTGAATTGCCTGTGATTGATTATCGTCAGCTTAAATCGTAAAAGCATCCATAGCATTAATATCTTCACGCTCTGTAAGAAGTCCCATTATTTCTTGCGAATACGCTTTAAAACCCCACTAAAGGATAAGAGTGTCTGATCAGCTGTAAAAACAGTGCCTCGCACAAATAATAACGATCTTGTGGCGCGCAGGACTTCGCCAGAAGATTCAATTAAATAACCCTCGCCAACAGCACCGATAAATTCAGAGTTAAAGCCAACAGTAACACACTGCCCGTCAAGCTGGTCTTTCGCGATGGCAAAAAGCGAATAGTCTGCAAAGCTCATCAACAATCCACCGTGTAACGCACCGCTGGTATTTACATGACGCCTCTCTGAGTAGAAGGCTGAACGATATGTTCCATCACCGTTTTCCTTCATATAAAAAGGGCCAACCATACTTTCATAAGGGTCTTCATCACCCCAAAGCTGATAGCCATCAGCAAGAAGCTGCTCATTCAAATTGGTCATATAAATAGGCCTTAAATAATTTCAACAATACTCGCATCGATGCCACGAATGCCGCGTTCATCTGGAATATAGTATGCAACCAGAATTCGTCCATCGGCTAATAAGGTAGCTGATGGATACCCCGTATCACGGCTTTGGCTATCATCACGGATAATTATCTCATCTGCGTCGGCAATTTCCTGTCCCACCTTTACAAGGCGCGCCCGCACCCCCATAGGCTGATGTCGGTATCCATAAACAAGGAATAAGCGCCCATCTGGCAGCACCAAGGCATCATAAGGGTGCCCCGTCACATCTACAGATTTTAAGGGCCCAAATTTTTCTCCTCCTGAACCCAAGGTCGCAGTGGCAATAATAAGCTTGTCATCATTATTGGTAGTGCGGTGAAATATCGTGATTTTATTGTCTGGCCACGATGCAAGTGTGGGTTCTTGCAATGAACCATCATCCCGCAAAAAATATTGATCCGTAAATTGCCATGTTACGCCTTGATCCACAGATTTCAGTATCCGTGTACCATCATATTCAGAGCCCTTTAAGCCACCGATATAGCTAGCAAGTAACAAATCCCCATTTTCGAGCTCTATCATGCGTCCTTTCAAAGCCGAACTACCGGAAATCTCGGGCCACGGTGCCTTGCCTAATAACGGATCACGAGGAAGATCAAAAGGTTCAGACCATGTAGCACCTTCGTCGTCGCTGTAACGAACATAACTACTGTGATAGATGTACCCTGCCCCCAAATGCTCACCACCGTAGGTGTTGCACCCCGTTTCCTTGAGTTTATCAACAATCTCTTTCGTTACGGGATACCAACGAAAGCTATATTGAAATAATCGGCCCGATTTAGTGATATATAGATTGCCGTCCTGGTCGCCAGCCTCAGCATGAACCGGTAAAATTGAAGGCTCTGTCACAGGCTTTAGATCATCGCCAAGTTCAGCAAATGCTATGTGAGATCGAAAATGCACGTGATCTACGCTGTTAAAATCTTCTTCCGCAATGTCACCAACCAACCAACGATGGTCAGGTGCCCGGCGGAAGGCTAAAAAAACCTTACCATTTTTTGTCGTCACCACTGAGGGAAACGCCGAAAAAAAACGCTTTGATCGGTAGAGTGTATGATGAGAAATAACTTTTGCTGTCATGTTACTACCCCAGCTTAAAATCCGTCGCCATCAAGTACATTACCTATTGAACCAAGCACAGACCCTTCGCCTTTATGCTTTCCCGTACCCTGTGGTGCCGCCGCCCAAATCCGGCCAGCCAAGCGGCTGAATGGCAAGCTTTGCAGCCACACCTTACCCGGCCCTTCAAGACGTGCAAAAAAGACTCCTTCACCGCCGAAGATCATAGATTTAATCCCGCCGACACGTTCTATATCCATATCGACATCTGCTGTCATTGCCGCCAGACAGCCCGTATCTACATGCAGAACCTCGCCTGGCTTTAATTCGCGTTCAATTACCGAACCGCCAAAATGAACAAAGGCCCAGCCATCACCGTCCAAACGCTGCATAATAAAGCCTTCACCGCCAAAAAGGCCGGTCATTATTTTTTGCTGAAAATGAATACCAACCTGAACACCTCTCGCTGCAGCTAGGAAAGCATCCTTTTGGCAAATCAGCCGGCCATCATATTCATCGAGCTTAAAGGCTAGGATATTTCCTGCATAAGGGGACGCAAACGCTACTCTAGCTTTGCCTGCTCCTCCATGCGTAAAAACCGTAGTGAACAAGCTTTCGCCTGTTAACAGCCGTTTTCCGGCCCCCAACAATTTCCCCATAAAGCCGCTATCTTGGCCTGAACCGTCACCAAATACAGCGCTCATACCAATATGCTGATCTTTAAACATCATAGACCCAGCTTCAGCTATCGCAGATTCACCCGGGTCCAACTCAATCTCAACGAATTGCATCTCCGTGCCTTTGATTTCGTAATCGATATCGTCATTGACGCTACTGTTGCGTGTGTGACGAGTAATAGGAACACTGGGAACATGGCTAGGCACGGTAAATCCTTTTTCTTGTAAACCAAGGTCTAATGCCACAACAAATGCAGCAACTTGCCTTGACCTATTGGGTTATGCGTAGCACCTTCCTATATAGAAGTTTACTTGCCAATAGTAATTTGGAGTGGCAGGTAGTGCGACCTCACCAAAATTTGGTGATAGGCCCTTTGGAAGATGGGGTAGCACACTAATAAAAATTCAGGATGGAGTATCTTGCCATGAAGGGCATCTGGGCAATCATTAAAGCTGGCGGTAAGTTTATTCAGGGCTTGGGTACATTCACCCTCGGTGCGCTTATCTTATTGCTCATAGGGCTTTACATGGCTGCTAGCACACCCAATCCAGCTCCCAAAGTGCCAAATGGTAGTGTGCTGGTACTTTGGCCCAATGGTAACATCGTAGAACAAGCCGAATATGCTGATCCATTAGAGGCTCTTTTACCTGAATATAACAGAAGAGCGCCTCAAACTAGCATTCACGACATTACGACGGCGCTCAAACGGGCCAAAGATGACAGCCGCATCGCAGGCCTTGCCCTTATTACTCATTCAATGGGGGGAGTAGCACCAAGCCATATGCACACTATAGCGGAGTCTATCCGTGATTTTAAAAGCACGGGCAAAAAAGTGTACGCGCTCTCAATGTCCTATTCGCAGTCCGATTATTTACTGGCGGCCGAAGCCGACAAAATTTACATGAACCCCCAAGGCAAGGTCCTGATGACAGGCTACGGCTCATACCCCATGTACTTCCGCGGCCTTTTAGAGAAAATCGGTGCAACGGTTAATGTCTTTAAGGTTGGTAAATATAAGTCAGCCGTAGAACCCTTCATCCGTGATGATATGTCTCCTGAAGCTAAAGAAGCAAACCTAGCTTTCCTGGGTAACCTTTGGGATCAATATACTAATTCTGTTGAAACTGCCCGGGGAATAGAAACTGGCAACTTGCAAGCTGACATTACTGCAACAGCAACAAACCTTCGTGCTGCCCAAGGCCGATTTGGGTTGCTTGCACAAAATACAGGCCTGGTTGATGAATTAGCCCCCCGTTCAGTATGGCGGCAAGCACTGATTGAAGAGTTTGGTGAAAACAATAGTGGCGATAGCTTCAAGCAAATTCATTATCAAACATATCTAGCTGCTACAGACAAAAAGCCTAACAGCCGTAATGATATCGCAGTGATCACAGCCCAAGGCCCCATTGTAATGGGCGAAGGGCCTATCAATGTGGCCGCAGGAGAAACACTTGTGAGTTATATTCGTGAAGCACGTACTAACATTAGTACGGCAGCTATTGTGCTTCGCATTAACAGTGGCGGCGGCTCCGCTTTCGCTTCAGAACTTATCCGGCAAGAACTGGTAGCTGCACAAAAGCAAGGCATAAAAGTTATTGCATCCATGGGGCCGGTTGCAGCCTCTGGTGGGTATTGGATTGCTGCAACTGCTGACGAAATATGGGCCGCGCCCAGCACTATTACCGGCTCTATCGGTATTTTTGGAATGATCCCAACATATGAAAACACCCTCGACAAAGTAGGTGTCCATACTGACGGCGTTGGCACAACCCCTTTAGCCGGTGCCTTTGATGTTAGACGTGCACTCTCAGCTAACACCAAAGACATCATCCAGCAATCAATCGAAGCTGGTTATGCTGAATTCTTGTCGTTAGTCGCTCATGGGCGCGGCAAAACGATCGAAGAAGTAAATTCTGTAGCCCAAGGTAGAGTTTGGACAGGTACCTCAGCCAAAGAGTTCGGTTTGATTGACCATTTGGGCGGGTTTGATGATGCCGTAAAATCTGCTGCATCCGCAGCTAATATTGATGATTATGATGTTGTTTTTTATCGTGACCAGCCAGAAACATTCGACCAATTGGTTTCTGATTTGCTGAACTCTACCATTGGCACAGATATCCTAAAAACTCGCTCTAGTGGTGGCTTTGACCCAATCATGCAAAAAGCCAAGGAGCTCAAACAAAATGCTGAGTTCCTAACACACCTCAATGATCCCATGGGGCGATATGTTGTGTGCCTAACGTGCAATGTGGTTCAGTAATGAAAAAAGACACTACAATGAAGACAGACGCAGAGTGGCGAGAAGAATTAACGCCGGAGCAATATCAAGTTTGTCGTTGCGGGGGCACTGAGCCCCCGTTTACAGGAAAATACTGGAACACAAAAACACCAGGCACATACCACTGCGCAGCATGCGACACTCCGCTGTTCTCCAGTGATACAAAATACGATTCAGGTTCCGGCTGGCCAAGTTTTTGGGAAGCGATAAACAACAAAGCCATATCAGAAAAAACAGACATCACCCACGGTATGGTGCGCACGGAAATACTCTGTGCCGGCTGTGATAGCCATTTAGGGCATGTTTTTCCAGATGGCCCTAAACCTACGGGCTTACGCTACTGTACAAACTCTGCATCACTAACGTTAAAATCTAGCGGATAGTGTTTCAATATTTGAAACACTAAATCGCACAAAACACATCTACAACACTTTTTATTGAACGCTTATTTATCCCCTGTAGATAGTCGAAGCGCCTGATCTTCGAGGAAAACAAGGGAATAAGACAATGAAACACACCAACCATATCCTACGTATTGATGGTAGCGCACGTCACATTGACAGTGTAACACGTACACTCACCAGCGAGTTAATCGCAGGACTTGAGCCAGAACACCTTACAGTCCGGGATCTATCAGATAACATTCCCTTGATTGATGAAGCGTGGGTTAACGCCAATTTCACTCCCAAAGGCGACAGAAGTACTGAACAACAACAAACACTCGCCCTGTCAGACACCTTAGTTGCTGAAATTGAAAGTGCCGATACACTTGTAATCGGATTGCCTGTTTATAACTTCACAGTCCCTACAAGCGTTAAAGCTTGGATTGACATGATCGCCCGGGCGCAATTGACATTCCGCTACACAGAAAATGGCCCTGAGGGCTTGTTAACCGGTAAAAAGGCCTACATCATCTTCGCATCAGGAGGTACGCCAATGGGCAGCGATTATGACTTTGCCTCCAAGTATATGAAACATATTCTAGGGTTTGTTGGTATCACAGATGTAATGCTTATCTCGGCAAATCAAGCTGGAGAGCATGAAGGCGACCCATTAGAGGCAGCACGCAATCAAATAACAGATATTATCAACGGTGCTACTTCAAACGAAGCTGCCTAACAAAATTAATTGGTGCCGTTTACCATAGCGGCACCATTTTGGATCATATCGTAAAAATCCCCAATTCCGCTATCGCTCAACCCTAGGAACATAACAAGCGACATGGTTAGCATCATGATGCTAAAATAGCTGGCCCAAATAAATCCTGCCTTAAAAAAGGCCCTAAACCAACCTTGGTTCTGACCAACCTTCAGCGCAATGATAAGATAGAGTGATGTTATCCACCAAAAATACTCAAACGCGCTTTCCCCACCAATCACAGGGACAATAAAAGCGAATGAAGTAAGCATCACGAATAAAAAGCTGTGGAAATGTAAAGCAAACACTAACTGGTTCAAGTAATAGCGGCGTTTTCCCCAATGAAAAACTCGAAGAATAAAGGCAAAAAACGGCAACAGAACAACCATCGCCAATGGCAGCCAATCATTGAATAATTTGTTAAATTCGCGTGGATTTTGTAGGGCCTCAGCCAAGCCTTCGCTCGCTTTTTTCACCAAATCGGGCACCGTTGGGTCATTCAGCACATAATCAATGTCTTCTTGCTTAATCCCTTCCCTAACCTCGTTTGTGTTAGGCACAAACATAGCCAAATCAAAATCATAAGGGAGGTCATCAGAGAAAAGGCCAAAACCACGCCCGTTTCGCGCATCTTCAGCAATTTGCTCAGCATCCATGGCCAGCACACTTTGCAAGGCAGCACGTTGCTCTGGTGAAAACTTCCTGCCAGGTTCGTCTAACAGTTGCCGCACACGCTCCTGTGCCGTACGGATGTTTTCACCGGTATCTCCATCATTTTCGCCATCATTCAAGGCAGATTGCTTGGCCAAATTTGCTAACAAGCCAGTAAGAATGGTACTGCCAGCAGCGTCTCCCTTGTCTACACTTTCAATAGCTTCAATCAGGGTTGGGGTTTGAGGCGGTACAGGCGACTCACTAGGTAAAACCTCTGATGTTGTTTCTTTTCGTTGTTCTGTAATCTCATCAGACTTTATTCCAGCACCTTCAACCCGCTCCTGCTCAAACTCTGCTGCGCTTTCCTCAATCTTCTGTGTTAAGCCCTCCTCGTCGGCAACATGCTGCTGTTCATCTTCGTTAAAAACTGCCTCTTCAGGCGTGGAAGATGTTTCCATCTTAGCTTCACGTTCCGCTTGAGCAGCTTCACGTGCAGCTATACGCTCCGCTTTTGGTTGAACATGCACATCAAGAATCAGAACATCGGCGAGACTAAGCGTAGAAAAGAAAACAAAAAGCAAAACAACATAGAGCCGGAATGGTGGTAAAAAGCGAGCCCTCCGTCCTTCCATAAAAGCACGGGAAAGCCCCCCAGGCACCAGCACCAATAGAAGGATCGTTTTTATGATCTTGCTATCGGTATCAAAAATAGCGTCCATCAATTCTCGGAAAAAGGTCCAGATAGGACGACGAAGATCATCATCTCGCTGGCCGCAAATATGGCAAAACGGCCCTGTTAGGGGCGCTTTGCAATTATGACAACGCGCAGCATCTTGGCTCGCATTTTCTTCAATGGTTTTATACTTCAGCAAAAGTGCACGCTCTTTACGCAGCCTACGGCGTTTTAGTGCAATCGCCCACTTTCGAAAAAATCCAAGCATAGCATCCCCTATAAACCTCTTATAGCAAAAGGCTTTTCAGGAATCTAGCATTGCCTCATTGAGGTTTTATGCACGGGCAGCCATTACGATATCCCCCACATAAGGGTTACTTTGACGTTCCTCACCAAAGGTAGATAGCGGGCCATGCCCAGGCACGAAGGTAACATCATCACCAAGGGGCCAAAGCTTGTCTTTTATTGCATTTAGCAAGGTATCCAGATCACCGCGGGGAAAGTCAGTGCGACCAATTGATCCTTTGAAAAGAACATCTCCTACGAATGCTACTTTATGGGCATCATTATAAATGACGACATGGCCCGGGGTATGGCCGGGAGTATGCAACACTATAAGTTTCTGATTACCAACCTCAATTTCATCGCCGTCACTAAGCCAGCTATCCGGTGTGCAACACCTCAAACCTGCCATACCATACTTTGATGCCTGTTCTTCAATTTGATCGAGCCAAAACTTGTCTTCCTTGTGCGGCCCAATGATCGGCAAACCCAGCTTTTCCTTAATATCTGCCGCACCACCTGCATGGTCTAAAT
>Ga0316207_10005767_pt1 | contig 10119 bp, 3 predicted proteins | sample 6weekpyrite_MG_FD_204943 | JGI IMG/M metagenome (GOLD analysis project Ga0316207, IMG submission 204943) | Microbial mat bacterial communities from mineral coupon in-situ incubated in ocean water Damariscotta River, Maine, United States -... | ecosystem: Environmental > Aquatic > Marine >...
TTACGATGCATTAACTGTATTACAGCATCGAGGACAAGATGCTGCAGGTATTGTTACCTGTGACAATGGACGTTTAAATTTACGAAAAGCCAATGGCCTCGTGCGTGATGTATTTCACAAACGACACATGATGCGTTTACGTGGGCGTATGGGAATAGGGCATGTACGTTATCCTACGGCTGGAAGTTCTTCTTCTTCAGAAGCTCAACCTTTTTATGTAAATTCACCTTATGGTATTACGCTAGCGCACAACGGCAATTTAACAAATACCTATGCATTAATGGACGACCTTTATCGTGAAGATTTGCGTCACATTAACACCGATTCAGATTCTGAAGTTTTGTTAAATATCTTAGCTCACGAATTACAAACGCAACGAAAACTAAAAGTTGATGCTGATGCAATTTTTAAAGCAATAAGTTCTCTTCATAAACGTTGCAGAGGTGCTTATGCTGCGGTAGCGATGATAACTGGTTTTGGGATTGTAGGTTTCAGAGATCCTTATGGTATTCGTCCTTTAGCACTAGGTAAGCGCGAAACGGAAAATGGCGTAGAATATATATTGGCCTCTGAAAGTGTTGCTGTGGATGCTTTAGGATATGAATATGAAAGAGACCTGGCACCCGGTGAAGCTGTCGTCATTGGTTTGGATGGGACAATGCAAAGTCATCAGTGTTCTGATTCAATTCATCATTCACCTTGTGTGTTTGAATATGTTTATTTTGCACGCCCCGATTCAATCATAGATGGCATCTCCGTTTATAAAGCCCGATTAAGAATGGGTGATGCACTGGCGCATAAAATAAAACGAGAATTCCCGGATCACGATATTGATGTGGTCATTCCAATTCCTGATACTAGTCGTACCTCAGCGCTTCAACTAGCAAACACTTTAGGCGTAAAATATCGAGAAGGATTTATCAAAAACCGGTATATCGGGCGAACCTTTATAATGCCGGGTCAAAAACAACGGAAGAAATCTGTAAGACAAAAATTAAATGCCATTGATTTGGAGTTTAAAGATAAAAATATTTTACTAGTAGATGACTCTATTGTGCGTGGAACCACTTCATCACAGATCATTCAAATGGCGCGTGATAGTGGAGCCAAAAATGTTTATTTTGCATCGGCTGCGCCACCTGTTCGCTATCCAAATGTTTATGGTATTGATATGCCTGTGGCTGAAGAACTTATTGGCCACAACCGAGATGACAAACAAATCGCTGATGCCATTGGCGCCGATTGGTTAGTTTATCAAGATATCGAAGACTTAATTGATGCTGTTATGCACCGGAAAAACACAGGCATCAAAGGTTTTGATGCATCTTGTTTTAATGGCGAGTATGTAACTGGTGACATCAATGATGAGTACTTTGAGACATTGCAGCAGCGGCGAAGCGATAAAGCCAAAGAGAAGCGAAACTCCAACGAAAACGAAGTCATAGATATTCATAATAATACTTAAAAAGAAAAAGCCCCGTTATCGGGGCTTTTTTATAGTTTAAAATTTTATTTTCTGTTGGAATGACTAGAATTTAGAGGGCAACCCCCATACTTCATCAATATTAAGTTGCAATGCTCCGCTAGTTTGTGCGCCAAATACCCTTAGTCTAACATTATTAATCTCATATGCACTGAGGTTACCAAAATATGCATAATTGGTTTTCCAAAGACCATCTGCCGGAATTGCATAAAATATTGGATTTCCAAACCCATCTTCTTCTCTTAGAAAAACAGTTGTACCGTCTGATTTGCGAGTAGCATTCAACAAAGGTTGCACCCAAATTGTATCTGTGGCCTGACTATTGTTAGCACTGAAGCTAATTTCTCCAATAAGCTGCCAACTCAACTCTGGTGTTAGATCGGGAGAAATTAGATCTACACTCCAGAGTTGTTCGGTTGGAAATCCTGTTGGCATTATTACGTTGTCTGAGGTTAGCGCTAATGATCCTTGTGAATTCAAAATATCTGAACCAGGAGGTGTTAACTCGAATTGTGTCGTGTCATCCCATTCGAATTTTATAGGGTTAGGCGCATAGATTGTGCCTGAGTCGCCAGCTGTAAAGCCGTTCATTCGCCAGCCACTAACTGTGCTGTTATCAAATAAAAATACATTTTCAATCCCAGGCGCACAGCTGGAGCTTGTCCATGTCACAATACCTGTAGTAGCGCCATTGCCACTGTCAATTGTTGTATCTAGGTCTGCAGCGCTGTTACAAGATAAAAAACTATTAAAACGCAAATCTGCTATTAAAAGATTAGTTAAGTCCTTCAAGTTGCTTACTTCAACAATCGAAGTGCTAGTCAAGTTTATTTCAGTCAGTGTCGGAATAGATGATAATGCATAAACTTCCGATATATCATTTGAGCCCAACCAAATTATTTCTAGCGAAGGTAAGTTACCAAAGCCAGATATGTTGCTGATGCTATTATTTGCGAGTTGTAGTCCTACTAAGTTGGGTAAGCCATTCAATGGAGTGATATCACTAATATTGTTGGAATTTAGCTTTAATGTGTTTAGCTCTGTCAAACCCGATAATCCATTTAAATTTTCAATAAAATTATAGGTTAAGTCTACATATTGCAGTGTTGAAACAGCGGCCAATGGAGAAGCATCAACTATAGAAGCAAAATTAATTATTAAATCAGTTAATGGTAACGTTTGAAGAGGCGAGAGATCTGCTAAAGAGCTGGCGTTTTCTGGATCATATATTAAATTTAATTCTGTTAAATTAAAAAGGATTTCAATACCTTCTAGATTTGAGACTTTTTGAGTAAAACCACTACAGGTCAAGTGAGTTATTTCTTCTGGATAAAGATAACCAAATGCATTGGCTGATGACATTATACAATTGTAAAGAGAGGAGTCAGTAAACCAAGGTTGTAATTCAGTTAGTAGACTGGCGTCACGATCAATTTTATTTGAAGCTACACTCTCGCCTGCATTACCGTAGGCAGTTACATAATATGAATAACTTTTACCTGGGTTAAACCCGAAACCTGTTGGTGCATTTTTATCATCAGTAAATTGATTTATAGGCCCACCATATATTTGTTCATATACCAAAGGTATTTGTGTTTTGTCAGCTCGATATATGTAATAAACATGAGAAAAGTCTGGACTATCCCAAGACAGAAAAATTGATGTGGGAGTAGAAACGGGAGGGTTTAATGTCGGTGCTTTAGGAATTTTTCTCAACTCAAAGTATGTTGAACTCGTAGGGCCCGATTGATCTAAGCTGATCACTGCATAAACAGATATATTTCCACTGAACTCAAAGTTATGATTGAAAGTAATTGAGGTGCTTGTAGTTTCCTGTTCTGTGTCATAAGTACCATAGCATTCATTATCAAAAATATTATTGTCATTGCAATAATGGTATGTCATTAAATATTTTTCGGCTCCAATTACGGGCTGCCATTCAATTGTGACACTAGCAGACTCTGTGTCTTCTATGACGTTTAATACTGGCGCAGCCGGCATTGGTTGCGCGCTCGCTGTATTTGATAAATCACCTGTGTATTGATTTCCATTGTGTACGACTGCTGTACGGATGGCATAATGATAAGTCTGAGTTGGATTCAGCCCAGTATCAGAGAAACTGATGCCGTTAGTAGAGGCTATAGACTCAGATGCGGCCGTTACAGGCAAACTATTGCTACGGAGTACTTGGTAGATACCACCGTTGGGGTTTGTTGTCCAAGTGAGTTCGACACCACCTTCTGCAGGTGTGGCAATTAAATTAGTCGGTGGAGATAAGTCCGCGACTCGAATGTCTGCAGTTGTTGATCTTCCCAAATAACTCACCGTGATTGTTACGTCTCCTACACCATTTACATCAACGGCTCCGGTTGAAACATTAATATTAATAATTGAATTATTTGACGATGACCACTGGGCTAAATTTGTGATATCAATATTAGTTCCATCGCTAAAGTTTGCACTTGCGTTTAGATTTGCACTTGTGCCTAAGCCAAAGAACTCTGGTGCAGAAATGGCTAAAGTCAAATCGACCACATTCACATTTCGTATTACTTGATTTGCAGTAATCCCATTTGAGTCAGTCACGTCATAAGTTACTTGGTAATTTCCAATGGCAGCAGTATTAACACTGTTTGAATTTATTACCAAAGAGTTTGTTATGTCACCATCCTCGGGGTCTGTCGCGGTAGCACCGGGTTCAAAATAATCGTTGCCGAGAATAATTGTTAGGGGGTTATCGCCTAATAGATTAATACTTGGTTGTCCAGGACTAACCACGATGACAGTTCGTGTCACTTCGTTTGCAGCGAACCCAATACTATCTGCTATGTTGTATGAGACCGTGTATGTGCCAGGTGTACCTATATCAACAGTGCCAGATATAATAATATTGCTGCTGATGTCGCCATCTTCAACATCTGTGGCGGTGGCACCAGCTTCAACATAAGCTTGTCCTTGTAAAATAGTATGTGGGTTGTCGCCAAGTAAATTGATAACTGGCTGATTATTTTCGATGACCATGACCGTAAAGCGCATTTCATCAGCTGCCGCGCCGCTACTATCAGTAACATTGTAACGATAACTTTGCTCACCGAGCACAGCCGTATCAATTTGCCCTGTTTTAACGATTAGAGAGGTTAGGTTGCCATCTTCGAGGTCAGAAGCGGTCACTGATGGTTCTGAGAAGTTAGCAAATTGATACACTGTAATTGAGCTTTCACCGTTGATTGTTATCGTCGGTTTTAAGTTTTCCGTGACGTTAACTGTACGATTTATTTCAGAGGTATTGCCAAAACTATCGGTTACCCTATAAGTGAGAATATAAGCACCAGGTATATTTGTGTCTACTGAGCCTGTAATGCTGATAGCTGTACTTATATCACCGTCTTCAACGTCAATAGCGGTGGCGCCGGGTTCAATGTAAGGTTGCCCTTGAAGTACTGTTAATGGATCTTCGCCAATTAATGTCAGCGCTGGTGGGATGTCGGCAATAATATTTACTGTTAAGCTGACTTCGTCTGCAGCGAGGCCCTCGCTATCGGTTACATTATAATTGATTGTGTAATTACCAATTAGACTGGTATCAACTGTTCCGGTAATTATTATTTGATCTGTAATATCACCATCTTCATCATCTATTGCACTGATGGAGGGTGCAACAAAACTTTGGTTTTGATATATAGTTATTGGGTTTTCACTAGTAAGAGTAATGATAGGTTTGTTATTTGTTACGATTGTTGAAAACTCAAAACTAGTTTCTTCTTGGAATGCATTACCTGCGATATCGAGTATTTGTGAGTTCAGGTAAATAGTATATGTATTGCCGGCAGACAACTCATTTATTGGTGTTAATGATAAGCTAGTCCCACTGAATTGAATGTCTATGGGAAAATTCGTTCCGTCACTTTCGCGTAGGCTAACAGAGTTTTCGGTTAGACTTTGAATATTGAGGGGTTCAGAAAAAACAAACTCAAATTCTGCGTTAAGAGGAATATTTTCATTTGATTCTTCAAAAGGGTGAGTAACTAACGTTGGTGATTCTGTATCTTCTTCAGGTAATTTAGGTGTTTTTAGTTTTACTACTTCTGATATATCACCTTCGCTGCCTTGGTTAACGGCAGCAATAGCAAAAAAGTATTCTGTGTCTGGCAATAATCCACTTTTGGTGATTGAGGTTTCTGTAATAAAACGTAGACGTGTACCATTCTCAAGTTGTGAGTAATTGTCTTTTGTTATACCTTCTTCACTAGCGATATATATGACATATTCATCGGCACCTTCTATTGCTTCCCATTGCAGTGTAATTTCACCTAAAGAAACAATGGGCTTAAATCTGCTTGGAGCGGCTGGTGGGGGTGGACGCACAATAGGTGTTGCAGAGACTAAAGCTGATGATTCACTCTCGCCAGCATCATTTTGTGCAGTAACAAAATAATACAAGAGTCCTGGTGATGCTAGACCCTCATGAATGAAATTGGTTTGAGATATATTGTTAATCTTATTCGCTGTTTGTTTATTTGCGTTGACTTCATCAGACCAATAAAGTGTATAGGATGTTGCGCTTTCAACTCCTTGCCATGAGATTTTGATGGCTTTATCTAGGCTTTGAGCTTTTACGTTAGCGGGTACATCAGGATTAGGCGATTTAGGTGTGGCAGCAATCGAGATTGAGGCAGGACTTTCTCCAACGTCATTAACTGATGCGACACTAAAAAAATAAGTACTGTTATTGTCTAGCTGAAGGCGATTAGCAGAAACATTTTTTATATTCTTAAAGACTTCTCCGCCGTCAAGAGTCTCAACGTTTTCAGCAGTGACGTTGGGTTCTTTTGCCATATACAGGGTATAGCTGTTTGCATTGTTAACTGCTTCCCATTGGAGAGCAACCAGGCTATCACTTGCAGTAGCGGTGAAACTTTTGGGGGCTCTTGGGGCTTGTGAAAAAGGGAGTGGTGTGGTGCTTGTTGCGACGCTCAACGGTGTCAGTCCGATGGGCGTTACAGCGCCTAAACGATAAAAATAGTTTTCTCCTACTGATAATGATTTGTGGATAAAAGGAGATGAAGCAATTTCTATGATCTGGTTTGCATTACTGGGTTCTACCTCTTTGTCATTGGTGGAGTAATATAATACATAGTTTAATGCTTCAGGTAATTCGTCCCATTCAAGTTTAATTTGGCCCTCTTGTGGTTGAGCAATAAAGTTTTTTGGTGCTTCGAGGGAAAATTCAATTTTCTTGGCTTTAAGGATAATGCGAAACTCAGGTGAGTTGACTTCTTCACCTTCTTGATTTAATGCAGAAACGACTATGTAATAAGGCGTATTGAGCTCAAGTTCATCCAGTATTAGTTGTGCTGATGTAATAGGGTGAATAACAGTTACATTTGTTGGATCGATATTTTGAGTATCTATGCTTTCAGAGGTCGATAAATAAGCTTTGTAATTTAAAGCACCTTTTACAGAAGACCAGTTAATATAGAGTTTGCCATCATGATCTGTAATCTGAATATCTTGCGGCGAGACTAACGTAACGTTGTCAGAGGTGATGCCATTGTTGATTGCATTGTCACCTGGCTTACCAGCACCACAAGCGACTAAGTTTATAGTTATTATAGATAATGTTAAATATTTTATTATGGTTTTTCTTATGTGTTTTATAAATCTATACATTTTCATGTCCTGCTAAAAAGCGAGTTCAAAGCGTCCGCCAAAGGATAAATTAGATATTGAATAAAAGTCTTTACCGAGAATATTTTCCATGCGTATATAGGCCGAGACACCTCTTGGTAAGACGAAACTAATCCCTTGTACGTTAGTGAAATAATTGCTGTCAGCTTTTTCGGTTGAAATATCAAAGGATGAGTCATACTGGTCATCGACAAAAGCGCCACTAATGGTATCTGATTCACCGCTATACTCATGTTCCCAGGTGAATCCAATAAAAGGAATAATGATTCCCCAGCGTGCACTGTGGGTGTAACTTAACTGAGCGCCCACAGAACTGGTTAAGGAGTCGAAATTTTGTTTTTGTATTTTTAAATTTAACTCTTGGGCACCAGTTTCAGTAAAGCCATCTATATTTACATTGGTATAGTTTATGTTTCCGAATACAGTGGCTGATAGGGCGCCATCATTGAATTCATATCCACCGCCTGCACTTATGCCATTTTGCAGGCCATTAGTGTCGCTACTTGCCGTACGCGACACATTGTTACCACTAAGGGTATAGTTTATGTGACGCTTCATTTCATATTGGTTGTTACCTAAATTTAGTACGCCGTCTACGTAGAACCGATCATTAACATAATGCGAGCCATAAATATTTAGACTTAAGCCAGTAGTATCCATGTCGCCACCTTTATTACTGATTGCAACTTCACTTTTAGATATACCCAGCGCAGCGCCAATAAATGTGCTACGTTTTACTCGGTAGTCTGCACCTAGGGTGAGCCCATAATTGTCAAACTCAAACCCATCTTCACGGGCTGTTGCGGAGCGCTCGCCCAAACTGAGATTACCATTGGCAAATAGACCAAGACGATTTCCTAACAACCCTCCTGGTAAGCTAGAGTCGCTTTCAACCGCAGATAAAAGAGAATTCAACATGTAATTTAAGGGGATGGCCTGTCCTTTATAGCGGAAACCAAGCTGACTAAAGGAGGTGGTCGATGTCCCTTTGCGAACAGCTCCTAATCGTGATGCAATATTTGAAATTTGTTGATTTGTGAAATTACTGCCTACTTGTGATTGAACAGCAAGTTCTTCAGGGCTGATTTCTCGTAATACTCGGCTGACCTCGAGTGATTTACCTTCGCTAATCGCTTGTTGAATTTCATTACAGCGATCGAGCAAGGCAAGTTGTTGAGAATTTAACTCGCCAATGTCTTCTTGTAATTGGGGACATAAATTACTAAAGCTTACAGCCATTTGGTATTCGGGTGTCTCAACTATTATAGATTCTTGAATTCCGGCAACTATTTTAAATGTTTGCTGAAGAGTAACGACAGATTGGCTATCAGAGAGGTTCACCGTGGCCAATGCGGTAATTGTATAGGAGGCAGCTATTTCACCAGAATGCAATATTATTTCAGAAATTCCACTATCATCTGTTGCCAAAACTTCTAGTGTTGAACCATCTGTACCATCAATTATAAATGAGGCGCTTTGACTGGTGTTTGCAGTATTTGTTTGGGTAATTTGCCAAGTGACGTTTGCAGAACTCAAGGGTAAGTCATTAGCTAACAGTCGTACCGATAGTGTTTTTTCGGTATTCAATTCCAGCGATAGATTATTTGCACTTATAGCTTCTAATAATAAGGAATGACTAACATCTTGGTGTGAATCACGTGTCCCAATTTTTGAATTATAAGTTTCTGCAAATAAGTTTGGGCTGAACACGCCAAATAAAATGACGACAAAATATAATCTTCTTATTGGTTTCATTATACACTTTCAATTTCATTCTTATCATCCGTCGTTCTATTATACGCAAAAAATACTAAATACAGAGTGGTTTCAGATATTTTTGGTAGTGAAATCCAATAAAAAATATCGCTGGGCCGCACCATAATAGTTCATAGAGTTGAGCTGAGATTGTCAATTGAGTAGCTTTTTAGGGGGGGGGATTTCTTAGTTGATATGAGTTTGTTCTTTAATAAACATATAGTTAGTTGACAAAAAGAGTCTAATAACTGAAGAAATGCTTAGTGAATATGTCGCTGTTGCCGAACATGCTTTTGAATAAATTGATCAACAAATAGTTGGGCATCAATATTCAATTCTTGAAACTCTACCCCATGCATAAATTCTGTATTTGTTTGCTCGTGAAGTTCTTTTCTTACGTAGCGGACTTTACAAGGTAGGGTGATTTGTCTGTTTTCTACTATGATATCTATGGAAAAATTTTCATCGATATTCCCCAGCTGCTTAACAGCCGTTAGGCATGCACCGGACTGGCTGATATCCGACATCTCAATTTTAGTACGATGATTGCCGTCAGACATTACAAGGTGAAAAGCTGGGTTAAGTGTTTTTGGGAGATTGTATCGTTGTCCACGGCGCATCATCGTACCTTTTTCGCCTGTGGGAAAAGACAAGTGCAAATATCCAAAGGGTTTTTCGCATACTGCATTGACGTTGGTATGAAAAGCGAGCTGCTTTTCCCCGTCGTTAAATCGTACGATAAACCCATCTCCAATGTTGGCAAGCATAGGTGTGTTGCCCTCAGTTGGTACGGACAGCATTAATGACTCTTCGTTGGCATAACCCAAAAACTTAGCTTGGTAGACTGCTTTACTCTGAGCCTCAGGTAATATTTGAGCAGTAGTTCCAATAAGTCTATCCAATGTTTGCCGACTTAAGTTCATCACTATTCCTTCGTTATTAGTTTGTAAGTTTTGTTTATCGGACAAGGTTTAAAAACATAAAGTCTTCAGCTGCTTATAATTTCTTTTATAAGCAGGCTAAAAAATGGGCAGCCTGGATGTTTTGACGAGCGAATAGATGAATAGTCCATCAATATTTTATGGAATTTTAGAATTAATTCAGTTTTAGGCGGTTTCTGCCGATGCAGTGCTTGAGATTTAATGAATAGAGGCTCGTTTGTGGGTAGTGTAAACGGAAAATTAGCTGCACGC
>Ga0316207_10005768_pt1 | contig 10119 bp, 9 predicted proteins | sample 6weekpyrite_MG_FD_204943 | JGI IMG/M metagenome (GOLD analysis project Ga0316207, IMG submission 204943) | Microbial mat bacterial communities from mineral coupon in-situ incubated in ocean water Damariscotta River, Maine, United States -... | ecosystem: Environmental > Aquatic > Marine >...
CCTCGCATTACGATCTGCCGTTCTCGACCCTGTTTGACGTTGGCACCTATAACTCGGTGCTGCTGGGCAAGCGGGTCTATGAACAGGGCTATGCGAAAGGCAACATCGGCGGCGGGCTGTCGCTGGACGCCAAGCTGTGGAAAGAGATCAGCACACATCTGCGCAAACAGAACCAAAAGCGGGTGCATCAGGCGACAGATCACAAGATGCTTTTGACCCGGTTGCGGGGCGAAACCCCGGCGAAACTCGCAGCGCCGGTCTTTCCCGCGGCAAAACCGGGCGCCCCCTTTGCCATGGGGCAGGCCACCGTGCCGCTGCCGGGGTTCGGCGCGGCGTCAGCGGCCAAAGTCACGATCAAGCCGGCCACGCCGAAAGTCGACCCGATCGACACGGAAGACGCCAGCCTGCTGTAAAGCGTGTTGCGTCTGATCGGAGTCAGGCATCCATGCGCCACCCCGAGGCAGCGGTTGCGAATGCAAATGCGTTCGGGGTGGTGGGTGAATTCGATGTGACGCAACTTGCTTCAAGCCTGGATTGTTTCGCGCAATTTGTGCCGAAAACCGGTTTCCACCCCGGGTCAGGCGCGGGGCCGGCATTGTCGGAGTGCGCTGCGGCTCAGGTCCATTTGGCGATGGGCGGCAGGCTCATCAGCACGGCGTTGGCGTCATGACCGGTTTCCAGCCCGAATTTGGTGCCCCGGTCGTAGACCAGGTTATATTCGGCATATAGCCCGCGATGCACCAGCTGGGTCTCGCGGTCCGCATCGCTCCAGCCCTGGTTGCGGCGCCGCTCGGTGACACCCAGAAAAGCGGGCAGAAAGGCGCGGCCTACGTCCTGGGTAAAGGCGAAATCCGCCTCCCATTCGCCGCTGTTCAGATCGTCATAGAAGATGCCGCCAACGCCGCGCGCGCGTCCCCGGTGCGGGATGTAGAAATATTCATCCGCCCAGGCCTTGAAGCGCGGGTAGTAATCGGCGTCGTGCCTGTCGCAATGGCTTTTCAGCACATCGTGGAAATGCGCGGTATCCTCGGGATATTCGATGCAGGGGTTCAGGTCGGCGCCGCCGCCGAACCACCATGCGCCGGGCGTCCAGAACATCCGGGTGTTCATATGCACCGCCGGGGTCTGCGGGTTCTGCATATGCGCGACCAGCGAGATGCCCGAGGCCCAGAACCGCGGATCGGTCTCCATGCCGGGCACGCCGCGCGCCGCCATCGCCTTTTGCGCCCGCGCGCCCAGGGTGCCATAGACGGTCGAGACATTGACGCCGACCTTCTCAAACACCCGCCCGCCGCGCATCACGCTCATCAAACCGCCGCCGGCGTCGCCGCCATCCTCGGATTGGCGCGTGGTTTCGGACAGCTCGAACCGGCCTGCCGGTTGATCCGCAAAGGCGCCGGTTGCCTGGCTGTCTTCCAGCGCCTCGAACGCGGCGACGATATCGTCGCGCAGGCTGCGGAACCAGGCCGAGGCAAGGGACTTCTTTTCGTCGAAACTGTCGCTCATCGGGATCTCTTGTCTGCTATTCGCTCTTGATTTTACGCGCAATTTAACCCGAAAACCGGTTCCCACTTTTCGGATTGCACTTTAATGCACCGGCGCCGTCACGGTGTCGACCAACGAGCGCCCGCCATCCACCGTCAGGATCTGCCCGGTCACGAACCCGGCGCCGTCCGAGGCCAGGAACTGCGCGGATTCCGCGACCTCGCTGGCATTGGCGATCCGGTGCAGCGGGGTGTTGGCGATGATGTTCTCGCGGCAGGCATTGTCGGTTTTCAGAGAATCCTTCAGGCTGGCGCTCATCACCGACCCAAAAGCAACCGCGTTGACCCTGATCCGGTGCGGCGCCAGCGCCACCGCCATCGACCGCGTCATCTGATCAAGCGCGGCCGAGGACACCGAATAGGCCAGCAGACAGGGGTGCGTGCGGGTCGCCGCGATCGAGCTGAGGTTGATGATCGAGCCGACCTGCCCCTCTTCGCGGCCCTCATCCTCTGCCTGTTTGATCATCCGGCGGGCCACCAGTTGCGTCAGCCGCAGGCTGGTCAGCAGATTCTGCTGCAACAGTGTCTCGACCGCGTCGTCATCGGCATTCAGCGGGTCAGAGGCCAGCATCTGACGGCTGGCATTGACCAGAATATCGACGCGGTCAAAGGAATCGATGGTGGCGGACAGCAGATTGGCGATGGTCAGCCTTTCGCGCAGATCGCCGGCGAAATAGCGCAAGCGGGTGCCGTCTTTCGTCGCCTCATCGCCGATCTCCCTGATCAGGCTTTTTTCGTCCATATCGGCAAAGACGACATTGGCGCCGCGTTCGACAAAGTGCCTTGCAATGGCCAGGCCGACGCCATTGGCGGCCCCGGTAACGATGGCGGTTTTACCCGCGATGGAAAACGACATGGATGAACCTTCTGATTCCCTGGCCGGAGCCTAGCGGATTTTAGCGTTTCAGACGACGGGGCTTTGCCGCCAGCAGAATCTTGAACGACCGGTCCCCGGCGATTTCCTGCACATCGGTGAACAGTTTGGCGGCTTCGGTGTCGTAGGGCAGATGCCGGTTGGCCACCAGCCACAGCCGCCCGGCGGGTTTCAGCATCGCGGCGGCGGCGGCGATGAACGCCTTTCCCAGCGCCGGGTCGGCGCTGCGCGTGGTGTGAAACGGCGGATTCATCACCACCGCGTCAAGCGGCGCGTCGGGGTGGAATTGCAGCGCATCGGCCCAATGAAACTGCACGCGCGGATCCACAATATTGCGCCGCGCGCAGTCAAGCGCGGCATGGTCCGCCTCGACCAGATGCAGGGCCTGCACCCCCTGCCGCTGCAGGATCGCGCGCGCCAGATAGCCCCAGCCCGCGCCCAGATCGGCCACCCGTTTCGGCAGCTTCGCGGGCAAGGCCGCCGCCAGCATGGCGGACCCCGGATCGATGCCATCGGCGGAAAACACGCCCGGCACGGTGATAAAGCCGTCCGCTATCGCCTGCCCCGCCGGATCGGCCGCCCAGTCGGCAAAATCGCCGCCGGTAAAGCTGAACAGCTTGCCATGCGCCTTGGACATCACCGCGCCGACATCGGCACGTTTGCGGCAGTCTTTCAGCAGGCTTTCGATACCGTCGGTCTTTTGCCCGTCGACGGCCACCAGCCCGCCCTGGGTGATCGCAGCGCCTTGCGCGATCAGCGCGCGGGCCTCGGTCTTGGATCGGGTCGCACAGACGATGGCGGCGCCAAAGCCGCCCTCGGGCGCAACGCCGACCGCATAGCCGGCGGCGACAAAGGCGTCGTGATCGGGCCGAAAGCCCTGGATCACCTGCACCCGGTCGCGCGGCAATTCGGACAAATCCATTCCGGCGCGCGGGCGCAGCACGGCAATACGCCCGGTGCCGGGCAATACCAGCGCATCGGTTTGCAGCGCCTGGGTCAGTCGGGACATGGACATGACAGCGGCCGGTCCGGCCCTATTCCTTTTCCATCGTGCATTGCAACGGATGCTGGTGCCGCCGCGCCAGATCCATCACCTGGCTGACCTTGGTCTCCGCGATCTCGAAGGCAAAGACACCGACCACGGCGACGCCTTTCTTGTGCACGGTCAGCATGATCTCGAACGCCTGGGCATGGTTCAGACCGAAAAAGCGTTCCAGCACATGCACCACGAATTCCATCGGCGTGAAATCGTCGTTCAGCAGCAGGATCTTGTACAGCGGCGGGCGCTTGGTCCTGGTCCGGGTTTCCACCACCACGCCGGCATCGCCGTCGCCATCGCCATCGCGCGGCTTGTCTGCCATCATGTAAGGGCCAGGGGTCAAGCGGGTGGTCTCCGGTTTTTGCATCGCATTGCCTGAATGCGACTATATAATCGCTTGGTTCCGTGTGAAAAGGGGGCACCCGGACCCGAGGTGTTTCCCTTGCCGGTTTTGCGGCGAAAGGCAAGCGATGACGGCAAATCTGACGACAATCGGCTTTGATGCGGATGACACGTTATGGCAGAACGAACAGTTCTTTCGCATCACCCAGACACGATTCGCCGAACTGTTGGCCGATTATGCCGACCCTGATCACCTGGCCGAACGGCTGCTGGCGGCGGAACGGCGCAACATCGGGCATTACGGCTTCGGCATCAAAGGCTTCGTGCTGTCGATGATCGAAACCGCGATCGAAGTGACCGAGGACCGGGTGCCCGCCTCGGTGATCCGCGAGCTGATCGCGGCGGGTCAGGACATGCTGGTGCATCCGATCGAGCTGCTGCCGCACGCGCGCGACGCGGTACAGGCCGTGGCCGGGCGGTTCCGGGTGCTGCTGATCACCAAGGGCGATCTGCTGGATCAGGAACGCAAGCTGGCGCAATCGGGCCTGGGCGATCTTTTCGACGGGGTCGAGATCGTGTCCGACAAGACGCCCGAGGTCTATGCGCAGATCTTCAGCCGCCACGGCGACGGCCCGGACCGCGCGATGATGATCGGCAACTCGATGAAATCCGACGTGGTCCCGGCGATACAGGCCGGCGGCTGGGGCGTTTACGTGCCGCACGGGCTGGTCTGGGCGCTGGAGGCCGCGCAGCCGCCAAAGGATCATGCCCGCTATCACGAATTGACCGATCTGGGCGGATTGCCGCATCTGGTCGACCGGCTGGCCTGAAGCGCTGCCTTATTTCTGCCACATTGAAACATTTTGGGGGCCGCCGCCGCCCGCCCGCAACATCTGGGAACAACATCAGCGTCTTTCCGAAAGTCATTGAAAATAATCTGTTTTCCTATTCGGATTGCTGTGTTAGCGTGATCGCCAGGATGACACCGGGCAAAAGACCCGGTGCGACTGAGGCAGAGTAGGACGATCGACGTGAGTATGCGTCTAGGGCAGTGGGTCCGGTTAGGGCTGTTTTCGTTTGGCATGGTGCTTGGCTCCCTGGTTCTGAGCAATCGCTCAGAGGCCGCGCCCTATGCGGCGGTGGTGATGGACGCGCGGACCGGCGAGGTGATTCATGCCCGCAACGCCGACGCCCGGCTGCACCCGGCGTCCTTGACCAAGATGATGACGCTTTATGTCGTGTTCGAGGCCATCAGGAACGGCGAGATTTCGCTGGATACCGTCGTCAGGATCTCCAGCAAGGCCGCGGCCGAACCGCCGTCAAAGCTGGGCCTGAAGCCCGGCCAGCGCATCAAGCTGCGCTATCTGGTGCGTGCCGCCGCGGTGAAATCCGCCAATGATGCCGCCACCGCGCTGGCCGAGGCGGTTTCCGGCAGCGAGGCGGCGTTCGCGCGCCGGATGAACCGCACCGCCAAGGCGCTGGGCATGACCCGCTCGACCTTCAAGAATGCGCATGGCCTGACCGAGGCGGGGCACCTGTCGACCGCGCGCGACATGACCACCCTGGGGCGCCACCTGTTTTACGACTACCCGGAATACTACAACCTGTTTTCGCGCCGCTCGACCGATGCGGGGCTGCGCGATGTGTCCAATACCAACAAACGCTTCCTGAACGCCTATAGCGGCGCGGACGGGATCAAGACCGGCTATACCCGCGCCGCCGGGTTCAACCTGGTCGCCAGCGCGGAGCGCGGACAGGAACGGGTGATCGCGACGATGTTCGGCGGCCGGTCGACCTCGCAGCGCAACGCCAAGGTCGCCGAACTGCTGGATCTGGGCTTTCGCAAGGCGCCAACCCGCGTCGCGGTGCGCAAGCCCGCCCTGCCCAGATATGAAGGCTCGGGTTCAAGGCCGGCGGGCAAGACCCTCCGGGTGGTGCGCGCGGTGACGACCAGCCCGCTGCCGACCCCTCGGCCCGGGACAGAACCGACAGCCCTGCCGTCGCCCGAATTGCTGGTCGCCATGGCCGAAACCATCGAACAGGCGGTGACGGCGGCACAGGTCGCCCCCCTGACGCCCGCGCAGCCCAAGCCGGTGATCCGGCCCGAAACGGTTCGGACCGCGACGCTGGCACCGGCGAACTCGCCGGCGCCGCAACCCGCGGTCAAGGCATCGCCGGCACCGATCCTGGACACAACGGCGCCGCCGCCGCGCCCCGAACCCGCGGCGGATTCCGCGATTGCCGCAGCCCGGATCGATCCGGTGCCCGCGCGCGTGGTCGTGACCCGGGTGTCGGCCTCTGGCGGGCGGCTGTGGGGCATCAATATCGGCCGCTACGGGTCACGCTATCAGGCCGAACGGGTGCTGCTGAAAACCGCGCTGGCCGAGATCGACACGCTGGATGACGCCCTGCGCAAGGTGGCAAACGGCAGCCGGGGCTATGAGGCCAATTTTGTCGGCATGACCCAGGGCGATGCCGACCGCGCCTGCCGCCGCCTGGCCGCGCGCAATATCGAATGCACCACGTTGGGGCCGACCTGACGCGCGCTCATCGGGCCTTACGGCCCTCCTCGCTGCTTTCGGCGAAACAGACCCGCAAGGGGCTGAACAGCGGTCAGGCCACCGCGTCCCCCACCGCATGCAGATCGAACGCCGCCGTCATCAACTCGCGCGTATAGGCGTGTTCCGGGTTGTCGAAAATCACCTCGGCATCGCCGGATTCCACGATATCGCCGCGTTTCATCACGATCACCTTGTGGGATAGCGCGCGCACCACTTTCAGATCGTGACTGATGAACAGATAGGCCAGCCCGTGCCGGCGCTGCAATTCGCGCAGCAATTCGACGATCTGCACCTGCACCGTCATGTCCAGCGCCGATGTCGGTTCGTCCAGCACCAGCAGCTTCGGGCGCAGGATCATCGCCCGCGCGATCGCCACGCGCTGGCGCTGGCCGCCGGAAAATTCGTGCGGATAGCGGTGCATGGTGGCCGGATCCAGCCCGACCTCTGTCATGATATCCGCCACCAGCCCGCGCCGCCCATGCACCCCGTCGATCTTGTGCACACCCAGCCCTTCGGCGATGATTTCCTCGACCGTCATGCGCGGGGAAAGCGAGCCGTAGGGATCCTGAAACACGATCTGCATATCCCGCCGGAGCGCGCGCATGTCGCGCCCGCGCCGATGCTGAATCTGCTGCCCCATGAAATGGATCGGCCCCTGCGAAGCGATCAGCCGCATGATCGCCAGCGCCAGCGTGGTCTTGCCGGACCCGCTTTCGCCGACAATGCCCAGCGTTTCGCCCGCGCGAACACTAAGCGTCGCGGCATTCACCGCCTTGATATGCCCGACCACACGGCGCATCAGCCCCTGATGGATCGGGAACCAGATCCGCAGGTTGTCGGTGCGCGCGATCTCGACCGCATCCGCAGGCACCGGCCCCGGCGTGCCCGCCGCCTCTGCCCCCAGCAGTTTGCGGGTATAGGGATGCTGCGGGTTGTCGAAAATCGTGGCCGTCGCGCCCTGTTCGACAATCTCGCCATTCTGCATCACGCAAACCCGGTCCGCGATCTTGCGCACGATGGCCAGATCATGGGTGATGAACAGCAGGCTCATGTCCTCGGTCTGTTTCAACTCGTACAGCAGATCCAGGATCTGCGCCTGAATGGTCACGTCCAGCGCCGTCGTCGGCTCGTCCGCAATCAGCAGGTCCGGCCCGTTGGCCAACGCCATGGCGATCATCACCCGCTGACGCTGCCCGCCCGACAGCTGGTGCGGATAGGCCTTCAGCCGGCTTTCGGGGTCATGAATGCCGACCTTGGTCAGCAGTTCGATGATGCGGGCCCGCGCCCTGGCCCCGGTCAGCCCCTGATGCAGCGCCAGGCTTTCGGCGATCTGCTTTTCCAGCGTGTGCAGCGGGTTCAGGCTGGTCATCGGTTCCTGAAAGATGAAACTGATGTCATTGCCGCGCACCGCCATCAGGTCGCGTTCCGGCGCGCCGACCATCTGCTTGCCGTCATAGGTGACAGAGCCGCTGACCTCGGCGCTGTCGGGCAGCAAAGACACGGTGGACAGCGCCGTCACCGATTTGCCCGACCCGCTTTCGCCGACCAGGGCCACGGTTTCGCCCTTGCCGACGCTGAAGGATACGCCCTTGACGGCCGTCATCACCCTGCCGTCCTGCCGGAAACTGACCGACAGGTTCCGCACGTCCAGCGTGGCGCTCATGAGGTCACACCAAAGGTTTGCGTCATTGGAACGTCTTTCTGGGGTCGAACGCGTCGCGGATGCCCTCGAAGATAAAGACCAGCAGCGACAGCATGATCGCAAAGGTGAAGAACGCGGTGAAGGCCAGCCAGGGCGCCTGCAGGTTCTGCTTGGCCTGCAAGGTCAGCTCTCCCAGCGAGGGCGCGGAACTGGGCAGCCCGAAGCCCAGGAAATCGAGGCTGGCCAGCGTGCCGATGGTGCCGGTGATGATGAACGGCAGCATGGTCAGCGTGGCGACCATGGCATTGGGCAGCATGTGGCGGAACATGATCACCCGGTTGGACACACCCAGCGCCTTGGCAGCACGCACATATTCAAAGTTGCGCGCCCGCAGGAATTCGGCGCGCACCACGCCCACCAGCGCCGGCCAGCCGAACAGCACTGTCAGAAACACCAGCAGCCAGAAACCCCGGCCCAGAATCGCGAACATGATGATGATGATGTAGATCGAGGGCGTCGAGCTCCAGATTTCCAGCAGGCGCTGAAAGATCAGGTCGGTCCAGCCGCCGAAATAGCCCTGCACGGCGCCGGCGATGATGCCCAGCACCGAGGCGACCGCGGTCACGATGATGGTGAAAAAGATCGACAGCCGGAACCCGTAGATCACCCGCGCCGCCACGTCGCGCGCGGTGTCATCGGTGCCCAGCAGGTGGATGGCGTCAGGCGGCGAGGGCGCGGGACCGCCGATATCGCTGATCGTCTTGTAGGAATAGGGGATCGGCGGCCACAGGATCCAGCCCTTCTCGATCGGTTCGCCATTCACGATGCCGTCCGCCGCATCCTCGATCACCGCGTCGGGGTCGTCAAAGCACGCCTCCAGCCCGCCCGATCTGATCAGGCATTTGACCTCGATATCCGAATAGACCGCCTCGGTCTGGAAATCGTCGCCAAACTGTGTTCCGGGATAGAACTGAAAGATCGGCGTAAAATATTCGCCCCGATAATTCACCAGGATCGGTTTGTCGTTGGCGATGAACTCTGCAAACAGCGACAGGCCGAACAGCACGCCAAAGATGATCAGCGACCAGAACGCCCGGCGGTTGCGCGAAAAATTGCGCCAGCGGCGCTGATTGAGCGGCGACAGCATCATGCGGCGTTTGCGCGGCACGGCGGGGGTGTCGGTCACGGCCATCTAGCCTTCCCTCGTGGCGAAATCGATCCGCGGATCGACAAAGACATACATCAGATCCGACAAGATCCCGACCACCAGCCCCATCAGCCCGAACGCATACAGCGTGCCGAACATCACCGGATAGTCCCGCGCCACCACCGCCTCGAACCCCAGCCGGCCCAGCCCGTCCAGCGAAAATATCGTCTCGATGATGATCGATCCGCCAAAGAAGATACCGATGAACAGCGCCGGAAAGCCCGAAATCACGATCAGCATCGCGTTGCGGAACACATGGCCATAAAGCACCCGGGATTCAGACAGCCCCTTTGCCTTGGCGGTGGTGACATATTGCATCTTGATCTGATCAAGGAACGAATTCTTGGTCAGCAGGGTCAGCGTGGCAAAATTGCCGATGGACTGGGCGATGACCGGCAATGTGATGTGCCAGAAATAATCGCCGACCTTGCCCAGCATGGTCAGATCCTCGAAATTGTCAGAGGTCAGGCCGCGCAGGGGAAAGATGCGGAAATACGAGCCACCCGCGAACACCACCAGCAGCAGGACCGCGAACAGAAAGCCCGGAATCGCATAGCCGATGATGATCGCGCTGCTGGTCCAGGTGTCAAAGGCCGAGCCGTCGCGCACCGCCTTTCTCACGCCCAGCGGAATCGAGATCAGGTAAGTCAGCAGGATCGACCATAGCCCCAGCGTGATCGACACCGGCAGTTTCTCGATCACCAGATCGATCACATCGATCGAGCGGAAATAGCTTTCGCCGAAATCGAACCGGATATAGTTCCACATCATGTTCAGGAACCGCTCCAGCGGCGGTTTGTCAAAGCCGAACTCGCGTTCCAGATCCGCGATGAATTCCGGCGGCAGGCCGCGCGCGCCGACATAGCCGGTTTCCGCCTCAAAGGACGACGCAGTTTCCGCACCGCTGCCC
>Ga0316207_10005769_pt1 | contig 10118 bp, 8 predicted proteins | sample 6weekpyrite_MG_FD_204943 | JGI IMG/M metagenome (GOLD analysis project Ga0316207, IMG submission 204943) | Microbial mat bacterial communities from mineral coupon in-situ incubated in ocean water Damariscotta River, Maine, United States -... | ecosystem: Environmental > Aquatic > Marine >...
AGGCCGCGACAACACCCTGCTCGACGTGCTCGACCGCAGCACCACCGCCATGGGCAGTCGCCTGCTGCGGCGCTGGCTGAACCGCCCCATGCGAGATCAAATTCTCCTTAACAATCGCCTGCAAGCCATTGAAACATTAATGGAAAACCAGAAGTTTGAAGCTCCACGTGAAGTCTTGTCCGGGATCGCCGACATGGAACGCATCCTTGCCCGCGTCGGCCTCAAATCGGCCCGCCCCCGCGACCTGGCCCAACTGCGCGACACCCTGACCCTGCTGCCCGATGTGGTCAACAGCGTCATCAACCTGGACTCGCCCCAGATCCAGGAGACAATCACCCGCCTCGGCCTATACCCCGAACTCAGCGAACTACTGCAACGGGCCGTGATCGACAATCCACCGGTGGTCATTCGCGACGGCGGTGTCATCGCAACAGGTTACGACAGCGACCTGGATGAACTTCGCGGCCTGAGCCAGAACGCCGGCCAATACCTAATTGACCTGGAGGCCCGGGAAAAAGAACGCAGTGGCATCGCCACCCTCAAGGTAGCCTATAACCGAGTGCATGGTTACTACATCGAGGTCAGCAAACTACAGGCCGACAATGTGCCGGCCGAGTATGTCCGTCGTCAGACCCTGAAAGGTGTGGAACGCTACATCACTCCAGAACTGAAAAGTTTCGAAGACAAGGTTCTCAGCGCCAACGAACGCGCCCTATCACGCGAGAAGGCACTCTACGAACAACTGCTGGACAAACTCATCCCACACCTGGCCGAGCTGCAAATTACAGCCGCCGCCCTGGCCGAGCTGGATGTACTGGCCAACCTGGCCGAGCGTGCCGACAGCCTAAACCTGAGCAAGCCAGAACTGATCACCACCCCCTGCCTAAATATCGTCGGCGGTCGTCATCCGGTGGTGGAGCAAAACCTGGAAACGCCTTTCGTGCCCAACGACACCCGCTTCGACAACGAGCGCCGCATGCTAGTCATCACCGGCCCCAACATGGGCGGTAAATCGACCTACATGCGCCAAACGGCCCTGATCACCTTGCTAGCCCACATCGGTAGTTTTGTGCCAGCGGAATCAGCCATCATCGGTCCGATCGATCGCATTTTCACCCGCATCGGCGCCTCGGATGACCTGGCTGGTGGCCGCTCGACCTTCATGGTCGAGATGACCGAAACCGCCAACATCCTTCACAATGCCACCGAACACAGTCTGGTGCTAATGGATGAGGTCGGCCGCGGCACCTCCACCTTCGACGGCCTGTCACTGGCCTGGTCCTGCGCCGAACACCTGGCCGCCAAGGTCAGCGCCTTCACCCTGTTCGCCACCCACTACTTTGAACTGACCACCATGCCCGAACAGCACAACAACGTGGTCAACGTCCATCTTGACGCCGTTGAGCATGGTGACAGCATCGTCTTCATGCACGCCGTCAAGGAAGGGCCAGCCAACCAGAGTTATGGCCTGCAGGTGGCCGCCCTGGCGGGTGTACCTCGGCCGGTAATTAATGCGGCGAAACAAAAACTGTTTCAGTTGGAAAATACAGCGGCTAGCACCACACCGCCAAACGCCAAGGCACCAGAACCCCAACTGGGGCTATTCGAGCCTCAGCCCCACCCTGTCACTGATAAACTTGCCGAACTCAATCCTGACGAGCTGACACCAAGACAAGCCCTTGAAGCACTCTACAATCTCAAACAATTGCTTTAAGCTAGCTAAACGCTAACATTCAACATCAACTAACACGCAAAGGTATCCTATGAAAGACGCACTCCTTTTCGCACTGTTCCCAATCGGTTTTATGCTTATGCTGGTGATTGCCTCTTGGAATAGCTGGTAGAGAGACAAACTTTGCTAAAACTACAGCCCTCTTTAACTGCCTTAACTAGTTGCTATAGTTTTCGTACTAAATAAACAAAATATTGAGGAAGAAACCATGACCTTTGTTGTGACCGACAATTGCATCAAGTGTAAATATACCGACTGTGTCGACGTCTGCCCGGTAGACTGCTTCCACGAAGGCCCGAACTTCCTGGTTATCGACCCGGAGGAGTGCATCGACTGCACCCTGTGTGAGCCTGAGTGTCCCGCCAATGCCATCTTTGCCGAAGATGATGTGCCAGACGAGCAGCAGGACTTCACCGCCCTGAATGCCGAACTGGCGTTGGAATGGCCGGTGATTACCGAGAAGAAGGACCCGCCGGACGACGCTGCCGAATGGGACGGGGTGCCAAACAAGATTGATTACCTGGAAAGATAAAACAGAGCAAAATTAAAAAGCCGCTGGCCAGATGGCCAGCGGCTTTTTAATTGTAGTTTGTAGGTTCGGGTAAGTGAAACGCACCCCAACCTTGTATCACTTAAACCGCACTGCCAACACATCACATGAAACAACATTCACCACCGCCCTGGCGGTGGAACCCAACAAATGTTCCAGGCCATGACGACTATGGCTACCCAGCACAATCAAATCGACACTGTTTTTTTTGGCAAATTCAATGATCTCGACCTTAGCCACCCCCATCTCAACATGACCATCTGCTTCAGCCACACCCAATGACAGGCACAGTTCTGCCATTTTATGCTCGGCACGCTGCAGCAATTGGCGTTCTATTTCCTGCATCTCAGGTAACACCAGTTCATTACCAAAATAAATTGGCAGACTCTCCACTACATGGATCAGACTGAGTTTAGCCTGATACAAATCGGCTAACTGCCTGGCCTTCTCGGCAACTGCACTGGTCTCCTGCGACAGGTCAGTCGCCAACAGAACATGTGAATAATTTATCGACATAGCACGCTCCTAATGAATCGTTCACTACCTTCAAGCATAGATAGCTTTAAAGGCGGCAACAAACTCATCATACATAGCGGCAGGCAACTCATTGATACCAGCGGCAGCCTTACGACCGCCACCCGTTGGAAACTGGCGGCACAAATCATCGGCACCGGATTTATTATTCAACGGCGCACGTACGCTCACCACATAGCCCCCCTGCGGCAATTCGGTCAGCAGGGCATGGGCACGACCTGGGTTGGCCGTCGCCAGCTGGTTGCCATACACACCTGAAACACGCCGTGCCCACGGTTCAGCAGGAAACAAAAAGACAGCAACCTTGTCATCAACAATCTCTGCTGCAACTGCCTCAGCCTTGCTGTGATCCTCTATCGAACCCTGGCGCAAGGTATCGAATACATCCGGCACTTGCTCGATGAATTGCAGCGGATCTTCATGGCCAGCCATGCGCTGCGACAGTTCATCCGGAGCAAAGTGTAAATCCGCAATAGCAGCACCATAGCCATTGTAATTAAGATAAATACCCAGTTCACGCAACAACCCCAGTTGCGCCTCACTCAAACCCAAGCCTTCGGCAGCCTGGCGGGCACGGCCATCAAAATTATCGCCAAAAGCCCCCACCACCGCCCAGGCCCGATATTTACTCCCAAGAAATTGATCAACAATCAAACTGGTGCAAATATCAGGGGCAGTATCAATAAAGGCATTCAAATTAGGTGAGTCAGGAATTTCACCGGCAAAGTGATGATCAAAATATTTGACCTCAGCGCCCTGCGACAAAATCGATGCCAACGGCTCACGGTTTTTGTCCAACGAGATATCAAACACATTGACCTCATCACCTGAGGAGGCGTTCACTTGCTTGAGCAAAGCGATATCGCGTTTAACGCCCGTCACCAGCTGACTTTCGGCCGGAAAGGCCAAGCGGAACTGCTGCAAGGCACACAAACCATCGGCATCACCATTAAAGACATCAAACCTCATCTACCCACCATCCAAATTTTAATTACGTCCGAAATAGCCACTCATTCTAAAGCATAAAAAATAAAACGGCGCCAAACTACCGTTTTGAACACCACAACCTCTGTAGCGAGGCCCTGAACCTGGAAGCCTCTCCCCACCTGAGCCCATTGGCCAAGGCAACCTACCTCCCTGCCGGTAGTCAGGTTTCACCACCCCAGCCATGACCAACATGGTAGAATGCGCCGCTTTAAATTGAACATCCGGGCATTTCATGGATTTACGAATAGAAAACCTGCACATCCACTCAGAGACTGAGATTATCCACCCTGATCAGCTCAAAAGTGAATATCCCCTGAGCCAAAAGGCCATTGATACGGTTTTAAATGGCCAACAGACCATCAAAAACATCCTCAATGGCAGCGATCCACGCCGTTTCGTGGTGGTTGGCCCCTGCTCAATCCACGATGTAAAGGCAGCCCGGGAATATGCCGAACGGCTCAAACAACTGGCTGATCAGGTACAGGACACCCTGTTCCTGGTCATGCGCGTCTATTTTGAAAAGCCCCGTACCAATGTCGGCTGGCAGGGACTGGTCAATGATCCACAGCTCGATGGCAGTTATAAAATAGAAGAAGGCTTACGGTTGGCTCGCCAGCTACTGCTGGAAATCGCCGAAATCGGTCTGCCAACCGCCGGTGAAGCACTGGATCTGGTTACCCCCCAATATGTCCAAGACCTGTTTTCGTGGACCGCAATCGGTGCTCGCACTACCGAATCACAAACCCATAGAAAGATGGCCAGCGGCTTCTCATCGACTGTTGGCTTCAAGAATGGCACCAATGGTGACCTCGATGTTGCCATCAACGCCATGCGCGCGGCTGCCCATGAGAACAACTTTGTCAGCATTAATTCCTCTGGCAACGTTGCCGTGGTACGCACCAAAGGCAATCCATACACACACATAGTTTTACGTGGTGGCAGCGATGGACCAAACTACGACGCCAAACACATCGCTCAGTGTGAACGTCATCTTGAGCATCTGGATCTAGCTAAAAACATCATGGTGGATTGCAGCCATGCCAACTCACTCAAAGATCCTGAGAGACAACTGCTAGTGATGGATGATGTCAGCCAACAGGTTCTCGATGGCAACACATCAATCAAAGGCCTTATGATTGAAAGCAACATCAACGGCGGCAACCAGGCCATTCCCAAAAACCTTGACGACCTCGACTATGGCGTCTCAGTCACAGATGCCTGTATCGACTGGAACAGCACAGAAGCTGCAATCATTAACATGCACCAGCATTTCAAAAAAGCCGGCCTGGGGCTTGAAGCGTCAACAGCATTAGCTAAAGAGGCTTAGCTACAACAACCCCAGAGTTAAAACACCCGAGTTAATATAAAAGGCGATTAATCTTTCAGCTCAGCATAAACCGCAGCAAATGCTGCAATCGCCTTGTCTAAATCCTGTTTTGTATGCGCTGCCGAAATCTGGGTACGAATTCTTGCCTTACCTTGGGGCACCACCGGGTAGAAAAAACCAACCGCATAAACCCCACGCTCTAATAATTTTTGTGACATTTTCTGCGCCAGCACGGCATCACCCAACATCACAGGCACAATCGGATGCTCACCTGGGGCAATAGCAAAACCCGCCTCTTGCATGCCTTTACGAAAATAACGCGTATTATCTTCCAGTCGATCACGCAAGGCAGTTGACTCTGAAAGCATATCCAACACCTTGATTGATGCGGCGCAAATCGCCGGAGCTACCGTGTTTGAAAAAAGATACGGGCGTGAACGCTGACGCAACATATCGATTATCTCCTGGCGCCCGGATGTGTAACCACCAGAACCACCACCCAGTGCCTTGCCGAATGTCCCGGTAATGATATCAACTCTATCCATCACGCCATGATATTCATGAATGCCACGACCGGTCTTGCCCATAAAACCAACCGCATGACAGTCGTCGTGATGAACCATGGCATCGTATTTATCCGCCAGATCACAAATCTTGTCTAGCTGGGCGATGGTTCCATCCATCGAAAACACACCATCGGTAGTGATCAGAATACGACGTGCACCGCCGGCCTTAGCCTGTTTCAGTTTGTCTTCAAGGTCTGCCATATCGTTATTCTTGTAGCGGAAACGGGCAGCCTTACACAGACGTACACCATCGATAATGGAGGCATGATTCAGCTCGTCTGAAATAACCGCATCATCTTTGGATAAGATTGTTTCAAACAGCCCCGTATTGGCATCAAAACAGGCGGCATAAAGAATCGTGTCTTCCATACCGAGAAAATCGGTGACTTTATCCTCAAGCGTTTTGTGAATCGATTGTGTGCCACAGATAAAGCGAACCGAAGCGAGTCCAAAACCCCATTGATCATAACTATCTTTGGCTGCCTGTATCACACCAGGATTATTAGCCAGGCCGAGATAGTTATTGGCACACATATTAATCACCTCGCTACCATCAGCAAGGGTAATGTCATTCTTCTGCTCAGAAGCAATGATGCGTTCGTTTTTCCACAGGCCGGCTGCTTTTATTTCCGCTAGATCTTGCGCCAGACTTGTCTTTGCACTTTTGAAGCTCATATCAATCCTTTGTTGCGTTAAAACTTAAGGGCATCTCTAAAAATTCAATCAAGACGATGATGGCAAGGCGTAAACACGCGAATACCCAAAGACCTGGCACAAGGAAGCGCAGTTTACACGTAGTAAATGAGCATTCTGAGCGCGTTTACAACGCAGCCAGCACGGCTTCAGTGGGTTTTTAGAGGTGCCCTTAAATATCTTCCCAGTTCAGAATCACCTTGCCAGATTTACCTGAACGCATCACATCAAAGCCTTTCTGGAACTCGGTATAGTGGTAACGATGAGTAATGATCTTTTCCAACGGCAGACCGCTTTGCACCATCATCACGCCTTTGTACCAGGTCTCAAATATTTCACGGCCATAGATACCTTTGATGAATAGCCCTTTAAAAACCACTTTGGTCCAGTCGATACCCGTACCATCCGGCATGATGCCGAGCATAGCTATGCTGCCACCATTAATCATCCTGCCAAGCGCATCTCTAAACGCCTCTGGTGAACCGGACATTTCCATGCAGACATCAAAGCCTTCGAGAATGCCAAGGCTTTGCATGAACTCTTCAGTGATGACTTCCTTGCTGACATTGAACGGGTGAACTTGCGGCACGATGCTCTTTACCAGATCCAATCTATAATCATTGATGTCTGTGATGACAATATTGCGGACGCCACAATGGGCAGCAACCATCGCTGCCATAATGCCAATTGGGCCGGCACCGGTAATCAGTACATCCTCACCCACCATATTAAAAGACAACGCCGTATGCACCGCATTTCCGTACGGATCAAAGCAGGCCAGCACGTCGGTAGGAATTTCAATATTCGGCCTAAAGACATTCTTGGCCGGAATGGATACATACTCAGCAAAGCTGCCATTGCGATTAACGCCGACACCAATGGTATTTGGACAAAGATGACGTCTGCCAGCCAGGCAGTTACGGCAACGTTCACAGACAATGTGCCCTTCACCGGAAACCACGTCACCCACATTCAGCTCAGTAACATTGGAGCCCATATCGACGATAACACCGGCAAACTCATGACCAATAGTCATCGGCACAGGGATTGTTTTCTGCGCCCATTCATCCCAGTTATAAATATGCACATCTGTGCCACAAATAGCTGTTTTCTGAATCTTGATCAGAACGTCATTATTGCCAACTTCCGGGACAGGCACATCCTCTAACCACAAACCTTCCTTGGCGTGTTTTTTAACTAAAGCCTTCATCATCTTCTTCATAGCAGCAGTCTTAACTCTAGATATTGATAAACTCGAATTTTCCTTTATACCTTACGACTAACAACTTCGGCATGGCAACGCATTCCCATATTATATTTGTGCCATCATAACTAATAGCTGCTTCTTTTCAAGTCATGCCGAAGACTTCTATACCAGCATTTTTAGTTTTGTGGTTATAGTCGCCGTCATGAGGACTATCATTAGCCATAGATGACTGCCAACGAAATAAAAAAAATCCTACGAGCCCAGGCAAACCCGGTTATCGCCGAGCATTCACAGCGTTTTTTCAAAACTGGCAAGGGTGAATATGGCGAAGGTGACAAGTTTCTTGGCATCCGTGTGCCAGTACTGAGAAAGCTAGTCAAGCAATGCAAGGCAACTTCTCTCAAACAAACCCTAAGCCTGCTTAAGTCAGCCTTCCATGAAGAACGTCTGTTTGCCCTGCTGTTGCTGGTAGACAAATTCAAGCACGCTAATGCAGATGAACAAAAAACCATCTATGAGAAGTATCTCGATAACAGCAAATTCATCAACAACTGGGACCTGGTCGACAGCTCGGCCAGTCAGATTATCGGTGCCTATCTGCAAAACAAGGACAAACAGCCCCTCTATCAACTGGCAAAATCCAACAGTCTTTGGCAACGCCGAATTGCCATCATCGCCAGCTTCCATCTGATTCGCCAAAATCAGTTTGATGAAAGCCTAAGCATTGCCACACTGCTTTTAAATGATAAAGAAGATTTGATCCACAAAGCCGTCGGTTGGATGCTACGGGAAATAGGCAAACGCGATCTTGCCGCCGAAAAGGCATTTCTCGACCAACATTATCAGCAGATACCACGTACCATGCTGCGTTATGCCATTGAAAAATTTCCTGAAAAACAACGAAAACACTATCTAGGGAGCCCCTGTTCAAATAGCAAAGCCATAAAAAATAAACGATACTGTTAGCTATCAAAGCAACTTGCTTAATCAGATGCCGGCCACCAACACACAAGCTGAAAACACCGTCTTCAACGCCCATGACATCACCAAGGTCTATGAAATGGGTGAGGTCAAGGTTCATGCCCTGCGTGGTGTAGACCTCAGCCTCTACCAAGGTGAATTCGTCGTCTTGCTTGGCCCATCAGGCAGCGGCAAATCCACCTTGCTCAATATCCTTGGCGGTCTCGACACCCCCACCAGCGGCACAGTGCGTTATCACGACCACGATCTCAGCATTTACGACGACAACGCCCTGACCACCTACAGGCGCGAACATGTAGGCTTTGTATTTCAATTCTACAACCTCATCCCCAGCCTGACAGCAAGGGAAAATGTCGCCCTGGTCACCGAGATCTCCATCAACCCCATGACACCTGAACAGGCGTTGCAGCTGGTGGGGCTGGAACAACGCATGGATCACTTCCCTGCCCAGCTGTCCGGCGGTGAACAACAACGAGTCGCCATTGCCCGTGCTGTCGCCAAACGGCCCGAAGTGTTGCTCTGTGACGAACCCACCGGCGCACTGGATGTGCAAACCGGCGTTCTGGTGCTGGAGGTAATCGAACGCATCAACCGCGAGCTAGGCACCACCACCGCAGTCATCACCCACAACGCCGCCATCGCCGGCATGGCCGACCGGGTGTTCCACCTTAGCGGTGGCGAGATTGGCGAGATAGTCACCAACGCCAGCAAACTCTCGCCGCGCGAAATAAGTTGGTAATCAAGCCTGCCAAAAACCAATATTTTCTATGTCACTCAGCATAGCCCAGCAACAATGCAGCAAATTAATTCCAGATTTATCACACCGTTCTGACACAGAATTTTCTTTATTGAAAAAAATGTGATTTCACAGTCGCCGCAATTCAGGAATTTCTGATCAAAACCCTGTCCCGCCATGGCAAATCGTAGTGTTTTAAAACCATTCATCGACATTTCTTAAGTCATCAGCCCCAAATCCAGCCTGACAACCAACCAAGAACACTCCAGATGAGATTGTTCTCATTCACAGCCCTGAATATCTATGTGATTTTCAATCAAAAATAACTCCAATTTCACCCTCTTCTAATACTGAAAAACGGTCGATATAGGACTAAGATTAAAAGATAGGTTTTTATTTTTACGGCCAAAACTAATTAGTGTTATGGCCTGGTTTTTTTAAGCAATTAACATCAATGAGGTAGTTATGACAGAACAAGCAATTCACGCAGTCCCAACAAGCATCGACTCCGAAACTGATACAAACAAAAATAAAGTTGAAAGCGCCCCCAAGCTTTCCAGAAAAGATATTTTCAAAAACGGTACCTATCCCTATAAAAATCAGATCAGCCGCGTCGAATATGAAAAACGCAAACAAGAACTTCAGGTTGAACTGCTGAAAATGCAAAACTGGGTCAAGGAAACAGGACAACGCATCGTTATTCTGTTCGAAGGCCGCGATGCCGCAGGCAAAGGCGGTTCGATTAAACGTTTTATGGAACACTTAAACCCTCGTGGTGCACGTGTCATCGCCCTGGAAAAACCAA